>Ga0081538_10001716_pt1 | contig 22311 bp, 19 predicted proteins | sample TabmetS5T2R1_FD_71022 | JGI IMG/M metagenome (GOLD analysis project Ga0081538, IMG submission 71022) | Tabebuia heterophylla rhizosphere microbial communities from the University of Puerto Rico - S5T2R1 | ecosystem: Host-associated > Plants > Roots > Rhizosphere ...
GGGCGCCAAGGGGCGCCACCAGCGAGCGGCCGACCTGGCCGCGGTGTCGGCCGCCCAGGTGATGCGGGCGAACTACGCACGGCTGTTCGAGCCGCCGCTCTTGCCGGGCGGGGCTCCCAACCCGCGTCACCTGTCGACCGCCGCCTTCCTGGAGTTGGCGCGGGCGGGAGCGGCGCGCGGCGCGCACCGCAACGGCGTACCGGCGGAGCGCATCCACGTGTCGTTCCCCGGCGCCGCCTTCGGCCCGACGCGGGTCACGGTGGCGGTGCGCGGGGGTGCCGGCGTGCGCGTCCCCGGCCGCCGGCGCCCGGCGTCGGTGCCGGTACGGGCGCGGGCCACCGCGGAGCTGGCGCTCGACGCGACCGGTTTCGAGCGGGCCGCCCACGCCAGCGGCGGCGGCTACCGCGGCCCGCTGGCATACCGCCAGGGCAAGCCGATGCGGCCCGACGTGGCGCTGGCCTTCGACCGCATGGCCACGGCCGCGCGCCGCGGGGCCGGGCTCTACCTGATCGTGACCAGCGGGTATCGCTCCGACGCCGAGCAGGCCAAGCTGTTCGCCGCCCATCCCGACCCCAGATGGGTGGCGCCGCCCGGCGAGAGCCTGCACCGCTATGGCACCGAGCTCGACCTGGGCCCACCGGCCGCCTACGGCTGGCTGGCGGGCAACGCCGAGCGCTTCGGGTTCGTCAACCGCTACGCCTGGGAGCCCTGGCATTTCGGGTACACGCGCGCGATCGGCTCGGCCTCGGTGGGGTTCGGTCGGCCCAGCGGGGCGGGCCCCGGGGGCGACGGCCGCAGCGCGGTGCCGGCGTTCGTGCCCGAGCGCTTCCGGGAGCCGATCGCCCGGGCGGCGCAGCGCTGGAACGTCGGGGCGGCGCTGCTGTCCGCTCAGCTCTACGCCGAGTCGAACTTCAACCCGTTCGCTCGCTCGCCGGCGGGGGCCCAGGGCATCGCCCAGTTCATGCCGGGGACCGCGGCGGCCTACGGCCTGGGCGATCCGTTCGACGCCGACGCCGCCATCGACGCCCAGGCCCACCTGATGCACGACCTGCTCGGCCGCTTCGGCTCGGTGCCGTTGGCGCTGGCCGCCTACAACGCCGGCGCGGGCGCGGTGGCGGGGTGCGGCTGCATCCCGCCCTATCCCGAGACCCAGGCCTACGTGGCCAAGATCCTCGGCCTGCTGCGCGGCGCTGGCGACCTGGCGCAGCCACCTATGTTCACCGTGCGGCTGATCGAGTAGCTATATGACCGCGTGCGCCTGCTCGCCGCGGCCGGCCAGGAAGCCCTCGAGGATGGCCTCCTCAACCGTTCGCGGGCCGCTCGTCAGCCCTTCACGGCTCCCATCGTGAAGCCGGTGATGAAGCGCTCGAGGAGGAGGTTGAACGCGAACGCGATCGGGACGGCGACCAGGATCGCGGCCGCCTGCAGCGACTGCCAGAAGAAGACGTCGCCGCGGATCAGCTCGGTGGGCACACCGATGCTGATCGTCTTGGCCTCGGACGGTGAGATGAACGCTAGCGCATAGATGAACTCATGCGCCGTGAGCGTGAACGCGAAAACGACGACGGCGACGATGCCAGGCAGGGCCAGCGGCACGACGACTCGCGCGAACGCGCCGAGGCGGCTGAAGCCGTCCACCATGGCCTGTTCCTCCAGGTCGCGTGGCACCGCCTTGAGGAACCCCATCAGAAGCCACACCGAAACCGGAATCGTGATCGTCGGGTAGATCAGGACGAGCGACCAAGTCGAGTCCTGGACTCCGAGGATCGCGACCACGCGGGTCAGCGAGATGAACAGGAGCGTGGGTGGTACCAGGTAGACGAAGAAGATCGCTATCCCAAGCGGTCCCGCCCATGGCATGTTGAGACGCGCCAGGCTGTAGGCGGCGGGGAGCCCGACGGCCAGCGTGATGGCGACGACGAGGAGACCGACCCACAGGGTGTTTCCGGCGAACGTCAGAAACGAGGTCTCCTCGAACAGAAACGAGACATGCTCGCTGGTGGGATCCAGGTTGAAGACGAACGGATTGTTCTCGCTGTTGTAGAGGTCGGCGTCGCGCTTGAAGGCGGTGATCGTGCCCCAGATGAAGGGCAGCGCCGCCACGAGGGCCGCTACGACGGCGAGGACGTAGAGGCCGACGCGGCTGGAGCGGCGGCGAGCCGCCGCTCGGCGCCGGGTTCGCTCGACGTGGGCGCTGTCGGCGACGGCCACGCGACCGGGCGCAGGGACCGCCGGTGCGGGCCTGAACTGCGTGCGCGCCATCAGAACGTCTCCATCCGCCTGACGGAGCGGAGGATCGCCACCGCCGCCGCAAGCAGCAGCGGGAAGAGGAACACGGCGATGGCGGCGCCCTGCGCCAGGTCACCGCTGCCAATTCCCTTCAGAAAGGCGTAGCTGGGCAGGACCTGGGTGGCGTTCTCCGGCCCGCCGCGGGTGAGGATGTACACGGTGGTCATGTCGGTGAAGGTCAGCACCGCGCCGAACAGCGTGGCCACGGCGATTACTGGCAACGTCAGAGGCAGCGTTATCTCCCACAGCCTCCGCCAGAAGCCGGCCCCGTCGATCGCCGCCGCGTCCTTGACGTCGTCGGGGATGGAGATGAGCCCGGCCATGATGATCACAGTGGCCAGCGGAACGATGCGCCAGGTGTGGACCGCGATCACCGACGCCGCAGCCAGGGTGTCCTTGCCGAGGAAGTAGCTGTTGCTCTCGATGAACCCGAGTGAGCGCAGCACCCAGTCGATCGGGCTGTAGACGGAGTCGAGCGTCCACAGCCAGGCCACCGCCGAGAGCGCGACCGGCGTGGTCCAGGGCAGCAGCACCAGGAACCGCACGACCCACTTGAAGCGGAAGTCGGCGACCAGAATCATCGCCAGCGCCTTGGCCACGACGATTGTCAGCAACATCGCGATCGTCGTGAATACGAAGGTGTTGCGGAGCGAGCGCCAGAAGACAGGGTCGTCGAAGATGGCGTCGAAGTTGCGCAAGCCCACCCAGTCGAAGCTCGGGTCGCCGACGGTGACGTCGCTGAACGCGAACGACAGCGCGAGCAGCAGGGGCAGGGCGACCAGGGCGATGATGTAGACGACCGCGGGGAGGAGGAAGAGCGGGGCGAGGAAGCCCGCCCGGTCGGCTAGCTTGCCGCGCTCGCGCAGCGCCCTTTGAGGCGGTTCTGCAGCGGCGCCGTGCGAGCTCATGTGCGCACGGGCTGAGCGTCGGTCTGCTTCCCCGTCTCGGCGTCGAAGAAGCGAAGGTCCTGCTCGTTAATCGCGAATTCGTGCGTCTCGCCGGCCTCGAGCGGCGTGGTCACGGTGGCCGGAAGCCGGGCGACGACGCGGCTCTCGGCGCCAATCCCGTTGAGGGTTCCGTACACATGGCGGTCCCCGGACAGGTACTCGATCCGCGCGACCTTCAGGCTGGCCGTGATCTTGTCCCCGTCACCGGAGATCAGCTCCGCCGGCAGCAGGTTCTCGGGCCGGAAGCCGAGCAGGTGGTCTCCACGCTCCACCAGATTCATCGGGGGCGAGCCCAGGAAGGTGGCCACAAACGTGTCCGCGGGATCCGCATAGACCTCCCGCGGCGGACCGATCTGGCGCAGCTTTCCCTCGTACATCACCGCGATCCGGTCGCCCAAGCCCATGGCCTCCGCCTGGTCGTGGGTGACGTAGATCGTGGTGGTCCCGACCCCCTCCTGGAACTGCTTCAGCTCGTCGCGGGCCGACGCCCGCAGCTTGGCGTCCAGGTTCGAGAGCGGCTCGTCGAGCAGGAACACGCTCGGCTCCCGGACCAACGCACGAGCGAGCGCGACCCGCTGCCGCTCGCCTCCGGAGAGCTGCCGCGGCTTGCGGGCCAGCAGGCTCTCGATCCCGAGCAGCTCCGCCGCCCATCGGGCCCTGCGCTCGCGTTCGTCCTTGGGCATCTTCTCCGCCTTGAGCGGGAAGGCGATGTTCTGCTGCACGGTCTTGTGCGGGTAGAGCGCGTAGCTCTGGAACACCATGGCGACCTGCCGCGCCCGCGGTGGGAGGCCGTTGACCACGTTCCCCCCGATCAGCACCTCGCCCTCCGTGGCCTCCTCCAGCCCGGCGATGGTGCGCAACAAGGTTGTCTTGCCGCAGCCCGACGGGCCGAGCAGCACCAGGTACTCGCCCTCGCGCGTCCGGATGTCCACACCGTCCACGGCCTGCACGTCGCCGTGGTGGTACTGCTTCTTGAGCCCTCTTACCTCGACCTCGAGCGCCATGGCCTACGCGGCACCGCCCACGAGGCCCTTACGACGCCACTTCTCGAAGATCGGCTCGATCTGCGATTCGGCCTCGCCGACCGACTCCTCCGGCGATTGCCGTCCACGCGCCGCCCGCGCGTACATGTTCGGGACGATGAACGTGCCGAACACCTCGCCGATCGCGGTGTTCGCGTTGCCGTGCCGGCCCACGTTCGTGCTCCAGTCGAGCGCGGTCTTAAGGACCGCCAGCTTGTCGCGCGGCTCCGAGCCGAACGGGTCATCGTCGAGCCAGTCGTTCAGCCTGGGCACTCGCTTCGGGAATGCCGGGAAGTCGTAGAGCTCCGACTCCCACGTGGCCCGAGCGTAGTTCTGCGTGTAGTGGAGGAGAAACTCCTTTGCGGCGTCGACGTTCTCCGCGTGCTTCGGGACGATCCAGTTGTACATCACGTGCTGGGCCGCCAGCGCGTCCGCGGGCCCCTCGAGCGCCCGGACGAAGAACGTGTCGTCGGCCTGCTGGGGGTTGACTTTCTGCGTCGTTCGATAGGCGGAGATCGAGTTGACGATGTAGGAGAGCTTGCCGCCGACCATGCCCTGATTGTTGGAGGCGGGGTTCCAGGCGAAGACCTCGTCGGTCATGGCGCCCTCGTAGAGTTCCTTCATGAACGCCGCCGCCGCGACCGTCTCCGGCGAGTTGATCGTGACGTTCTCGTTCTTGTCTTGGATCGCACCACCGTAGGACCACATCAGCGAGCGACCGACCATGTCGGAGTCGATCTCCTGCGACATGCCGATCCCAAGCTGGATGCCCTGGTCGCTCTTGATCTTCGAGCCACCCTCCCGAAGCTCGTCCCAGGTCGAGGGCCCGTTCGGGAAGCCGGCCTTCTCCCACATGCTCTTGCGGTAGTTCCCGGGATCCGGAACCCACCCCGGGCTGTAGGCGAAGAACCTCTTCGTCGTCGGGTTGAAGCTGCTCTTGACGCATAGCGAGATCTGCTTGCCGAACCGCCGCTCCGCCTCCTCCGTCACGTCGGTCATGTCGACCACGCTCGGCTCGAACTGCGGCAGCGGCGCGATGAACTGGATCACGTCGTGCCCCGACTTCGCAGAGATCTCGGACGCAACCCGCGCCGGGATGCCCGTGACCTCGATGTGATCGACCGTCACGTCGACACCGACCTTGCTGCCCCAATCCTCCGCGAACTTGTCGAACCACTTGTCGTGCCGCGGTACGAAATGGCTCCACATCAGGATCTTGAGCGAGCCCGAGAGCTTCGCGTCGGGCTCGGTGAACTTGACGCCCGGCGCGTTGCCGGTCGGCCCCTGGACCGTCTCCTCGTCGCCGCCACACGCGACGAGCACCAGACCGGCGGCCGTGGCTCCCTCGAGGAACCTACGACGCGTAATCCCGAAGGGCCGCATTTTCTCGGCCATCGTTCTCCCCCTCTACTGCGTTGCCGCTCCGGTGTGTCCGAGCCGACCGTACGGACTCCACGGACTGAAGTTTCCCGGGGGCGCTGGTGGAGAAACCGGTGGTTCTGCCCCTCATTCGCCCGGAGCGAGCGCGGCGACGCTCGGCTCCGAAGGTCACGCAGGACGGTGGCGTCGCGATCCTAGCCCCTACCCCGCAGACCCGGAGATCGCGTGGACTGATTGCGAATCCCCGCCTGCCGCCCGCGCCGGGGGCGTCCTCACCCCAAGGCACGGCTGCGAACATGGCAACGAAATCACCTCGGCGACCACGTTCCTAACGACTGAGATGGAGGTGGCTCATGTGGTTGGTGATCGCAGCGTGGGTCGCGGCATTGCTGGTCTTCTCGACCTTCTTTATGAAAACGATGATTCCGCTTCGGGTCGTGGGGATCGCCAGCAACGTCGCCTTCATGAGCTATGCGCTCCTCGGCCTGGCGTACGGCGTCTTTGGCCGGCTCTACCCGATTCTCGTCCTGCACGCGTGCCTGCTTCCGCTCAATGTCGTTCGCCTCCGCCAGGTCCGGCGGCTGGTCCAGGCAGTGCGTTCAGCAAGCGATGACGACGCGCTCCGCGCGCTTGTCCCGTACATGAAGACGGAGTCGCACACCTCCGGGGAGGTGCTCTTCAGACGCGGTGACCGCGCGGACAAGCTGTACGTGATCCAGGGGGGCCGCGTGTTCTTTCCCGAGATCGGCAAGCACGTCGCGGCCGGGTCAGTATTCGGGGAGGTCGGGCTCCTCGCAGCGCCAGGCACGCGCTCCCTATCCGCCGTGTGCCAAGACGACTGCCGGCTGTCGACGATCACGAAGGAAAAGGCGCTCGAGCTCTACCACCAGAACCCGACGTTCGGGATGTTCCTGCTTCGCCTCCTCTCCAGCTACGCCCTCGACCACGCGGTCGCGGGCGGCCGCACCTCCCCCCCGGCCGGGGGTCGCAGCCCTTCTGGTGCTTCGACAGGCTGACGCCGACGCCGCCATCGACGCCCAGGCCCACCTGATGCACGACCTGCTCGGCCGCTTCGGCTCGGTGCCGCTGGCGCTGGCCGCCTACAACGCCGGCGCGGGCGCCGTGGCGGGCTGTGGCTGCATCCCGCCCGAGACCCAGGCCTACGTGGCCAAGATCCTCGGCCTGCTGCGCGGGGCCGGCGACCTGGCGCCGCCACCTATGTTCACCGTGCGGCTGATCGAGTAGCTATCTGACCGCGTGCACCTGCTCGCCGCGGCCGGCCAGGAAGCCCTCGAGGATGGCCTCCTCGACGGTTCGCGGGCCGAGCACGTCCCCGACGCGGGCGACCCGCACGTCGCCGTCCAGCGCGCGCCAGAGGTCGTCCTGCGGCCGTCGTCCCTGCGCCAGCACGAGCGTCGCGACCTCGCCGAGCGGCTCGGTGCGCCCGGAGAAGACGTGGCGCAACGCGGCGGCGCCGTCGATGTTCGCCAGCTCGAGGTGGTGGCGCAGGCGCACCCCGGCCTGGTCCAGCCGGGCCAGGTAGCCGTTGCGCTGGTACTGATGCAGCGTCTCGCCCGGGGCGGCGGCGGCGCAGGCCAGCGTTACGTCGTGCCCGACCCCGGCGAGGGCCTCGGCGGCATCGAGGCCGGCCCACTCGCCGCCCCAGTCGGCGACGAGCACGGGCCCCGTGACGGCGCTCGGGTCGGCGATCGCGTCCCAGGCCTGCGCCACGCCCGCCCCGTCCAGCCGTCCGAGCGGCGGCGCGTGGGGGGCGGCGCCGGTGGCCAGGATGACGCGCTCGAAGCCCTCTGTCATCGCCGCGTCGGCGACCGTGCCGAGCCGCAGTGTGACGCCCGACCGCTCCAGGTCCCGGCGCGCCGAGCGCTCGTAGCGCCGCCACGTCTCGGCGTGGGCGGGCGCGCGGCCGGCGAGAGCGAACTGACCGCCGATCCCGTCCGTGCGCTCGACGAGCGTCACGCGGTCGCCGGCCCGTGCGGCCTCCAGCGCGGCGACGATGCCCGCCGGGCCGGCGCCGACCACGAGCACGGCGCCCGGGGCGCGCGTCACCGCGCCGAGCTGGCGCTCGCGCCCGGTCCGCGGGTTGACGATGCAGCCGATCGGCAGCCCGGCGTGGTAATGGCCGATGCACGCTTGGTTGCAGCCGATGCACGCGATGACGTCGTCGGCGCGGCCGGCGGCGGCCTTGGCGACGAGATCGGGGTCGGCGATCAGCGCGCGCGTCATGCCGACGGCATCGGCCCGCCCGGACGCCACGATCCGCTCGGCGTGGTCCAGGTCGACGATGCGCGTCGTGCCGATGAGCGCGACGTCGAGCCGCGGCAACTCGGGTGCGATCGCGTCCTCGGGCACGGGCGGGGGCGGGGCGATGTATGTGGAGCCCCGGTAGGACGCGGAGTGGCCGAGCGCCAGCGAGACGAAGTCGACGAGCCCGGTCGCGCGGAGACGCTCGGCGATCGCCGCGCACTCGTGGCGCCCGGCGGTGTCGGGCGCCATCTCGTTGGCGGACAGGCGCACGCCGACGGCGATCTCGCCCCCGACTTCGGACCGGATCGCCTCCAGGATCTCCACCGCGAAGCGCAGCCGGGCGTCGAGGTCCCCGCCGTACTCGTCATCGCGTAGGTTCGTGCGCGGGCTGAAGAACTGCGCGGCGAGGTAGCCGTGCGCCATCGAGACCTCGACGCCGTCGAGCCCGCCGCGGCGTGCATTGGCGGCGGAGGCAGCGTAGCCGGCGATGATCTCGCCGATCTCGGTGCGAGATAGCGACCGCGGCTCGGAGTGAAAGCGCGGGCTGGGGACGGCGGAGGGCGCGACGGCGGCAGGGCGCGGCGCGCCGCCGAACTGCTCGCGCCCACCGTGGAAGAGCTGGACGAAGAGCCTCGTGCCGTGCGGCCGCACCGCGCCGGCGATGCGCTCGTAGGCGGCGACGATGGCGGGCAGGTAGCCGCCGAGGGTGTGCGGCGTCAGCAGCCCGGTGGGGTGGACGGCCGTGGCTTCGAGGAAGATCGCGCCGACGCCGCCGGCGGCGCGCGCGGCGTGGTAGGCGACGAAGTCCTCGATGGGAAGGTGGTCGTGGACGAGCGTCGTCTGATGCGACGTCGAGACCACGCGGTTGGCGAGCCCGACCGGGCCGATCCGCATCGGGGACAGCAGCGTGGGGTGGGGCATCATGTGGGGCGGCGCTTCGGTCCGCTCGACTCACGCCGAGTCTAACTTCAACCCGTTCGCGCGCTCGACGGAGGTCGGATCAGGTTTACGCTGCCTTCCCATGACCATCACCGTGAAGGGAATCGAAGAGCTCGAGGGCCTCGTCGGCCGGACCATCGGCCCGAGCGACTGGCGCAAGGTGACCCAGGAGGACATCGACCGCTTCGCCGACGTCTCGGGGGATCACCAGTGGATCCACGTCGACGTGGAGCGGGCGCGGAGGGAGAGTCCGTTCGGGACGACCGTCGCCCACGGCAACCTCACGCTCGCCACGATCGACGGGTTCCGCTCCACGCTGCTGGAGTCGACCGGCTTCAAGCTGGGCGTGAACTACGGCTGGAACAAGGTGCGCTTCCCCGCACCCGTCCCGGCGGGGAGCCGCATCCGGGCGAGCGTGGAGACGCTCACGGTCGACGACGTGGGCGGCGGCTGGCACCAGATCACTCAGCGCTGGACGGTGGAGGTCGAGGGCTCGCAGAAGCCGGCCTGCGTGGCGGAATCGGTGGGCCGGGTCCTTACCTGAGCCGCAAGCCGGGCGGGGCGGCCCGGCACCGGGCGCCGCGCCGGGCCCGCGATCCGCGCCGCCTATCCTCGAGCGAGCGTGGCGACGGCGGTCGAGGATCGATTGAGGCAGCAGCGCCGGGCCCTGCCCGACGGGCCCGGCGTCTACCTGCTCAAGGACGCGCAGGGAAAGGTGCTGTACGTCGGCAAGGCGCGCTCGATCCGCAAGCGCGTGGCGGGCCACTTCTCCAAGTCCGGCGCCCGCGGCGCCGCCGACATGGTGTCCCAGATCGCCGAGGTCGACTTCATCGCCACGGAGACCGAGGCCGAGGCGCAGCTGGCCGAGCAGGAGTTCATCAAGCGCCACCGGCCGCTCTACAACGTGCGGCTGCGCGACGACAAGTCGTACCCGTACATCGGCATCAGCCTGGACGAGGACTACCCGCGCATCTACTTCACCCGCGAGCGACACCGGCGCGGCCGGGTGTACTTCGGCCCGTTCAGCAACGCCAAGCGTGTGCGCGAGACGCTGGACCTGCTCGGCAAGGTCTTCCAGTACCGGACCTGCGATGGCCCTGAGCCCGGCCGGGCGTCGGGCAGCCCGTGCCTGGACTACTACATCAAGCGCTGCCAGGCGCCGTGCGTCGGCTACATCTCGAAGGAGGAGTACCGCGAGAACGTCAACACGATCATCGACTTCCTCTCCGGGCGCTACCGCCAGATCGAGCGGGCGCTCGAGCACGCGATGCGCCGGGCGGCGGACCAGCAGGAGTTCGAGCAGGCCGCGATCTATCGCAATCGCCTGAAGGCGGTCCGCAGCCTGCTGGAGCGCCAGCGGATCGCGAACGAGGCGGTCGGGACCCTCGACGCCATCGCCGTCGCCACCGAGGACACCGACGCGAACGCCCAGGTCTTCCAGGTGCGCGACGGGGTGCTGGCCGACCGCCAGAGCTTCTACCTCGAGAACGCGGCCCGGCGGGACGAGGGCGAGGTGGCCGAGGAGTTCGTGCTCCAGTACTACGCCAGCGCGATCGCCGTGCCGCCGCAGGTGATCGTGCCGCGCGCCGCTGAGAACACCGACGCGCTAGCGCAGGCGCTGGCGGACCGGCGAGGGGCGCCGGTCGAGGTCCGGCACGCGGAGCGGGGCGACAAGCGCCGCATCCTCGAGCTGGCCGTGCGCAACGCGCGGCTGGCGCTGGATCAGGATCGGCTGCGCTCCGAGCGGCGGCGGTCGCAGCGCATCGAGGCCCTGGACGGGCTCCAGCAGGCCCTGGGCATGGAGACGATCCCGATGCGGATCGAGTGCTTCGACATCTCGAACCTGATGCACGCGCACACCGTCGCGTCGATGGTCGCGTTCGAGGGCGGCGCGCCGAAGAAGTCCGACTACCGGCGCTTTGGCATCCGGGGCGCGGTTCAGGATGACGTCGCAGCGATGGCCGAGGTGCTCTCCCGCCGGATGGCCCAGTACGTGGAACAGCGCGAGCTGAGCCCGCACGACGCCGATTTCGATGAGAGCTTCGCGGCGCTACCGGCGCTGATCGTGATCGACGGCGGCCCCGGGCAGCTCTCCGCCGGTCTACGCGAGCTCGGGCCGTTCCGCGACCTGGGGGTGACGGTGGTCAGCCTGGCCAAGCGCATCGAGGAGGTGTTTCTGCCCGGCCGGCCCGCGCCCCTGCGGCTCGCTCACGACACCCCGGCGCTACAGCTGCTCCAGCGGGTGCGCGACGAGGCGCACCGTTTCGCGATCGAGTTCCATCGCGATCGCCGCGACCGCGCGATGACGCACTCGATCCTGGACGAGCTCCCGGGCGTGGGCCCGGCGCGCAAGCGCAGCATCCTCCACCACTTCGGGTCGCCCGAGCGGTTCCTCCGGGCGAGCCGCGAGGAGCTGGAGGCGGTGCCGGGGCTGCCCGGCAAGGTCGCCCGGGATGTCCACGCCTACGTCAACAAGGTGCGCTGAGCAAACGACCATGGGCTACACCGGACCGATGGCGGACTTCGTGGTGATCACGGGCTTCTCCGGCGCCGGTAAGTCTCAGGCGATGGCCACCTTCGAGGATGCCGGCTACTTCTGCGTGGACAACCTCCCGCCCGAGATGATCGGCTCGCTGGCCGAGCTCTTCGGCCATGAGGGGAGCAAGGTGGAGCGGGCGGCGGTGGCCTCCGACGTGCGCGGCGGCTCTTACTTCGACGGCCTGGTGCGGGTGCTGGACGACCTCGACGCCGGCGGCGTGCCCTATCGCCTGCTGTACCTCGAGGCCACGCAGCCGGTGCTCCTCAACCGGTTCAAGGAGACCCGCCGCCGCCACCCGCTCGCCGACGGGGGCGCGGTGGAGAACGCCATCCGGCTGGAGCGCGAGCTGCTGGCGCCGCTGCGGGAGCGGGCCGATGTCTGCATCGACACGAGCGACCTCTCCGCGGCGCGACTGCGCAAGGTGGTCGCCGACAAGATGCTCGCCCACGGCACGGTCGGGAAGCTGTCGGTCACGTTCATGACCTTCGGCTTCAAGCACGGGACGCCCCGCGACGCCGACCTCACCTTCGACGTGCGCTTCCTCCCCAATCCCCACTACGAGGCGGAGCTGCGCGAGCTCACCGGGCTGGACGACGCGGTCGTCGACTACGTCGAGACCTCGGACGGAATCGGCGACTTCTACGCGCGCCTCGTCCCGCTGCTCGACTACCTGCTCCCCGCCTACGAGCACGAGGGCAAGGCCCACTTGACGATCGCGATCGGCTGCACCGGCGGGCGTCACCGCTCGGTCGTGATCGCGGAGCACCTCGCGCGGATCTACGAGCAGCGGGGCCGGTACCTGGTGGACCGCGTCCACCGCGACGTCGAGAAGCCGCCCCGACGCCCGTGAGCCGGGTTTTCTCCGCGCGCTCGGGGAAACCCCGTACTCGATACATTCAGCGCGTCTGACTACGACGACGACGGAAGGGGAGCTGGCATGGCCTTGAGGGCCGGCATCAACGGCTTCGGCCGCATCGGCCGGAACGTCTTCAGGGCGGCGCACGCCCGTGGCGCCGATATCGACTGGGTCGGCGTGAACGACATCACGGACACAAAGACGCTCGCGAACCTGCTCAAGTACGACTCGATCCTCGGGCCGTTCCCCGGCGAGGTCGACTACACGGAAAGCGCCCTGATCGTCGACGGCGACGAGCTGCGTGTCTTCTCCGAGCGCGACCCCGGCGCCCTGCCGTGGGCCGACGCGGGCGCCGAGGTCGTCATCGAGTCGACCGGGCTGTTCACGAACCGCGACGACGCCGCCAAGCATCTGGACGCGGGCGCGCGGAAGGTGATCATCACGGCGCCGGCCAAGGGGCCGGACGTGACGCTCGCTCCCGGCGTGAACGACGACGCGTACGACCCCCAGGAGCACCACGTGATCTCGAACGCGTCGTGCACCACCAACTGCCTGGCGCCGGTGGCGCGGGTGTTGCACGACACGGTGGGGATCGAGCGCGGGATCATGACCACGATCCACGCCTATACGGCGGACCAAAACCTGCAGGACGGCCCGCACAAGGACCTGCGCCGGGCCCGGGCGGCGGCGGTGAACCTGGTGCCGACGTCCACGGGGGCGGCCAAGGCGATTGGGCTCGTGGTCCCGGAGCTGGACGGCCGCCTCAACGGCATCGCCGTCCGGGCGCCGGTCCCCACCGGGTCGGTCGTGGACCTGGTCTGCGAGGTGGCGCGGCCCACGAGCAAAGAGGAGGTCAACCAGGCGTTCGCCTCCCGGGCCGACACGGGCGCGCTCGAGGGCATCCTGCGCTACTCCGAGGAGCCGCTCGTCTCCACTGACATCGTCACCTCCCCCTACTCGGCGATCTTCGACGCGGAGCTCACGATGGTGATCGATGAGCGGCTGGTCAAGGTGGTCGCCTGGTACGACAACGAGTGGGGCTACTCGAACCGGGTCGTGGATCTGACGGAGCGGGTGCTGGCGGGAGCGCCGGTTGCCTAGGCCGCAAGCGCGTTGCGGGCGCGTGCGCGCGGATGACCGGGTCCCGCTCTAAGACGGCGTTCGGCAAGCGGACCGTGCGCGACCTGGAGGTCGGCGAGCGCGATGCCGTCTTGGGCCGGGTGGATTTCAACGTGCCGCTCGAGGACGGCGGAGTGGCCGACGACTCGCGCATCCGCGCCGCGCTGCCGACGATCGAGCTGCTCCGCGACCGCGGCGCTCGCCTCATCCTTTGCTCGCACCTGGGCCGGCCCAAGGGCCGCGATCCCAAGACCTCGCTGCGGCCGGCCTCCACGCGACTGGGCGAGCTGTTGGCCGCGCCCGTGCACCAGGCGCCGGAGGTGATCGGTCCCGAGGTGCGGCGCGGTGCGGAGCGGCTCAAGCCGGGCGGCATCCTGGTGCTGGAGAACACGCGGTGGGAGCGCGGCGAGACGGAGAACGATCCCCGGCTCGCCCGCGAGCTGGCATCGCTGGGCGACGCCTATGTCGACGATGCCTTCGGGGCGGCCCACCGCGCGCACGCCTCGACGGCGGGCGTGGCCGAATACCTGCGCCCGGCCGTCGCCGGGCTCCTGCTGGAGCGCGAGGTGGTCACGCTGCGATCGATCGTGGAATCGCCAGAGCGCCCGCTCGTCGTGGTGCTGGGCGGGGCGAAGGTGACCGACAAGATCGCGCTGATCGAGCGCTTCCTGGATATCGCCGACACCCTGCTGATCGGCGGCGCCATGAGCTTCAGCTTCTTCCGCGCGCAGGGCACGCCGACCGGCGACTCGCTGGTGGAGGAGGAGGGGGTCGAGCTGGCCCGCAACGCGCTCCACAAAGCGGAATCGGCGCGCTGCCGGCTGCTCCTGCCGGTCGACCTCGTGATCGGCGACCGCTTCGACGCCGAGGCCGAGCGCCGCACGCGCGACGGCACCGCCGTGCCCGACGGATGGATGGGCCTGGACGTCGGCCCCCGCACGGCGCAGGCCTACGCGGAGGAGATCGCCCGGGCGGGCACCGTCTTCTGGAACGGGCCGATGGGGGCCTTCGAACTCGCCCCGTTCGCCGAGGGCACCCGCCGGGTGGCGGAGGCGGTGGCGAGCGCGCCGGGAACGACCGTAGTGGGCGGCGGCGACTCCGCCGCGGCGCTGGCGCAGTTCGGGCTCGACGACGAGATCGATCACCTCTCGACCGGAGGAGGCGCGTCGCTGGAGCTGCTCGAGGGCAGGAAGCTGCCGGGGGTGGAGGTGCTCGACGATGCGTGAGAAGCCAGACCCTGCGCAGCCGGCCGAGCCGGCTGCTTCGGGCGAGCGATACCCGGCCATCGTCGGAAACTGGAAGCTGTGGGGCACGCGCGCCGAGGTGGCCGAGTACTGTCGGCGCCTGCTCGAGCTGCTCCCCGACGAGGGCCGGCGACCGGCCGCGGTCGGGGTCGCGGCGCCCTACACCGCGCTCGAGGTGTGCGTCGACCGCCTCCGCGGCAGCGGCGTGGCCGTGTACGCGCAGAACATGCACCAGGAGAGCTCGGGCGCGTTCACCGGCGAGATCTCCGCCGCCATGCTCGCGGACATCGGGGTCGACGGCACGCTGCTCGGCCACTCCGAGCGGCGCGAGCACTTCTGTGAGACGGACCGTGCCCTCCAGGACAAGGTGCCTGCCGCGCTGGCGGCGGGGCTGCGGCCGATCCTGTGCGTGGGCGAGACCGAGGAGGAGCGCGAGCGCGACGAGACCGAGCGCAAGCTCCGGCACCAGGTACAGGAGGGGCTCGACAAGGTGCCGGACGAGCGTCTGGCGGAGGTCGTGATCGCGTACGAGCCGGTCTGGGCGATCGGCACCGGCCGGGTGGCCACCCCGGAGCAGGCGCAGGAGGCGATCGCGTTCGTCCGCGCGCTGGTCGGCGACCGCTCGAGCCAGGCCGCCGAGCGGGTGCGCGTGCTGTACGGGGGGAGCGTCAAGCCCGACAACGCCGCCGAGATCCTCGTCCAGCCCGACGTGGACGGGGCGCTCGTGGGCGGGGCGAGCCTCGATCCGGACGGCTTCGCCCGCATCGTGGCCGCCGCGGCGCGGTGAGCGTCGAGCGCGTCTGCCTCGTCGTCCTGGACGGCTGGGCCCTCGCGGACCCCGGTCCCGGAAACGCCGTCGAGCTGGCCGACACGCCGGTGTTCGACGAGCAGTGGTCGCGGCACCCGCACACCGCGCTCACCGCCTGGGGTCCGGCGGTGGGCCTTCCCGAGGGCCAGATGGGCAACTCCGAGGTGGGCCACATGAACCTCGGCGCCGGCGCGGTGATCAAGCAGGACCTCCTGCGAATCGACGAGGCGATCGCGGACGGGTCGTTCTTCGAGAACGAGACGCTGCGCTCGGCCTGCGACACCGAGCGCCTCCACCTCCTGGGCCTGGTGTCGGCGGGCGGCGTTCACGCCAGCATGGACCACCTGAAGGCGCTGATCGAGCTCGCCGCGCGCGCGGGGGTGCCGGACGTGGTGGTCCATGCGTTCACCGACGGCCGCGACACCAGCCCCGACTCGGGCGCCGGGTACGTCGCCGAGGTGGAGGGCTTCGGGGGATCGCGGATCGCCACGGTGAGCGGGCGCTATTACGCGATGGACCGCGACCGTCGCTGGGACCGGACGACGCTCGCCTACGACGCCATCGTGCACGGGCGCGCGGAGTTCCACGCGGGCACCGGCGAGGCCGCGGTGCGCGCCGCCTACGAGCGCGGCGAGACCGACGAGTTCATCACGCCGACGCTGGTCGGGCGCGAGGGTCGCGTCCGCGCGGGCGACGGCGTGATCCTCTTCAACTTCCGTCCCGACCGCGCCCGCCAGCTGACGCGCGCGCTGGGCGAGCCCGCCTTCGACGAGTTCGAGCGCGGCGACGCGCCCCGCGTGCCGGTCACGACGCTTACCGAGTACCAGGAGGACTGGAGCTATCCGATGGCGTTTCCGCCCGCCCGGCCGGTCGTCACCCTGGCCGCGCTGCTGGCCGAGCGGGGGCTCCGCCAGCTGCACGTGGCCGAGACCGAGAAGTACGCCCACGTGACGTACTTCTTCAACGGCGGCGAGGAGGATCCGTACCCGGGGGAGGAGCGCCGGCTGGTCGACTCCCCCCGCGACGTGCCCACCTACGACAAGAAGCCGGAGATGAGCGCCCGCGAGGCCGCCGCCGCCTTCGTTGAGGAGTGGCGGACCGGCGACTACGCCTTCGGCATCATCAACTTCGCCAACCCCGACATGGTCGGGCACACCGGCGTGATCGATGCCGCGGTGAGCGCAGTGGAGACGGTCGACGCTTGCCTGGGCGACGTGCTTGCCGCGGTCGAGGAGTCGGGGGGCGCGTGCATCATCACCGCCGATCACGGCAACGCGGACCACATGCTGGAGGCCGACGGGAGCCCCAATACGGCGCACTCGATGAACCCCGTTCCGGTGGTGATCACTGGCGGCGCGGACGGGCTCCGCGCGGGGGGAGTGCTGGCCGACGTCGCGCCCACCGTCCTCCACCTGCTGGGCTTGGAGCAGCCGGCGCCGATGACCGGTACGTCGCTCATGAAAGTTGACAATTAGAGACTAAGGTTTTATCCTCCCGGGGCAATACGACCTTGGAGGTGAGGAATCACATGGCCCTACTGATGAAGCCGGAGCCCTTCTCGCGTGAGGTCGACCGCCTGTTCGACACGTTCTTCGGCCAGAGCGAGCGCGACGCGCGTCGCTGGGTACCGCCGATGGACCTGGTGGAGGCGGACGACCACTTCGTGCTCAAGGCCGACCTGCCCGGACTCAGCGAGAGCGACGTCGCGATCGAGGTCCAGGACGGGACGCTGCGGATCTCCGGTGAGCGCAAGGCCGAGCGGGAGCAGAGCGAGCGCGGCTGGTACCGCATCGAGCGCTCCTTCGGCAGCTTCAGCCGGTCGCTGTCCCTGCCGGACGGCGTGGACGCCGACGGCATCGAGGCGAGCTTCGATAAGGGCGTTCTGCAGGTTCGCATCCCGAAGCCGGCCGAGCGCAAGCCGCGCCGGATCGAGATCGCGACCGGCGAGAACGGCGACTCCGCCGCGGTGGAGGGCACGGCGCAGGAGAAGTAAGCCGGTCCCCCAGAGCGCCGGCCGAGCGCCGGAACCCTCATGAGGCCGCCCCACCGGGCGGCCTCGCCACTGAACGGGGTCAGATCTTGCAATCGAGCACCGTTGCGCGATTGCAAGATCTGACCCCCCGGTGCGTAGGCTGGCGGCCGTGTCCCGGCAGCCGTTCACCATCACCGCCCGCGACGGCGCGGCCCGGGCCGGCGTCCTTCACACGCCGCACGGGGACGTGCGCACGCCGGCGTTCGTCCCGCTCGCCTCGACGGCCACGGTGAAATCGCTCCACGCCGCGGAGGTGGCCGAGCTCGGCTTCGAGCTGGTGCTGGGCAACACCTTCCACCTCTTCATCCAGCCGGGGGCGGAGCTGATCCACGGGCTCGGCGGCCTCCACGATTTCATGGCCTGGGACCGCGCGATCGTGACCGATTCGGGCGGCTATCAGGTGTTCTCGATGGGGCACGGCTCGGTGGCCGAGGAGATAAAGCGGCGCCGGGACCCGCGCGAATCGATGGTGCTGGCGATCGAGGAGGAGGGGGTGCGGTTTCGCTCTTACCTCGACGGGGCCGAGCGCTTCATGGGACCCGAGACCTCGATGGAGGTCCAGGCGGCGCTCGGCTCGGACATCGCCCTGGCCTTCGACGAGTGCACCCCGTTCCACGTGGAGCGCGACTACACGGCCCGCTCGATGGAGCGCACGCACCGCTGGCTGGACCGCTGCCTCGCCTGGCGGCGCGAGCACGCGCCGGACGGGCAACTGTTCTACGGGATCGTCCAGGGCGGCGTGTACGAGGACCTGCGCGCGGAGGCCACCGCTCGAGTGGCGGGCGCGGGTGTGGAGGGAGTGGCGATCGGCGGATCGCTCGGGCGGGAGAAGGACCAGATCCGCGAGGTGGTGGGCTGGGTGCTCGCCGGGCTCCCCGAGGGCCCGCCCCGGCACCTGCTGGGGATCGGCGACGTGGACGATCTGGTGCACGCCGTCGGCGCCGGCGTGGACATGTTCGACTGCGCCACGCCCACCCGGCTCGCGCGGCACGGGACCGCGCTGGTCGCCGACCCGGGCGCGCGCTGGCGCCTCGACCTCTCCCGCGGGGCCCATCGGAGCAGCCCCGAGCCGATCGACACAAGCTGCCCCTGCCCGGCCTGCCGCGACCACACGCGCGCGTACCTGCACTACCTGGTCCGGGTGAGCGAGCTGACCGGGAAGCGGCTGCTCACGCTGCACAACCTGACGTTCATGCTGCGGCTGATGCGGGGGATGCGGGCGGCGATCGAGAAGGGCGAGTACGCGGGATTCGCGCGCCGGGTGCTTGACGGCGCGGCGCCGTGATGCGGTCGGCCCGTCAGCGCGTGTTCTGCTGAATGAACTCGCGCAGGTCGCGGATCTGGTCCTCGGCCTGGTCGCGGGTGACGGGCTGAACCCCGCCGTCGCCGGACGAGGTCAGCAGCGCCACGGCCACCGCGGCGATCGCGGCCAGCACGGCGAGGAGGGCGAGGAAGGTGCCCCAGCGCCGGCGCGTGGCCGCCCGGCGGGCGGCGGCGCGTTCGTCCCGGGGCGGGCGGGCCGGAGGCGCCGCCGCCTCGGCGCGCGCCGGCGCGGGCGAGGGCGCCGCCTCGGCCGTGCGCGGCATCGCGCGCGTGGCGGACGTACCGTCGAGCGCGCGGGTCGCCTCGGTGCTCTCGGTCAGGCTGAGGCGCTCGGTCGCGTCCGTGGTATCCCCGCGGACGCCGGCCTCGAGCGCCTCTGCCAGCGCGAGCGCGGTGGGGTACCGGGCGGCGGGGTCGCGCTCGAGGCAGAGGCGAACCGCCTCGTCGAGCTCGCGCGGCACCTCGGGGCGGAGCGCGGTGATGGGCGTCACCGCCTCCTGCTGTTGCTTGAGGGCCAGCTCGGTGAGCGAGGAGTACTCGTGCGGGAGGCGGCCGGTAAGGAACTGGTAGGTGCACACCCCGAGCGAGTAGATGTCCGAGGCCGGGCCGGCCTCGTCGCCGCGGGCCTGCTCCGGCGAGAGGTACGCGGCGGTCCCGAGCACGGAGCCGACCTGCGTGATGCGCGTCTGCTCGGCCGCCTTGGCGATGCCGAAGTCCGCGAGCTTTACGGCGTCCATCTCCTCGGCCACCAGGAGGTTCCCCGGCTTCACGTCGCGATGCACCACCCCCGCCCGGTGGGCGTAGTCGAGCCCGTGGCAGGCGTCGCGGGCCACGTGGACGGTCTCGTCCACCTCGAGGCGCTTGTACTCCCGCAAGAGGTCGGCGCACGAGGGGCCGTCCACGTACTCCATGACGATGTAGTGGCGGCGGCTCTCGGGGTCCCGCCCCGAGTCGAACACCTGGACGATGTTGGGATGCTGGAGGCGGGCCGCGGCGAGCGCCTCGCGCCGGAAGCGGGCCACGAACGCCTCGTCGTCGGCGAGATGCTCGGCCAGGAGCTTCACCGCTACCGAGCGCTCGAGCACTGTGTCGGTGGCCATGAACACCGTGGACATCCCGCCGGCGCCCAGGCGCCGCTCGATGCGGTAGCGGGCCGCGACGTGGGTCGGCACCGTCATCCGTTCTCGTCCTCCTCCGGCACCAGCACGCCGCCCGAGCCCCCGGTGCCGCTGCTGCCGCTGCCACCGGTGCCGCCGCTGCCGTCGCCACCCTCAGCCGGCGGGACGCCGCCATCGCCGCCCTCGTCCGTGGTGGGCGGTTCGGGCTCCGTCGCGGGTGGCGGCTCGGTCGTCTCGGTCGGCGGTGGCTCGGTCGTCTCGGTGGTGTCGGTCTCGGGCGGTGCCTCGGGGACCGGCACCGGCTCGGGCTCGGTGGGGGCGGGAGTGGTCTCGGTCTGGGCGTCGCATTGCTCCTCGGCGAGCTCGAACAAGCGGTCGAAGCTCTGCTCGAGGGCGTCGCGGACGTCGGGATCCACGTCGTCGGGCAGCGAGTCGATGGTGTCCTGAACGGCCTCCGTGTTGGGGTCGTCACCCCCGGCGATGTCGGCGCAGGCGCCGCCGCCGTTCTCGAACCGGCTCTGGATCGAATCGAGCTGGCCCTCGAGGGCGGCCGCCGAGTTTGCGGGGATGCCGGCACCCTCGTCGTCGCCGCCGCAGCCCGTCGCCGCCAGGCAGGCGGCGAGCGCCAGGGATACCAGTGTGTGCCTGAAGTTCATCATTGTCCGAGGTAGAGGCGGTCGGCGAGCCCCTGGGGAAGCCCCGCCCGCTCGATCTCTCCGGCCGCCTCGTCGATCGGATATTCCACGCGGTGCCACGTCGCGCTCCAACTCCCTGTGTCTAGCAGGAGCCACGCCGCCCTGGGGTCACCATCGCGGGGCTGACCCACCCCGCCGGGGTTTACCAGCCACTCGCCGACGGTGAGGTCGCGCCCCTCGTCGGCGGCCGCCGGGGCGCCGCCCACCCTGCCGGCCGGGTTGCGGTGAAACCAGAGCGCCACGTGTGAGTGCCCGACCGCGCACACGCGATAGGCCGCCAGGTCCAGGCACTGGGCCGCCTGCCAGGTCGACAGCACGTACTCCCACACCGGGTCCCGGGGGCTGGCGTGGTAAAGGGCGGGCTCGCGGTCGGGATCGGCCGGTCGCAGGCCCCGCAGGAACGCGAGGGACTCGTCGGCGATCACCTCCCGGGTCCAGCTTGCCGCGGCGGCCGCGTCGGGGGAGAAATCCGAGATCGGCAGGTCGCCGGTGACGACGAGGTCGTGGTTTCCGGCCAGGCACACGTCGCAGCGCTCCCGGGCCAGAGCCACGCAGGCGTCGGGCTCGGCCCCGTAGCCCACGAGATCCCCGAGGCACCAGATCTCCTCCACGTCCAGCGCGTCGATGTCGGCGAGCGCCGCCAGGAAGGCCGGCCGGTTGCCGTGCACGTCGGAGAGCAGGGCGATGCGCATGGGGGTTCCTTCTACAGTCTCCCGGGATGAGGGCTGGGCGTTCGCGGCTGCCGCTGGCGTTCCTGGCGGCGGTCGCCGCCGCCGCGGCGGCGACGCTTCTACTCCGGCCGCGCGGCGGCCTCGTCGATCCGGTCGCGGTCGACGCGGAAGCGTACTTCAGCGCCGCCCAGCTGGAGCGGGCGGCCGACTTCCGCGACCCGCAGCGGATACTGGGCTTGGCGGGCATCGCGGTCGGCGGAGTCACGCTGGCCCTGATGGCCTGGCGCCCGCCCCGGCGGCTGCTCGATCCGCTGGCGCGGCGACCGATCCTGGGTGGCGCCGCGGCCGGCGCGGGGATCTCGGTCGCGCTGGTCGCCGTCGGGCTCCCGCTCGCCGCCTGGCGCCACGACCGCGCCTACGACGTCGGGCTCGCGACCCAGACCTGGGGACCGTGGCTCGGTGACGTGGTCAAGGCGGCCGCGGTCGAGGCGCTCGTGGCCGCGGTCGGCGGCGCCGTCGCGCTCGCGTTGCTGCGACGATTCCCGCGCCGGTGGTGGATCCCCGGCAGCGTGCTGGTCGTCGCGTTCGGCGTCTTCACCATCTGGCTCTACCCCATCCTGGTCGATCCGATCTTCAACGACTTCGAGCGGCTGCCGAACGGCCGGCTGCGTGCGGAGACCCTGGAGCTGGCCCGCCGGGCGGACGTGAAGGTCGGCGAGGTCTACCGGGTGGACGCCAGCCGGCGCACGACGGGGGCGAACGCCTACGTCGGCGGCCTCGGGCCCACCAAGCGGGTGGTCCTCTACGACAACCTGATCGACGACTTCCCGCCCGATCAGGTGCGGCAGGTCGTGGCCCACGAGCTGGGCCACCAGAAGCACGGCGACCTCTACCGGGGGCTGCTCTGGCTCGCGCTGGTCGCGCCGGCGGGGGTGTACCTGACCCAGCGGCTGGCCGAGGTCTTCGGCCGCCGGGTGGGGCTCGGCGACCCGGCACGGAGGCCGGGGCCGGCGGCCCTGCCCGCCCTGGCGCTCGCCGTGACGCTGGTCTCCCTGGGGGTCGGG
>Ga0081538_10001717_pt1 | contig 22300 bp, 19 predicted proteins | sample TabmetS5T2R1_FD_71022 | JGI IMG/M metagenome (GOLD analysis project Ga0081538, IMG submission 71022) | Tabebuia heterophylla rhizosphere microbial communities from the University of Puerto Rico - S5T2R1 | ecosystem: Host-associated > Plants > Roots > Rhizosphere ...
CCGTGCGGCCGACGATCTGTCGGTGCTGCTCGACTTTGCTCCCTGGGGGCTGCACGCGGGAGTGCACCTCGCCTCCCAGAAGGGCTGGTTCAAGGAACAGGGCCTCAACGTCACCGTGCGCGACGGCCGTGGCAGCGTGAGCACCATTCAGCTCGTCGGCGTGGGCGAGGCCGACATCGGTATGGCCCAGCTCGGGCCGATGGCGACCGCCCGGAAGGCAAGCGGCATCGCGCTGAAGTCGATCGCTGGCTGGGTTCGCAAGGGCGACCTCGCCGCAGTCGTCGACAAGAAGGCGAACCTGAAGACGATCGGCGACCTCAAGGGCAAGAAGCTCGCGCTGTTCGCGGCCAGCCCATTCCTGCCGTTCCTCGACACCTTCCTGAAGGCGGGCGGGATGACGCGCAGCGACGTCAACCTCCTTTATGTCGAACCGTCGGCCATGCTCACAACCTACACCTCGGGCCAGGCCGATGGTGTGCTGACCGCGGGACCGTTTGGCCAGGCGCTTGCCGAGAAGAACCGTCCGGCGTCGCTGATCCTGGCCGAGGACGCAGGCATTTCCTATCCGAGCTACGGCTACTTCTCGACCGAGGCAACGATCGCCAAGAAGGAAGCCGCGATGCGCAAGTTCCTGGCAACGCAAGTTCGCGCCTTCCAATACATCTACGACGGCCATGTCGATGAGGCGGTCGCGGCCATCATCAGCCAGCGCGGCGACCTCAAGCTCGATCCCAAGGTCCTCAAGGACCAGATCGAGCTCTACCGGCCCTTCCTCAACACTCCCAACACCCAGGGCAAGAAGATGGGTTGGCAGGCCGAGGCCGACTGGGCGAAGACCGTCAAGTCGATGGTCGAGGCGGGCCTCCTGACGGAGAACTTCAAGCCGTCGGACTTCTACACCAACGCTCTGCTCGGTGACTGAGATGCAGCCGATCGTCGAGGTGCAGAAGGTCGCCAAGGTCTATGGCGCGCCAGGAGCCGGCTTCGAGGCCCTGCGCGCCATCGACCTCGACGTGCGCCCGCAGGAGTTCCTGAGCATCGTTGGGCCGAGCGGCTGCGGAAAGAGTACCTTGCTGAAGTGCATTGCCGGGCTGGAGGCTGTTACCGGCGGCGCGATCAAGGTACGCGGTGAGCAGGTCGTGGGACCGCCCTCGGCGATGGGCATCGTCTTCCAACGCGACCTGCTTCTCGACTGGCGCACGGTCCTCGAGAACGTGCTGATCATCTCCGAATTTCGTGGCACCCGGGTCGCCGAACTGGAAAAGAAGGCTGCCGAGCTGCTGGTCCGTTTCGGGCTCGGCGATTTCCAGAACCGCTTTCCCTGGGAACTCTCGGGCGGCATGCGCCAGCGTGCCGCGATCTGCCGCGCCATCCTGGACAATCCCGAGCTACTGCTGATGGACGAACCCTTCGGCGCGCTGGACGCCATGACGCGTGACGACCTCAACCTTGAGCTCGCGCGCCTCTGGCAGGAGACGCGTAAGACGGTCGTGTTCATCACGCACGGCATCCAGGAAGCCGTCTTCCTGTCGGACAGGGTCGCCATGATGGCCCGCAATCCCGGCAGGATCGTCGACGTCTTCGACATCGACCTTCCGCGTCCGCGCACCCTCGAGATGCGCGATTCGCCCGAATTCGCCGCGATCGTGCACCGCATCCGCGACCGCTTCGCCGACATCGGCGCCATTCGCAAGGAGTGACGATGTCCAAGCTATTATCTAGCGGCGTCGTCCAGGGTGCCGGCTTCCTCGTCGGGTGCGTGGTGTTCTGGGAGGTGGTGGTCCGCGTGCTGGGAGTCAGGGAGTTCCTGTTTCCTGCGCCGACGACCGTCATTGCCGAGATCGCCAGCTATCCGAAGTTCTTCTTGACCAACGCGCTCTACACGCTGATGGTCACCGCGCTCGGCTTCGCCATTGCGTTGTCGCTAGGCGTGCTGCTAGCGATCGGCATCGTCTACTCACGCTTCCTCGAGAACACGCTGTACTCGCTGCTCGTGGCGCTCAACAGCATCCCGAAGGTCGCGCTCGCGCCGCTTTTCGTCATCTGGCTCGGCACCGAGATTGCTCCGAAGATTGCCGTCGCCGTGACGATTGCCATCTTCGCAATCGTCGTCGACACCGTGCTCGGCCTGCGTTCGGTCGATCCCGAAACTCTCAACATGGCCCGCGCCGCTCGTGCCAACGAGTGGCAGATCTTGCGCAAGATCCGGTTTCCGTCCGCCCTGCCGAGCCTGTTCGCCGGCATGAAGGTGGCCATTTCCTTTGCGCTGGTAGGTGCGCTGGTCGGCGAGTTCGTTGCCGGGAACAAGGGCCTCGGCCACGCGATCCTCCTCGCGCAAGGCCAGTTCGACACGCCCCGCGTGTTCGCCGCAATCCTGATCCTTGGCGTGATGGGAACAGCGCTCTTCTACCTGGTCGATGTGATCGAGCGGTACGTGTTGCCCTGGCACGTCTCGCACCGTGGCACCCGGAAGGCGATGTGAAAATGGTGGTCCGGCCCCAACGGCCGGACCGACGCGGTTCGGCCCGCCGCTTGTTGGGAGAGCAAAGTGAACATTAAGGGTGAAAAGGAGATGACGGCGCCCCGCGACGTTGTCTGGCAGGCGCTTAACGATCCGGAAGTGCTGCAGCGTTGCATCCCGGGGTGCTCGTCGCTGGAGCAGCTGGGACCCAACGAGCTCGGGGCGACGGTTTCGCTCGCGATTGGCCCGGTGAAGGCCAAGTTCTCCGGCAAGGTGCGCCTGGAAGACCTGGTCGCGCCGGAGTCCTATCGCATCGAGGGTGAGGGCCAAGGGGGCATTGCGGGTTTTGCGCGAGGCTCTGCGAAGGTGCGGCTGGTGGAGACGGAACGTGGCACCCTGCTCGAGTACGAGGCGGACTCGACCGTTGGGGGCAAGATCGCCCAGCTGGGTGCCCGCCTGATCGAATCGACGGCGCGCAAGCTCAGTGATCAGTTCTTCAGCAAGTTCGTCGCGATTGTCGAGGAAGGACGCGGGGAGCCGAGCTGATCGGCGGCCAGGTCCGCCACCCGAAGAGCGAAGAGGACGACTCATCATGACGCGTTCCACACGGCAGAGCGCGCCCTCGACCCCGGCCGGCATGGGCGCCGCTGTGCCCCGCCTCGAGGATGACCGCCTCACGAGGGGCTGGGGCGCGTACGGTGCTGACCTCAAGTTTCCGGGCGAAGCGCATATGGTGGTGTTGCGCTCGCCCTATCCTCATGCCCGCATCGGGAGCATCGACTGTGCCGCGGCATTCGAACTGCCGGGCGTCCTTGGGGTCTACACAGGGCAGAACATCCAGGCGGATGGTATCGGCTTTTTGCCGACGCGGGTGCGTCGCCAGGCGCCGAATGGCAAGCCCAACTTTGTACCGCCCTTCCCCGTGCTGGCCCTGGACAGGGTCCGACATGTCGGTGAGGGCGTTGTCGCGATCGTCGCCGAGACCGTTGAGATTGCAAAAGACGCGCTTGAGCTGATCGATGTTGCCTACGAGCCGCTGGAATCGGTAACGGACACCGGTCTCGCGGCCGAGGCCGAGTCCCCGGAGATCTGGCCGGAAGCACCCGGCAATGTCTGCTTCGTGTACGAGGCGGGTGATCGACACGCCGTGGATGCCGCCTTCGCCGGGGCAGATCACACGACGGTGCTGGACTTCAGCGTGTCACGGGTCTGCGCGGCTCCGCTCGAGCCCCGCAACGCCACCGGCGTCTACGACCCGGCGTTTGATCGTTACACGCTCTACAGCGCGGATCAGGCACCGCACATCCTGCGCACCGAGATTGCCGAGCAGGTGTTGAAAGTCCCCGAGACCAATCTGCGGATCGTCTCACCCGATTGCGGCGGATCCTTCGGCATGAAGTTTGGAACCTATCCGGAGCAAATCCTGGTGCTGTGGGCTGCGCGCAGGCTGGGGCGGCCGGTTCGCTGGGTCAGCGAACGCAGCGAATCCTTCATGGCCGATCATCACGCCCGGGACAACGTTACCCGCGTCGAGCTCGCTCTGGATCGCAGTGGCCGCTTTCTTGCGCTCCGCGTATCGAACATCGCTAATCTCGGCGCCTATCTCAACGTCTATGGCATCCATACGCCGACAAACAATGTCGGAGGCCTCGCCGGAACTTACACCACGCCCCACATCCACGTCGACGTGAAGGGCGTCTTCTCAAACACCAACCCAACCTCCGTCTATCGTGGCGCCGGACGGCCGGAAGCGTCCTATGCGATCGAGCGCGTGATCGACATCGCCGCAGCCGAGATGGACATCGACCGGGTGGAACTGCGGCGGCGTAACTTGATCACCCCTGAAATGATGCCGTTCAAGACCGGGTTGCTCTACACCTACGACAGTGGCGAATTCGGCAAGAGCATCGACCGCGCGCTGGAGCTCAGCGACTGGGACGGCTTCGAGGCCCGGCGGCTGCAGGCGCTTGCCCGTGGCAAGCTGCGTGGCATCGGGCTCGCAAGCGTGATCGAGATCGCGGGTGGGCCGCTGGCCCGCCCTGCGGATGAATTTGCCGAGATCCGTTTCGGCCCAAGCGGCTGCGCGCACGTTCTGACGGGCTCGACGTCCCAGGGCCAGGGCCATGTGACCGCCTTCACTCAGCTCGTCGGGGAATTCCTCGGCGTGCCGGCATCACACGTCCGCGTGAGCTTCGGCGACACCGATCAGGTCGCTTCTGGCGGCGGCAGCTACGGATCACGCACGGCAGCAGCTGTCGGAGCGTCGCTCAAGGCGGCTTCCGACAAACTGATCGCACGCGGCAAGTTGATCGCCGCTCATCTGCTCGACGCCGGAGAGGCGGACGTGGAGTTCGAGGACGGACTGTTCCGGACGGCGGGAAGCAACCGGCAGGTCAGCGTCATCGACGTGGCGCGGGCCGCGTTCCGGGCCGATCAGCTGCCAAATGGCTTCGAGCTCGGCTTCGCGGCGAGCGCGACGACCACTCTCGACGCACCACACTTCCCGAATGGCTGTCATATCTGCGAGGTCGAGATTGACGCCGATACCGGACAACTTGAGGTCGTCGGCTATTGGGTGGTCGACGATGTCGGCCGGGTGGTCAATCCCTTGCTTGTGAAGGGGCAGATGCATGGTGGTGTCGCCCAGGGCCTCGGCCAGGCGATCGGCGAGAGCATCCGTTTCGACAGCGGGGGCCAACTCGTATCAGCTTCCTTCCAGGACTACTGGATGGCACGCGCCGAGGACATGCCGCGGATGGTCGTGGAGAGTAACGAGGTCCCGGCGACGACGAATGCACTTGGCATCAAGGGTGCCGGCGAAGCAGGGACGGTCGGCGCTCTTCCCGCTGCCATGAACGCGATCAATCACGCCCTGGCGCCGCTCGGCATTCGTCAGTTCAACATGCCTGCCAGCCCAGATCGTCTTTGGGCCGCGATCCAGAAGGCAACGCCAGCGGCCGCGCCGAATAGGCGGCACCACCCTGGCGATAGCTAGGAGCGCAACGCTCCGTCGAGGTCCGCGATGATGTCCTCGGCATCCTCGAGGCCAACCGAAAGCCTGAAGACGCCGTCGGCCGCATTGCTGCGGTAGAGATCGGCGTCCGCGCCCTCGAGGTGGAGCGACGACTGAATGATCTCCTCGGTGGGGATGTAGAACAGCAGGCTTCGGGTCTTCCCGAGCGAGACAGCGTAGGAGACGACCTTCACGGCATCGGCAATGCGGACAGCGGCTCTCTGGCTGTCCGTCTTGAGCGTAAAAGCCATGAGACCGGAAAAGTTCGACATCTGGGACGCGGCCAGATTGTGCTGTGGGTGCCGCGGCGAGCCCGGCCAAAGCACCGAACGAACCATAGGATGCGAGGCGAGGTATTCTTCGACCCGGCGCGCGTTGGCCTGGTGGAGCTGCATTCGGGGAACCAGGGTCTCGAGGCCCCGGAGGATGAGCCAAGCCGAGAAGGGCGAGAGGGCTGCTCCAAGATGGATCAGGTTGCGGCGGCGCAATCGCGCGATTTCGGCGGCCCGGCCGATAACAGCCCCGCCCAAGGCATCGCCATGTCCGCATATGTACTTGGTCAGCGAATGCACGACGAAATCCGCCCCCAGGGCGATCGGATTGAGCCCCAACGGGGTAGCGATCGTGGAATCGACCGATAGCTCGGCGCCGGCCGAGTGCGCAATCTCGGCTACAGCCCGGACGTCGGTGATGCGCAGGGTCGGGTTGGCCGGCGTCTCGACATGAACGTGCCGGGTGTTGGGACGCATTGCGTTTTGGACGGCAGCGAGATCCGACGTGTCCACAGACGAAACCTCGATTCCGTACTGCCGAAGGTTATCGTGCGCCAGCTCGGCGACGCCGGCGTAGCAGACGTTGGACAGCACGAGATGGTCGCCGGATTTCAGGCGATCGAGCAGCAGCGAGCTGATCGCCGCCATGCCACTCGCGAAGCTCACGGCAGCTTCGCCCTTGTCGAGCGCCGCGAGTGTCGCCTCGAGCGTATCGAGCGTCGGATTGCTCCAGCGCGTGTAGAAGTGCGGCGCGTCGTTGCCCAGGTCGTTGGCGGAAAACCCCACGGTGCCGGGCTTGTTGTAGAAGCTGGTTGCCATGGACGGCGATGGAGTGACGGGATCACCGAGGTCGCGGCGATCGGTTCCAGCATGAAGGCTGATCGTTGAGGGTTTCATGGCGACCGAGGAGTGGGGTGACTTCAAGCGAGCAACTTACGCCGAGGCCTCGGCGTCACGACGCCAGCGCATTCTCGAGGCGACCGAGGTTGCCGATCTCGATGGCCACGCGATCGCCAGGCTTGAGGTACTTCGGCGGCTTGAAGCCGATGCCAACGCCCGCCGGCGTGCCCGTGGCGATGACGTCACCCGGATAGAGAGTGATGCCGGCTGAGATCGTCTCGATCAAAGTCGGGATGTCGAAGATCAGGTCCTTGGTGTTGGCATTCTGTCGAAGCTCGCCATTGACCCAGCACTTAACCGACAGGTTCTCGGGATCGACTTCGTCCGCCGTGACCAGCGACGGGCCCATTGGACAGAACGTGTCGAGCGACTTTCCAAGGAACCACTGCTTGTGCCGTCCCTGGAGATCGCGCGCCGTGACGTCATTGACGATGGTGTAGCCGAAGACATGGTCGTAGGCATCGGCTTTGCTGATGCCACGACCCCCGCGGCCGATCACCACGGCGAGCTCGGCCTCGTAGTCCACGCCGTCGCTCACTCCCGCGGGATAGCGGATGTCGTCGCCGGCACCGATCACGCACTCCGGTGCCTTGGTGAAGATGATCGGGAAATCGGGCACCGCATCGGCCGTCGACTTCGAGCTGCTGTCGAAGCCGCTGCTTGCGAACTCGTGCGCATGCTCGTGGTAGTTCTTGCCGACGCAGATGACATTGCGCGCGGGCCGGGGGATCGGGGCGAGCAGCTTGACGTCCGACGCCTTCAGCGGACGGCCTGCCGCTCTTTTCACCGATCGCGCTGTGTCCGAGGCGATAATCGAAAGTAGCTCCCGGACAGGACGGTTCGAGCCGTCGACGGCCAGGGAGACCTCGCCGGTATCAGCATCCAGCACCCCCACCTGAGCCTGGCCGTTGTGGGAAATTGTCACGAACCTCATAAGATCCTCGGCTTCAAAGGGGCAGTTGAGACGAGCAAGCTTGTGCCCGGCTGTTTCGGACAGGGTCCGAGGGCCGTCGCGCATTGCGAAAAGACAGACGACTGGTCACAATGGGCTGGAAAACCCAGAGTACACGCCCTACTTTCTAAGTCTGATTTTCGAAAATTGTCAAGAATGTCGGAGGTCTGGTTTGGCCAAGGCAGCATCCCTAGAAGACGTGCGATCGACACAAGGCTCGCTGGTCTATGACCGGCTTCGGGCTGATGTGATCTCGGGGACGTTGGCGCCGGGGCAGCGGCTCACTCTGGACATGCTCAAGGAGCGCTACCAGGTGGGTGTCACGCCGCTTCGCGAGGCACTCTACCGGTTGTCCGCGTCGCTCCTCGTGACCGTCGAGGACCAGCGGGGCTTCCGAGTCACCGACATTAGCCTGCAGCACTTCAAGCAGGTCATCACCGCGCGCGAAAGCTTCGAGACCGTGATCCTGATCGACTCCATCAGGAGCGGGACCTTCGAGTGGGAAGAGCGGGTGCTGGGCGCTCATAACCGTCTCAAGAAGCTCCCGATGTACATCGGCTCAAATGATGCGCTGAACCCGGACTGGGCCAAGGCGCATCACCGCTTTCACCATGAATTGCTGTCGGGAAGCGGCCATTTCTTCCTGGAGCATTTCCAGGGCATCCTGTGGGATCACGCGACGCGGTATCGCAACATCCTCAAGCCGGATCTGTTGAGTGCCGATGTGCTGAGGCGTGACCACGACCAGCTTCTGGAAGCTGCCTTGGCGCGTGACGTCGAGTTCGCGTGCGCGATCCTGAAGCGGCACATCAAGAACGGTTCGGCCGCGGTCTTGGCCGCGCTCACCAGTCCCGAAACTAAGAAGGACGCCAGCGCGCAGGCGTCGTCGGCCGCTCCAAGCCTTAGCGCGGCCTCCTCAAGCTAGGACGCCTCGCCGGCGCCCTGGCGCCGGGCGAACCGCTCTCTCGCATCTCCTGATCGTCCTGTTGGCGACGGCTGGCGTTCGCCGCCGTGGCAACGGGAGGCCATTGGTCTGCCCGCACGGCCCCTCATGCCTGCGGCATCTAATGCCTAAGACGGCTGTCAGATATTCGGAAATATTTGACATTTACGAAATATCACCCGCATAAAGGCATTCCGTGTTGGGGGCCAGCTGGCGACTTCGCGATCGGCGTCGAGCAGGACGCCTCCCCTAGTGGTGATGGCCCACACCAGAGACCGCCGAGCCCATTCAACGGAGAGAGGGAAGCCTAGATGTTCGTTAAGCCCGGAGTTTTCCATCGCTACGACCCCACGGATCTTCCCGTTCCGCTGGTCGTGGATGTCTCACGCAGCGGACGCGAGTATCCGGTGGACATGCGTTCGCCGGTGCCGTTCACCGCGATCCACGACAACGCTTCCGTCTACGTTGAGGACATCTGGGCAGAGACACACCGGCACGGCGGCACGATGCTCTATGCCCTGTTCCCCCACATGTACATTGACGCCAATCGGCATGAGCTCGATATCGACCCGGAGCTGGTCGAGGGTCCTTGGCCGATGCCTCTGCAGCCAACGGTCTCCAAGCGTGGCTTGGGATTGCTGAAGTCGAAGTCGCGGTATGGCGAGCCCGTGCAGGAGAAGAAGCTGACGTTCGAGGAAGTTGAGGATCGCCTCAACCGGTACCATCGACCCTATCACGAGGAGCTGAAATCGATCATCGACCGGACGAAGTCGGCTTACGGCTTCGTGTACCACCTCAGCTGTCATTGCATGTCGGCGATCGGCGCGCCGACGCATCCGGACGCGGGCAAGGAGCGCGCGGACTTTTGCATTGGCGACATGAACGGCAACACGGCGTCGCGCAACTTCGTCGAGTTGGTGGTAAACGCCATCAAGAAGGAAGGCTTCACCTGCACGATCAACGAGCCCTATGCGGGCGGTGAGCTGAACCGCCGCTACGGTGATCCCGAGAATGATGTCGAAAGCATCATGGTGGAAATCAACAAGAAGCGGTTCATGGACGTCACGACCTTCCGCAAGACCAACGGCTTCTCGGGAATCAAGAATGCCGCAAACACGATCCTGCGCGGTCTCGCCGAGGCTGCTCGCGAGCGCATGAAGAAGGCCTGAGGGACCATGCGAGTAGTCATCGCTTGCCTTGAGAAAGAGACCAACAGCTTTTCGGCCATCCCGAGCCCTCTCTCGAAGTTCGGCGGAAAGCCCGGCCCGTATTATGGGCTCGAGGCTCTCAAGCAGCATGAAAACACGCGCATCTCTTTTGCTTCGCTGGTCAAGGCCGCGAGGTCGTGGGGTGCCGAGATCGAGGTGCCGATCGTCGCACGTTGTGCGACCGGTGCGCCGGTGGCGGATGATGACTACGAAGTCATTGTCAAGGCCATGACCGACTCTGTGAGCAAGGGCTGCGACGCTATCCTCCTTGGGCTCCACGGAGCGATACTCACCCAATCCGGCGAAGATGAGGGTTTGCTCTTGGAGCGTCTGCGTCGGTTGGCTCCCGAGACGCCAATCGGCGTCTCCTGGGATTTCCACGCCACGATGACCGCCCGCAAGGTGGAGAACGTGACGGTTGCGGTTGCCTACAAGACGGCGCCGCACGTCGACATCTTTGAAACCGGCGAGGCAGTCGGCCGGTTGATGCGCGATGTCCTGGATCGCAAAGTGAAGCCGGTCACCACGTGGGGGAACGTTCCCTTCATTGGCGACTCGGACTCTATGCGCATGACGACGTCCACACCCGCCATGGCTCAGGTCATGGCCATGGCAGCGGAGGCTGAGAAGCACCCAAAGGTTCTCGCCTGCAACGTCTTCGGCGGTTGCGCGGTGGCGGACACGCTCCAGTCCGGTCCAAGCTGCTCGGTGATCACGGACAACGATCCGGCGCTCGGGGCCGCGATCCGTGACAAGATCCTCTCTGCCTTGTGGGACAGGAGGAGAGTGTTTTTGTTTCAGCCTGATCCCTTGGGCGACGTGGTCGCCAAGGCGAAATCCATCAAGGCAGGCGGCGCCAAAGGCCCGGTCGTGCTCGGCGACTGCTGCGACAGCGCCAATTCCGGCGGCTCCAACGACGACATGACCGTGATCCGCGAGGTCATGAGGCAAGGGCTTACCGATGTCGCGATCGCGCCGATTCGTGATCCCGAAGTGGCCGCCGCGATGCACAAGGCCGGCAACGGTGCCACCATCACCGTCGACCTCGGTCACAAGGTCCAGCCCGTCGACGGGTCGAAGTTCGAGCCCATGCGCATCACCGGCACGGTATCGGGCCTCTATTCCGGCGAACTGGTGGTCACTGGTCCGGTGTTCACCGGCACGCGTCGCGACATGGGGCTCTGCGGATGCCTGACGAGCGCGGGTGTCCAGTTCGTCGTCACTTCCGAACGGGCGGAGCCGTTCGATTTCGGCATTTTCGAGAAGGTGGGCATAAATCCGACGGAGAAGCAGTTCCTGGTGCTGAAGGGTGGCCTCGGCTTTGGGCCGGTCTATGCGCCGATCGCCGCGGAGGTCCTGTATTGCGCCGGCAACGGCGCCAACAAGACCGTGCTGCAGGCCGCGGGGAGCTACAAGAACATCCGCCGGCCGATCTATCCGCTCGATGAGAATGTGACGTTCACTCTCGAGCGGCGATAGAGCCCGCCTCTCGGGACGGGGCACTTTGGGATCGCGGGCGCGTTCGTGAGGGAGCGCGCCTAACGGCTTGACCTGGCTGCGGCTGGATCGCGGCTTCGAGGAGGACGATCGTGAAGGTAGTAGTCGCAGGCATTGGCAAGGAAACCAACAGCTTCTCCCCGATTCCCAGTCCCTTGTCGCGCTTCGGTGCCAAGCCTGGCCCGTTCTACGGCGAGGAGGCCCTCAACAGGTTTAAGGACACCCGCGGAGCCTTCGCCGCACTCGTACAAGCGGCGAGATCCTGGGGTGCCGAGATCGAAGTGCCGATCGTCGCCAGCTGCACGACCGGAGCGCCCGTCGCCGATGCGGATTTCGAGGCGATCATGGCGCCCGTGATCGACTCCGTCCGCAAGGGCTGCGATGCCGTTTTGCTTGGGATGCACGGGGCGATGCTGACTCAGGCGGGAGACGATGAAGGCCTGCTGCTCGAGCGCCTGCGCCGCCTCGCGCCGGAGACGCCGATCGGCGTCTCCTGGGATTTCCATGCCACGATGAACCCGCGCAAGGTCGACAATGCGACCATCGCCGTCGCCTACAAGACTGCCCCGCACGTCGACATCTTCGAGACCGGCCAAGCTGTTGCGAGGCTGATGCGCGACGTCCTGAATCGCAAGGTCAAGCCGGTCACCGTGTGGGGGAACATCCCGTTCATTGGGGACTCCGACTCCGAGCGTATGACGACCTCCGCTCCGGCGATGGCCGAGGTGATGGCGATAGCGGCCGAGGCCGAGAAGCACCCCAAGGTCCTCGCCTGCAACGTCTTCGGCGGTTGCGCGGTGGCCGATACGCGCGAGGCTGGCCCCAGCTGCACCGTCGTGACCGACAACGATCCTGAGTTGGGAGCAGCCATTCGCGACAAGATCCTCTCTGCGCTGTGGAAGAGGAGGAAAGTATTCTTGTTCCAGCCGGATCCGTTGAGTGAGGTCGTCGCCAAGGCAAAGGCCATAAAGGCAGGCGGAGCCAAGGGCCCGGTCGTGCTCGGGGACTGCTGTGACAGCGCCAACTCCGGCGGCTCCAACGACGACATGACCGTGATTCGCGAGGTCATAAAGCAGGGCCTCGAGGATGTCGCGGTTGCGCCCATACGCGACGGAGAGGTGGCGGCGGCAATGCACAAGGCCGGCAATGGCGCGACCATCACCGTCGACCTCGGTCACAAGGTGAAGCCGGTCGATGGGTCGACATTCAAACCCCTACGCGTCACCGGCAAGGTCTCGGGTCTTTACTCGGGTGAGCTGGTGGTTACCGGGCCTGTGTTTACCGGCACGCGTCGCGACATGGGACCATGCGGCGTCCTCACCTGCGGCGGTATCCAGCTCGTGGTTACGACCGAGCGCGCGGAGCCCTTCGATTTAGGCATCTTCGAGAAGGTCGGCATCAACCCGAAGGATAAGAAGTTCCTGGTGTTGAAGGGCGGCCTGGGATTTGGGCCGGTCTACAAGCCGATCGCCGCCGAGGTTCTGTATTGCGCCGGCAACGGCGCCAACAAGACCGTGCTGCAGGCCGCCAAGAACTACAGGCACCTTCGCCGTCCTATCTATCCGCTCGATGCGGACGCGACGTTTCCAGCGACCTAGCGATCCTGTCGATCGAGGTCCGGTGAGGCCTTCCTGAGGTACTCGAGCAGGCGCTGTCCAGTCTGCTCGCAGTGCCGGCGGCACATGGCTTCCGTTCGTTCGGCATCACCGTCCCGGAACGCGTCCAGAATCTCGCGATGATCGTCCTGTGCCTGCTGCACGGTCATGGAGAGGCTGGCGCCCATGCGAACGTAACGCTCCGCGATGTCGTTCAGTGAATGCAGGATGCGGCGCGCATGTTTCATGCGGCTCAGCTCGTGCAGGCGATCGTGGAACATGAAGTTGTAGCGGGCGAATTCGGTGAAGTCTGCATGCCCGGCCATGATCAGCGATTCGATCCGCTGGTAAAGGCCTTCAAGGTAGTCGATGTCGACCTGCGTGCGACGGATCGTGGCGAGGTAGCCGGTGCGGCCCTCGATCATCCCTCGAATGGCGAAGACCTCGGTGATCTCCTCCGCATCGAGGGACATCACGTAATAGCCCTGTCGGGGCTTGAGCACGACCAGGCCCTCGGCATCCAGGCGGCTGAGCGCCTCGCGAACCGGCAGTCGACTGACCCCCAGGAAGTTGGCGAGCTCTTCCTGGCGTACCCACTCACCCGGCCGAAGCTGCTGGGAAATGATGGCATTGCGGATGTGCCGATAGGTCAGGTCCGGAAGGCTCGGCGTCTTGCTGAGCAGGCCCCCGGTGCGGCTTTCGTAAGGATTTGGGCGATTTCCGCGCTTCGTCATTGCGACAGACTCGTTACCTTTTGATCTTGTAAATTATATCCAATTTTGTAAGATTTCCATGGTTTGGAGTGAGCCCAGGTTCTCAGGTGGTCGACCGGCGCAGCCACGCACAGGAGTTTTCTTCATGTCTTCAAAGGTCAACGAAGCCCTCATGGCGGAGATTCATGATGCGTTTAACGCGCGTGACGTCGATCGAATCGCCAACCTCTTTGCCGAGGACGGCATCTTCGCGACGGCGCGGGGGCCGCATCCCTATGGCCAGCGCTACCAGGGCCGGAAGGCGATCAAGGAATTCCTGGCGTGGCGCTTCGGCCAGATCTCGAACATGAGCTGGAAGCACAAATACCGCTACACAGCGGGAAACCACGCCGTTTCCTACTGGGTCGTCACCGGCAAGAACAAGGACGGCAGCGAGCTCAACCTCAACGGTTGCGACCTCTACGATTTCAATGATGAGGGAAAGATTGTCTACAAGGACACTTTTTGGAAGACGATCGAGTAAATCGAAAATCCGATGGATATGAGAAATTGTGTCAGCCCTGGCCATCGGGCCGGACCCTCCGGGCGAGGTGTTCGAAAGACGAGAACACTGCCCGCGCGTGTCTGCTCTATCGCGGCGCGAGGGCAATTGGGGAGGCTGACACCCGCAGCGGTCATCACCGCTAGCGAGTTGAGGAAGTCAGTAGCGGGTGGACCAGGGCCAGCATCATCAGGGAGGGGAAATTCATGAAGGGGATCAGGGCAACAATCGTGTCGCTTCTGTCGATTGCCACGATCGCGACGGCAGTTGCTTCACCGAGTAACGCCAACAACTTGCGCTGGGCGAACAGCGCTGACGTCACGACGATGGATCCGCACGGTTCCTATAGCATCTTCAACATGGGGTTCGTGGGCAACATCTATGAAGGACTTGTCCGCCTCAATCGCGACTACAAGATCGAGCCCTCCCTCGCGGTCTCGTGGGAGCAAGTAGACCCGGTGACCTGGCGCTTCAAGCTGCGCCCCAATGTGAAGTTCCACAACGGGAATGCCTTCACGGCTGACGACGTGGCTGCGTCCCTGATGCGCGCTGCCGACCAGAACTCGCCGTTCCGGCCTGGCGCCTACTGGATCAAGGACGTCAAGAAGATCGACGATCTCACGGTGGAGGTCATTTCCGAAGGTCCGCACGGAACGGTCCTCAACGACCTCGCAGGCATCTTCGTCATGGACAAGGAGTGGATGGTCGCGAACGACACTCTCCGCTCGATCAACCAGGCCAAGGGCGAGAAGGGCTTCGCGGACGACAATGCGAACGGAACTGGCCCGTTCGTCCTGGTCAGCCGCCGTCCGGACAGCGAGACCGTCCTCAAGGTCAATCCAAACTGGTGGCACAAGGCCGAGCACAATCTAACGGGTGTCGTCTTTCGGCCGATCGCATCCGACGCTACCCGCATGTCTTCGCTGTTGTCCGGCGAGATCGACCTGGCCACGCCCGCGCCCCTGCAGGACGTCGGACGACTACAGGGTTCGGATACCGTCAAGGCGATCGTCGGAGACAGCACGAAGATCTACTTCCTCAATCTCAATCAATATGGCGCTAAGCTGAATGACAGCAACATCACGGACAAGAACCCGCTCCGTGATGTGCGCGTGAGGAAAGCCCTGTACCAGGCGTTGAACATCGAGCTGATCGCATCCCGGATCTTTCGTGGGATGACGAAGCAGACGGGCAACTACCTGGCGCCGCAGATCCAGGGCTACAGTGCTTCGCTCGACGCACCGCTGGTGAAGTTCGACCCTGCCGCCGCAAAGAAGCTGCTGGCCGAGGCCGGCTATCCGAACGGATTCGAGGTCGGCTTTGACTGCGCCGCGGCTGTCTACATCAACAGCGAGCAGATGTGTCAGGCCATGACGGCGATGTGGTCGCAGATCGGCGTGAAGGCAAATCTCAGTGTGATGCCGTGGTCCACTTACAGTCCGAAGACGATCAATAAGAAGTCGGACATTTGGCAGATCAGCTGGGCCAACACCCCACAGCTCGATGGATTCGCGTTCGCGAACAACGTCATACGGTCTAAGGGGCTCTATAACCCCGGCTACAACAATCCCAAGGCCGACGAGCTCATCGAGATGATCCGCACGGAGCAGGACCCGAAGCGGCGGCAGGAGCTGATGGCCCAGCTGTTCGGCATCTACAAGCAAGATGTCGGCACGATTCCGCTGCTATTTGAACCGCTGGTCTGGGGAGCGAAGAAGAAGTTCAACATCTTCCAGCCGGCCGACGGCATGTTCCGATTGTACTGGGCGCGCTTCGACTGATCGGAGCTGTTGGACGTTTGCACCTGCACCGCGTGGGCATGTCTTTCCGTCAGATGCATGCCTTCGCAACGCCGAGAATGGCGTCGGCTCATGCGATGTTGCCAGCCGGCGCATGGTCTGAATCAGCTGCGATCCAATCTGGCTTTCCGAACTCGACGCATCAGTTGCCGAAACGATGATTCCTTTCATCTTCCGAAGGCTTCTCCAGGGCCTCATCGTCATGCTGGTCGTGGCGCTAATTGCTTTCGGCCTGTTCCACTTCGTCGGCGACCCGGTGAACAACATGGTTGGCCAGGAGGTGGGCGGGGAAATCCGCGAGCAGCTGAGGGAGAGCCTCGGTCTAAACGACCCCATGATCGTGCAATTCGCCAGGTTCGTGGCACGCACAGCAACGGGTGAATTCGGCGTCTCGTTCCGGAACGGTGTTCCGGTATCGACCCTCCTCCTCGAAAGAATGCCGGCAACGCTCGAGCTGGTGTTTTGCGCAAGCGCCTTTGCCCTGTCGCTGGGTATTCCCATGGGGATCTACTCGGCCATCAATCGGCGGGGCCTCCTGACCGGGGTCATCCAGATCGTTTCCCTTACGGGCGTCTCGCTCCCCAGCTTCGTGGTCGGCATCGTGCTGATCATCGTGTTCTCGGTCGATCTCGGCTGGCTGCCGTCCTCCGGCCGCGGCGAGGTCGTGAAGTTGGGTGCTTGGTCGACGGGGTTGCTGACCGCCAGTGGACTGAAGTCCCTCATCCTCCCGTCGATCACGCTGGGCCTGTTCCAGCTGACCCTCGTCATGCGTCTCGTTCGGGCCGAGATGCTGGAGGTCCTGCGCACGGACTACATCAAGTTCGCACGGGCGCGCGGTCTGAGCGAGGGCATCATCAACTTCCACCTTGCGCTCAAGAACACGCTCATTCCCGTCGTCACGGTGATCGGATTGCAGATCGGATCGTTGATCGCGTTCGCGATCGTGACCGAGACAGTGTTCCAGTGGCCCGGCATGGGGCTGCTCTTCATCCAGGCCGTCGACTTTGCCGACATTCCGGTGATGTCCTCCTATCTGGTGCTCATTTCACTGATGTTCGTAATCATCAATCTCGTTGTCGACCTGCTCTACTACGCGATCGATCCGCGCCTGCAGATCGGCGGTCCCCAGGCAGGAGGCGGCAAGTGACGACGAGGACTGCCCACCTGTCCAGGCTCGGCGAGCTGCTTGGCCGTGCTTACAACAGCGACCTCTTCTGGAGCTTTCGGCACACGCCATCGGCGGTTGTCGCCGCGGCCGTCGCATGTGTCTTCCTGCTGCTGGCGTTGCTCGCTCCATGGGTGGCGCCGCAGAACCCGTTCAACCTTTCGGCGCTGAGCCTGATGGATTCCGAACTGCCGCCCGTCTGGGTCTCGGGAGGCGACAGCCGCTTCTTCCTGGGAACCGATGTTCAGGGGCGCGACATCTTCTCGACGATTCTCTACGGCCTCCGGATCTCCATGGTGGTCGGGTTCGCGAGTGTCCTCCTGGCGATGACTCTGGGTGTGTCGCTTGGCCTTGCTGCCGGCTACGCCGGCGGGTGGGTCGAGGCACTGATCATGAGAATAGCCGACGTCCAGCTGAGCTTCCCGGCAATCCTTGTCGCATTGCTTGTCAACGGTGTTGCGCGCGCGGCTCTCCCGCGCGAGGTCTTCAACGACGTTGCGATGCTCATCCTGATCCTGTCGATCGGGGTGTCGAGCTGGGTGCAATACGCTCGCACCGTGCGCAGCCTCGTCGTGGTGGAAAAGGAAAAGGAGTACGTGCAGGCCGTCAACATCCTGGGCCGGCACCCGCTCTTCATCGCCGGACGTCACATCCTGCCCAACACGACAGGTCCAATCACCGTCATCGCCACGATCAACCTCGCGCTGGCGATCCTGACGGAGGCTACCCTCAGTTATCTCGGAGTTGGCATGCCGCCCGTCACGCCGTCACTCGGCACGCTCGTGCGGCTCGGCAACGAGTTCATGCTCTCGGGCAAGTGGTGGATCGTGATTTTCCCGTCCGCCGCCCTCGTCGGAGTCGTATTGGCCGTGAACCTCCTGGGCGACTGGCTGCGTGACGCCCTCAACCCGAAGCTCCGCTGATGTCCGGGTACCGTGCCACGCCGCTGCTGGAAGTGCGCAACGTACGCGTCGAATACCCGACGCGAACGGGCCCTCTGACGCCGGTGAAGGACGTTTCGTTCTCGCTCGATGCTGGCGAGGTACTGGGTATCGTCGGTGAGTCCGGGGCCGGAAAGTCGATGATGGGCAGCGCAATCATCGGCCTCCTGGAGCCGCCCGGCCGGGTGGCGGCGGGTGAGATCCTGTTGGAGGGCGAGCGGATCGACAATCTGAGCCGCGCTGCGCTGACTAGGATCAGGGGACGCAAGATCGGGCTTGTCCCTCAGGACCCTCTGACGAGCCTCAATCCGCTCTTCACGGTCGGGCAGCAGCTCGTTCAGACGATTCGTGCGCACCACGAAATGTCGGACAAGCAGGCGCGGGCACGGGCGCTAGAGCTGCTGACCGAAGTGGGGATACCGGCACCCGACCGCCGCATCGACCAGTATCCGCATCAGTTCTCGGGCGGAATGCGCCAGCGTGTCGTCATTGCGCTCGCCTTGTGTGCAGGGCCCAGGCTGGTGATCGCCGACGAGCCGACCACGGCACTGGATGTCTCGATCCAGGCGCAGATCATCGATGTCCTCAAGCGCACGTGCCGTGATCATGGTGCCGCGATCATCCTCATCACGCACGACATGGGGGTCATTGCCGAAACCGCCGACAGGGTGGGGGTCATGTATGCCGGCCGGCTCGTCGAGATCGGCCCCCTGCGCTCGGTCGTGAGCGAGCCCGCGCATCCCTACACGTCGGGCCTGATGTCTTCGATCCCAGTGGTCGGCCGGGAGCTCGAGCGGCTCTCCCAGATCGCAGGGGCGATGCCCCGACTAACCGCGACACCCCAAGGCTGCGCATTTCATCCGCGCTGCCCGAAGGCATTCGACCGCTGCAAGCTCGAGATGCCGGAGCTTGTCCCGGCCCACAGCTCTCAGGCGGCCTGCTGGCTCTACTAGGGATCATTTGCATGACCGACACGCTCGCCCAAGTCGCCGATCCGCCTCCGAGGGTCGAGATTCGCGACCTCAGGAAATACTTCGACGTCTCGCCCTCCTGGATCACGCGTCTCCTGAAGAGGCAGGACCGCAGCGTGGTAAAGGCAATCGACGGTGTGAGCCTGCGCATTCCGCGCGGCACCACCTTCAGCCTGGTTGGAGAGTCCGGCTGCGGCAAGTCGACGATCGCCAGGGTCGTGGTCGGACTGTATGGGCCGACCGCAGGAAGCGTCGAGTACGACGGCACGCCGACCGAGCGCGCCGGCAAGCGGCCGGCCAAGCGGCGACACATGCAAATGATCTTCCAGGACCCCTACGCAAGCCTCAATCCGCGCTGGCGCGTGCGGGATATCGTGGCCGAACCGATTGTGGCCTACAGATTGATGGACGATCGCCGCGCTATCGAACGTCGTGTCGGCGAGCTGCTGGAGATGGTCAACCTGACCCCGCGGGACGGAGAGAAGTTCCCTCACGAATTCTCCGGCGGGCAGCGGCAGCGCATTTCGATCGCGCGCGCCTTGGCCAGCAAGCCTGAGTTCCTGGTTTGTGACGAGCCGACATCGGCGCTGGATGTTTCCGTACAGGCGCAGATCCTGAACCTGATGAAGGACCTGCAGCGCGAGTTCGGTTTGACCTATCTCTTCATCAGTCACGACTTGGCCGTGGTCTATCACATCTCGGACTATGTCGGGATCATGTATCTGGGCCGCCTTGTGGAATCGGGCCCGGCGAAGGAGATCTTCGCGTCTCCCCGGCATCCGTACACGCAGTTGCTGTTGCAAGCGATCCCACACCTCGAGCCGCAGGATCACCAGCGCATGCCTCTTCGGGGAGAGATCCCGAGCCCGATCGCGCCTCCGCCCGGCTGCCACTTCCATCCGCGCTGTCCACTCGCCAATGACCGGTGCCGCGCGGAAGCGCCTCGGGTGCTCCAGACCCCAGACCACCGCGAGCTACGGTGTCACGCAGCGGAGGAGGGGCGCCTGACCAACCTGTCGGCGTCGGCGTCATGAGCAGCACCGGTTCGAGGACGCTCTTCAAGGGCGGCATTGTGATCACTATGGATCGAGCCCTTGGGGATCTCGCCCGGGGCGACGTCCTGGTCGATGGCGCTCGGATCGTCGCCGTTGGGCCGAACCTGCAGCCGCAGGTCGGCGACGCGCAGATCATCGATTGCGCCAACATGATCGTGATGCCCGGCTTTGTCGATTCGCACCGGCACATGTGGGAAGGACTGCTGCGCAACTTGATCCCCGACGGGATGCTGCCGGAATACCTGCGCGTCGTCGTTGGCGAGCACGGCGCGGCGTATCGTGCTGAGGATGCCTACATCAGCGACCTCCTCAGTGCCTGGTCCGCGCTCGACGCCGGGGTCACCACCGTTTTGGACTGGTCACACATCCAGAACACCCCCGACCATGCAGACGCCATCGTGCTGGCGCTTCAAGAAACCGGCATCCGCGCCGTTTTCGCGTACGGATTCCCAGCGCTCGGTGGCAAGCCCTGGTGGACGGACGAAACGGCCCACAGGTTCCCAGCGGACATCAGGCGGCTGCGCGCTCGCTACTTCTCATCAGACGACCAGCTTCTCACCTTGGGACTCGCGGCCTCTGGCGGGTTCGGCAATACAGCTATCGCTGCGCGCGAATGGGCTGCTGCGCGTGACGTTGGAGCACGCATCACCATCCATGCCGGTGGAGCTGGGCAGGTTCAAGACTTTGCAAAGGCTTTCAAGCTGGGCCCCGACACGACGTATGTGCACTGCGCCGAATGGGACGAGCTGGATTGGAAGATGGTGGCGGATTCTGGCGGAACGGTGTCACTTTCCCCTGGCACCGAGCTGTTCATGTCGATGGCTATTCCGCCCATTCAGCAGGCGCTCGATGTAGGCATACAGCCAAGCCTGTCTGTCGACGCCGAAACGAACGTTCCAAACGACATGTTCACTCAGATGCGACTTGCATTGGCGAGCCAGCATTCGATGCTCATGGTGCGCGCTGCTGCCAACGAAGAGAACCTCCCGCCTCGATTGACCGCGCGGGAGGCATTGGCGTTGGCGACGATAGAGGGTGCGAGGGCGAACGGCCTGGACTCCAGAACGGGTTCGTTGACGCCCGGCAAGCAAGCAGACGTGATCTTGCTGCGGTGTGACAAGATCAACGTCATGCCGATAAACGATCCCATTGGTGCGGTCGTCTACGGCATGGACACTTCCAACGTCGACTCTGTCTATGTCGACGGGCGAGCGCGCAAGAGATCCGGGCAGCTGGTTGGCGTGAACCTGACTCGGATTGCGGAGCGGGTCGTCAGCTCTCGCGCATATCTCGCAAGCAAAGTGTTGCGCGCCTAGAGGTTACGTCAACTCCGATGGCGGCCAGGCGCACACCGAAAATCCGGGCAGATCGAAAGAGGAGCGGTCGACCCCAAGTGACATCTTCTCAAGGAGAGTCTTGATGACCAATAGCACCATTACCTACGTCGATGCGCACGCCCACAAGCGACCCTATTCGAACGCATCGGTCGTTGGTCCCTGGATCTACACGAAGGGGACAGCAGGCTTCCACCCGGAGACCGGGGAGATCTCCTTGGATATTCGGGAGCAGACCTCTCAGTGCATGAGGAATCTGTCGGACATTCTCGCGGCATGCGGGGCAACCTTTGCCGATGTCGTCAAAGTAAATGTCTATCTCACAGACGTGAGGGACTACGACGCCGTGAACGAAGTGTACTCGGCTGCAATGGGAGGGCTTAAGCCAGCTCGCTGCTGTGTCGGTGTGCCGGCATTGCCTACGCTGAACGAGAACATGAAAATCGAGATGATTGCCTATAAGGAAGATCGGAGCAAAAAGTAGCAATGAGCGACGAGCCGCGGCGGCGTCTCAGCGTCATCCTCACTCAACGCGAGGGTGCATCGAGGGCTGGCTTGGTGGAAGCAGACCTGCTCCCGCCAACCTCACCGCCATCATCTTTCTTCAGGCCCATGCGTCGCTCAGAGCCGTCTATGCGGTCCGGGTGTTCTGATTCCGGCAACGCTATCCGCTCGTCTTGATGCTTTCGCATCCGGAAGCCTCCCTATTGTTTGGTGTCTGAAACCATCGGTGAAGGAATCGAGCTGTCGTTCTCGACCTTCCGGGAACTGGAGCAGGGGAAACACAATGGCCTACACCGTGGAAACGAAGAACCTGACGGACCACAACAACCCGATGTCGCACGCGACCATCATCGGGCCCTGGGTCTACACTCTCGGCACCGGCGGCATCGACTACAAGACGAGGACGATCGTCTCCCACGACGTCGTCGAGCAGACC
>Ga0081538_10001718_pt1 | contig 22277 bp, 16 predicted proteins | sample TabmetS5T2R1_FD_71022 | JGI IMG/M metagenome (GOLD analysis project Ga0081538, IMG submission 71022) | Tabebuia heterophylla rhizosphere microbial communities from the University of Puerto Rico - S5T2R1 | ecosystem: Host-associated > Plants > Roots > Rhizosphere ...
GCGACGGGTGCGCCGCCGTTCGGTACCGGCGACCCACTGCGGCTCACGCATGATCATCTGGCGCGGGTGCCGGTGCCGCCGGCGGAGGTGAACTCGGCCGTACCGGGGCCGCTGTCGGCGATCGTCATGCATCTGCTGGAGAAGGAGCCGGACCACCGGTACCAGACGGCCGACGGCGTGCTCTACGACCTGGAGCGGTTGCGGGAGGCGCACGCACGTCCGGCAGCGGCTCAGCTCCGCATTGGCGAGCATGATGTTCCGCCGCGGCTGCTACCGGCGTCGCGGCTGGTGGGCCGCGATGCCGAGGCGGCGGCGCTGCAGGCGGCGTTCGAGGACGCGCTAGCGGGCCGGTGTATTGGCGTACTGGTCAGCGGGGCGGCGGGGGTGGGCAAGACCGCGCTGGTCGATCAACTGCGACCGGTGGTGACCGGCAGCGATGGCTGGTTCGTGGCCGGCAAGTTCGACCAGTACCGGCGCGATCTGGAGTTCGACGCGGTCAACCAAGCGTTTCGCGCGTTGGGCCGGCTGTTGCTGGCCGAGCCACAGGATGAGCTGGCGAAGCTCCGCGAGCGGATCCTGGACGCGGTCAGCCCGAACGCGGGGCTGCTGACCGGGGCAGTACCGGAGTTCGGGGCGCTGCTGGCGGTGCCGCCCGACGCGGGGGATCCGCTGACCGCGCAGGCGCGGGCGCAGCGGGCGGCCGTGCAAGTGTTGCGCGCCGTCGCCTCGCGGAAACGGCCGGTGGTGCTGTTCGTCGATGACCTGCAGTGGGCCGGACGCACCCCAGTCGGTGCCGTGGACCTGGTCCTGAGCGAGGAGCCGATCGACGGCCTCTTGCTTGTGGCTGCGTACCGCGAAGGCGAGGTGGACGCGGTGGTGCATCCGCTGGCGGCGCCGCTATCCCGGTGGCATGAGCAGGCCGCAGTGCAGCACCTGCAGCTGGTCAACCTGCCCGTGCCGAGTCTCGTCGCCATGGTTGCAGAGATGCTGCACGTGGACCGCCCCACAGCGGCGGGCCTGGTCGACGTGATCGAGCCGCATACGTCCGGCAACCCGTACGAGACCGTGGAGCTGCTGGGCGCGCTGAGCCGGGACGGCGTACTGGCCGCCACGGCCGCCGGGTGGCAGTGGGAGACGACGGCCGTGCGCGGTCACCTCGGCCAGCCCGAGGTGGCTGGGCTGCTGACGGCGCGGCGGCTTAACGCCATGTCGCCGACGTCGCGGCATACGGTGGAGACGATGGCCTGTCTGGGCGGGCGCGCCGAGCTGAGCCTGCTGCAGGCCGCGACCGGGGAGTCGGCGGACGTGCTGCAACAGCGACTGGCCGCCGCCCTCGACGAGGGCGTACTGGTGGTGGAGCCCGGGGCCCACAACGCGGTGCGGTTTCGCCACGACCGGATCCGCGAGATGATCCTGGGCGGGCTGGACCCGCATCGGCGGCACACGCTGCAGCTGGCGATGGCGCGACGGCTTGCGGCCGTCCCGGACCTGTTTGCGGTCGCGGCGGAGCAATACCTGCCGGTGGTCGGCGCGGTCGACGACCCCGCCGAGGGCCGTCGTGTGGTGGGGCTGTTGCGGCGCGCCGCCGACCAGGCGGCGTTGATCGGCGACCACGCGTTGGTAAACGCGCTGCTGGCCGCCGCGCTGCGGCTGGTCGACCCGGACGAGACCGCCGCCGTCGTCGAGATGCACACGCGCCGCCACGCCGCCCAGTATGGCCTGGGGCGGCTGGAGGAAGCGGACGAGGAGTACCGCAAGCTCGAGCGCGTGTGCACCACTGCCGTGCAGCGCGCCGACGCGACATGCGTCCAGGTGCGCAGCCTCACCCACCGGAATCGCTTCGCAGAGGCCGTCGGACTCGGTACCGCCTCGTTGCGTGACGTCGGCATCGACGCCCCGGCGGCGGGCCGGCTCCACGCCGAGCTCGACCACCAGTTCGACCATCTGTACACGTGGCTCGACCGCACGGAAGCCGCCGCCGACCTGGCTCGCCCGGACATCACCGACCCGGCATTGCTCTCCGCGACCCGTCTGATCACCGCGATGCTGCCGGCGGCCTACTTCGCCCGCGACCACGCCAGCTATGCGTGGCTCAGCCTGGAGGCGTTGCGGATCTGGCTCCAGCATGGCCTCACCCGCACCCTGATCGGCCCGGCGAGCGAAGCCGCCTTTTCCGCTGTGACCGTGCGCGGCGACTACGCGGCCGGGTATCGGGCGGGGCAGCGGGTCCTGGCGGTGGGCGAGGCCCGCGGCTACGAGCCCGACATCTCGCAGGCGCGCTTGCTCTTCGCTGCGCTGGCCTGCTGGTTCGAGCCGATCGAGAACGCTGTCGATCCAGCTCAGCGGGCTCGGGAGGGGGCGATCGCGGGTGGTGAGCTGGGAGTCGCCGCCTACACCTGGGCTGTTGCCGCGTACTACCTGCTGGACTGCGCGCCGACGCTGGACGTGCTCGTCGCCGAGTTGGAGGCAGGGCTGGCCTTCGCGCGGCGTACCGGCAACGAGCAGACCAGTCAGTGGCTCGACCCCTACCGGTGGCTGGCGGGCGTGCTGCGCGGCGAAAGCGCCGCCGCGGACGGGGAGGCGCTCCCCATCGACCGGTACGCCGATAACCCGGTGGCACATTTCAATGCGCGCATCACGCGCGCGCTGGCCGCCGCCCTCTTCGGTGATCCCGACGGCCTGGCGCGGCAGACTGCGGCGGCGCTGCCGCTGGTGCCGGCCGCGCTGGGCCTTTACCCGATCGCGTGGGTGAATCTGTTGCGTGGGCTGGCCCTCGCCGAGGAGGCCCGCGCCGGCCACGTTGACGAGCACAGCGGTCTGTTCTCCGAGTTCGACGAGGTGACGCGGTGGCTGGCTGCACGCGCCGCCGACGCGCCGGACAACTTCCTGCATCTGCTGCGGCTATCGGAGGCAGAGCGGGCGTGGGCGGTCGGCGACTTCCAAGCCGCCGTCCTCGCCTTCGACAACGCGCGGCGCGAGGTCGCCGGCCGGGAGCGGCCGTGGCACCAGGCCCTGATCACCGAGCGCGCGGCCCGCTTTTACCTGGCGCACGGCGTCGACCAGGTCGGCTACGACCTGCTCGCACGGGCCCGCCGTGAGTACCTCGCCTGGGGCGCGACGGCGAAGGTCGACCAGCTGGACTGGGCCTACCCGGCCCTGCGGCCGCAATCCGACGCCGTCGTGACGACGGGCACCATCGACCTGCTCGGGATTCTGTCGGCGTCGCGGGCGCTGAGCTCGGAGACGAGCGTCGAAGGTCTGCACGCCCGTGTCGTCGACGTGCTCGGTGCGATGACCGGCGCCACGGGCGTCCGCATGCTGCTGTGGAGCGACGAGCGCCAGGGCTGGCTGCAGCCCGGCGCCCCGGTCAACGCCACCAGCGACGAACGGGCCGTCCCGATGTCGGTGCTGCGATACGCGGAGCGTACGCGCGAACCGCTCGTCGTCGACGACGCCACGCGCGACGACCGCTTCGCCCGCGACCCCTACTTCGCCGAGCTGGACTCCTGCTCGCTGCTGGCCGTGCCGATCCTCAGCCGCGGCACGCTGCAGGCCGTGCTGCTGCTCGAGAACCGCCTCATCCGCGGCGCGTTCACCACCGACCGGCTCGACGCCGTCAAGCTGACCGCCGGCCAGCTCGCCGTCTCCCTCGACAACGCCGAGAGCCGGGCGCAGCTGGTGGCGTCGCGGGCGCGGATCGTGGCTGCCGCCGACGAGGCCCGCGCGCGGATCCAGCGCGATCTGCACGACGGTGCCCAGCAGCACGTCGTCGCGCTGGCGCTCAGGCTCAAACTGCTTGCCAAGTCGGACGCCGCGCGCGCCTCCGGGATCGACGCCGAGCTCCTGGAGCTCATCACCGAGGTCAATGATGCGCTCGAGGAATTGCGCGACATCTCTCAGGGCCTGCACCCCCCGGTGCTGTCGCGGGGCGGGCTGGAGCCGGCGCTCACCGCGCTGGCTCAGCGCTCATCCGTCCCTGTCGCGCTCGACCTGCGGGTAGCCGGGCGGCTGGCCGAGGCGGTTGAGATCGCGGCCTACTACGTCGTCGCGGAGACGCTCACCAATGCGGCCAAGCATGCCAACGCCTCGCGTGTCGACGTCGAGGTACACGTCGCCCGCGGCGTGCTGCGCGTTCGCGTAAGCGACGACGGCGTGGGCGGCGCGGCCCCAGCCGGCGGCTCCGGGCTGGTCGGCCTTAGGGACCGCGTCGAGGCGTTGCGCGGGACGATCACCATCGACAGCCCGCGGGGCGGCGGAACGGCGCTCGTCGCAGAGCTGCCCCTCGCCGACACCGTCGACAGCGAGCCGCACTCTGCCCGCACGTGAGCCCTGGCCGTCACGTGCGGACGTAGCGAAGTCCCGCAGGCAGGTCTACGATCGCCGTCTGTCGTAGCGCGCCGCCCGGCCTCCTCGGCATTCGCCGGCGGTGAGTGCCTGCCGACGCCAGTCGCGTCCGATCATTCGAATCAGCGCCGGATCCACGATCCGGCGTCGGAACGGCCTGATCGCGGCCATATAGGCTCGTCCGAACAGGCCGTTCGGCTTCACCAAGACGGCCATCTGGCCGCGGTAGCCACCGGTCCCGTCCGGGACCCAGCCGATGTGCATGACCGAATGCACCGTCCGGTTGGCCATTTCCGTCGCCCACTCGTCTTCGGTCAGGTAGAGCGAGGTCATCGGGACCGAAGCGGGGTCCGGTCCGCGTGGGGCGTCGCGCAGATCGACCGGCAAGCGGGCGCGCAGCGTCGCCACGCGGCGGCCCACGCCGGAGCCGGGATCGTCCCACCCGAGCAGCTCCCCCAGCTTCCAGCGGAGCGCGAAGATCGTGCGGCTGACACGGGAAACGATTCCGTGCGACCCGTCCCCCACGTACCTTCCTTGCGCGTCCAGCTCGCGTGGGTCATCGGTAGCGAACTGCCGCACGAGTCGCAAGAGGTCGTCGCGGGCGCCCGGCGTAGGCAACGCCCACACGTCCTCCAGCCGGAAGTCGGGCGCGAGCTCGTGGATCCGCCAGGACCGGGAGGTGTGCGCGGTGTTCGGGAGCCTCATGGGCTCACGATGCCACGACCGGCGCCGGAAGTGAAAGACAGATTGTCGAGCGACTAATCGGACCTAGCCGATGAATCGCCGGTCGCGCCCTCGGCCGCGACTCGGCGAACGAGCTCGACCAGCGCCTGCACCACCGGCCGACGTCGAAGCCCGCTCCCTGCTCGCCGTCTCGGCGACTATCGGCCACCACTTCATCCCGGCGGACCCGGCGAGAGGGGGGGCTCACCGGCAAGCATCACGCCGGCTCGAGCGGCGCGCGCGAGCGCGGTACGGTCATCACGCGCATGGCATTCGACTTTCGTGCGTTGCGGTACTTCGTCGCGGTGGCTGAGGAGCTTCACTTCACGCGGGCAGCCGAGCGCCTATACATCGCACAGCCGGCGCTGTCGGAACAGATCCGGCGCTTGGAGGAGGAACTCGGCGTCGAGCTGTTGCGTCGCACTACGCGCAAGGTCGAGCTCACTGCGGCGGGCGAGGAGTTCCTGTCGCGTGCGCGGCGGATCCTGGCGGAGGCCGACGAGGCGCTCGCCGAGGCTTCCCGAACGGCCCGGGGCGAGACGGGCAGGCTCCGGGTGGCGACCGGTGCGACGGCCGGCCTCGAGCAGGTGCCGGAGATGCTGCGGGCGTTCCGCGAGGCGCGCCCGAAGGTGCATCTGGATCTGCGCCAGAGCGACTGGGAGGACTACACCGCCGGCCTGCGGGACGGATCGGTGGACGCGGCGTTCCTCTGGCTGCCCTTCGAGCAGGAGGGCCTGAGCTTCGCGACCTTGCACGTCGAGCCACGCGTAGCGGCGCTGGAGGCGGGGCACCCGCTGGCCGCCGAACGCGAGCTCCGCATGGACCAGCTCGTCGACGAGCCCTGGCCCTGGGTGGACACCGACCCGCTGGCGCTGGCCTTCTGGACCTGCGCGGACTATCGGAGCGGCGCGGCGGCGCGCCGGGGGCCGACGATCCGCTCGATGGAGGGAATGCTGGAGGCGGTACGCGCCGGTCTCTGCGTCGCCACCGTCCCTCGCTCGCAGGCGCAGGTCTCCGCGCTGCCGGGCATCGCCTTTCGAGACGTTGTGGACCTCACACCGGCGACGCTGGCGCTCGTCTGGCGCGCCGCGGACGAGACGCCGGTCGTGCAGGCGCTGGTCGAGATCGCTCGCCGGGTGGCGGCCGAGAGCGAAGCCGCTGATTCATCGGGTTCGCCCGATTGATCACCCGGAAGTCCGTATTTCACTTCCGCGACGGGATGCAGCACGGTGCTTGGCATGAACTCTCGAACCACAGACTCCTTGTCGGCGGCCCCCCGCGAGACCGGGCCGGACGTGAGCTCCGACGCCTCCGCTCATCGCTGGCTTGTGCTCGCGCTGCTGTGCACGGCGCAGCTTCTGGTCGTGCTCGACGCGACGATCGTCAACATCGCGCTGCCCTCGATCCAGAGCGACCTCGGCTTCTCGGACACGAACCTGCAGTGGGTCATCAACGCCTACGTGTTGACCTTCGGTGGGCTGCTGCTGCTGGGCGGGCGCGCCGCCGACATGTTCATCCGGCGGCACGTCTTCCTGGCCGGGCTCGTGGTGTTCGTGATCGCCTCGCTGGCCTGCGGGCTGGCGGGCAGTGAGGCGGAGCTGATCGCCGGGCGTGCCGTCCAGGGAGTGGGCGCCGCGCTGATGTCGGCCGCCGCGTTGTCGATCCTTGTGGTCACATTCACCCGCGGCAAGGAGCGCAACATTGCGCTTGGCGTGTGGGGTGCCACATCGGGCGTGGCCGGCGCCCTCGGCGTCATCCTGGGAGGCACGCTGACCTCGGGACCGGGCTGGGAGTGGGTCTTCTTCATCAACGTGCCGATCGGCCTCGCGGCCGGCGCGGCCAGTTTGCGGTTCGTCGCCACTCACCGGGCAGCGGAGCGACCGCCGCTGGACTTGCTTGGAGCGCTGACAGCCACCGCCGGGATCGGCCTTTTGATCTTCGCGATCGTGCGGACCGAGCAGGAGGGTTGGGGCTCGGCCGCCACGCTGGGTTCCATCGCGGGCGCGGTCGCCCTTCTGGCTGCGTTCGTCGCGGTCGAGGCTCGCCACCGCGCACCGCTCGTGCCACTCGGCGTGTTTCGACTGCGCAACCTGAGCGGCGGCAACGCGCTCTCGCTGCTGCTGGGGAGCGTGATGTACGCGACGTTCTTCTTCGTCACCCTGTACATGCAGCAGGTCCTCGGCTACAGCCCGATCGAGACCGGCGTGGCCTACCTGCCGCTTGCGCTCACGGTGATCGCCGGGTCGGGGCTGGCCTCCAACCTGATGGTGCGCCTTGGCTTCAAGCCGCTGCTCGCCGCGGGCATGGCTCTGCTGGCCGCGGGCCTGGCGTGGTTCGCCCAGATCGACGCCGGCGGCGGATTCGTCTCGGACGTGCTCGGCCCGTCCCTGGTCTGGGGCCCAGGCCTAGGGATCGCCATCGTCGTCGTGATCGCCGCCGCTACCGACGACCTCGGCGGCGAGGGCGAGTCCGGACTCGCCTCCGGCCTGGTCAACACCACGCTCCAAGTCGGCGGCGCGCTCGGCCTCGCGGCGCTCTCGACCGTCGCCTTCGACCGCGTCGACAAGCTGATGGCCGAGGCGCGGGGCGACCACGACGCGCTGCCCGGCGCGCTCACCGAGGGCTTCCAGCTCGCCCTCTACCTCGGCGCGGGGCTCGCCGCGCTCGCCGCCGTCATCACCCTGCTGGCCCTCGGCGGCCGAGGCGGCCAGGCGACCGCCAGACCCGCGACTCGCTCACCGGGGAGGAAGCCCGCTCCCACGCCCGTGCTGCGCGTGCCCCTCCCCGAGCAGTCCGACCACGGAGGACCACGATGACCAGGGTCGATCCACACCGCTACCCGCTGAGGCTGACCGACCGCGGACGAACCCCAGCGATGCGAACCTACAGGACCCTCCTCGTGAGCGGAGCTCTGGCGCCGCTCGCGCTCGGCGCGACGATGATCGTGCACGGCGACTGGCAAGCCGCGCTTTGGGCGTTCGGCGGACTCCCCGGAGGCGCATTTCTCCTAAGCCTGACCCGGCTGCTCGCGGTCGGCGAGCGGCTGGCGTGGCCGGCGCCCAGCGCGCCGCGCCGGCGAGCGCTCGCGCGGCCTGCGCCGGCCGCGGAGCCTCGCCCCGAGGCCGTTCCGTCAGCGGTCGCTCCGCCACGGCCGGCGCGGCCGGAGCCGCGCCCCCGAGCGCGGCTGTCGTCGAGCCCGTCCTGACCCCGTGCCGGCGGGCGACAACTCGAATCCGCCCGACCGTCAGACCTGGCGGGTGACCCGCCCCGCAAGCTCCGGCGGCGGCGCTCCCCGCTGGCGGTGTCGAGCGCGTCGAACGCGAGCGGCGTGCCGATCCGATGCGCCGTTCGCGCACGTCGCGACGTTTCGAGGAACTCAAATCACTCACTGGCACGCCTACGCGCGCCGAGAAGAAGCCCTCCAGTCCGCCGGTCCGTGGGAGTAGTCGACTGGCATCGCCCGACGGCCTCTACGTAGGCCCAATGAAAGCGAGGGGGCCGGGCTCAGCGATCGCGGGCCGACGAGGACCGATCGATGGCGGCCAGGGTGTCGCCGAGGAGGCGGATCGAGCGCTCGGTGATCGGGCTGACGACCAGGATCGCCTCATCGGCGCCGGCCTCGGCCAGGTCGCGCAGCCCGGCCGCGATGCGCTCCGGCGAGCCCTCCAGGGGCGGCACGCCCTCCGTGAGGGGGCGCTCTCCCGCCCCGCGATCGAGGACGACGAGCGCGCAGGCGCTGCGCGCGATCGCGGCCGGGTCGCGCCCGGCCCGCCGGGCCGCCTCGTCGACGGCGCGGTTCGCCGCGGTCAGGCCCTCGGGCGTGTTGCCGTACCACTCGTACCAGATGTTCCAGGCGTCGACGTGCGGCAGCGTGGCGGCCAGCATCCGCGGGCCGGTGGCCCCGACCATCAGCGGCGGCCGGCGCGCCGGGGCAGGCAGCAGCACCGCGTCCGCGACCGTCTCGTAGGCGCCGGCGAACGTCACGCGCTCGCCGGCCAGCAGGCGGCGGACGATCTCGAACGCCTCGCAGAAGCGGGCCACGCGGTGATCGAACGGAATCCCGAAGGCGCGGAACTCCGCCTCGTTCCAGCCGGCGCCGAGGGCGACCACGAGCCGGGCGCCCGACAGCTCATCGACCGCCGCCGCCGTGCGGGCGAGCACGCCCGGCCGGTGAAACGCGGTGCAGGCGACCAGCGGCCCAAGGGCGACGCGCTCGGTCGCGCCGGCCAGCCCGGCGAGCAGCGTCCAGGCGTCCCAGGGGGCCCGCTCCGGTCGCCCGTCGCCGCGGTAGAGGAGGTGGTCGCCGACCCAGATCGAGTCGAAGCCGACCTCCTCGGCGGCGCGGGCCATGGCCGCGTACTCGGGCCAGCGCATGTCGCGCTCGACCTCCGGCAGCTGGACTCCGATGCGAAGCGGGCGCAGGTGAGGAACTCCTCGTCGGGGAACTGAAGGCTAGGCGCGGTTTCCATCCGCGGCCAGCCGGGTCGTCTCGGACGATGCGGTGGGCTCGGCAGCCAGGCGACGATAGGCCGCGAGCTCCGGCGAGGCTGGGCTGCATGCGGCCGGAGGGCGAGCGCCCCCTTTTCGGAGGGACCGTTCAAGCGCGTCCAGCAAGCGGGCTCTGTGGGCTGCGACACGCTCAGCGGCACCGCCGAGCGCCGGTCCGTGGGAGGCGGCCCGGCCGTGGCAGAATCGACGAGCCTCCGTCGCGCGGCGATGGAGGTCGACGTTCTGCTCAGACCTCGAGACGCACGCCGAGATCGCCCGCGGCGGCGCCGGCCTGGTCGACGAGCCGGCGGCCTTCGGGGGACGGCAACAGCAGCGTGCCCAGATCGTGACTGGCCATGGCCAGGAACGCTCGTGCGTCCATGCGCTCGCAGAGCGCGACGGCGTCGCGCAACAGTCGCTCACCGTCATCGGGGCGTCCGAGCGTCTGCGCAAGGCGGCCGACGGCTCGCCCGACCGGGCCGTACTGCCACGTCATCACGTCCGCGAACGGCGCCAGCAGGTCATACAGTCGCGCCGACCGCGGGCGATCCTCGAGCCACGCGCAGATGTCCGCGGCCCACGTTAGGGAGATGGTCCAGGTCGGGCCGTGCGGCAGGTTGAGCAGGCCCTGCGCGACGGCGTCGTCGACGCCCTGGCGGACGCCGTCGCGGTCGTCCCGCTCCCGGGCCGCGTGCGACCGGACGACGTGGAAGGTGGCCGGGACCTTGGTCACGCCCTCGGCCATCGCGCGGCGGGCGCCCTCGTGCTCGCTCAAGCGCCCCTGGACCAGCCGGATGCAGGACAGCAGCCTGACGAACGCGGACTGCGCGAGCGACGGCGGGGACCCCGCGGCGCGCTGGGCCTCGTAGGCCCGCACGGCGTCCGCCTCGGCGTCGTTCAACCGACCGGCGAGTAGCGCCCTCGCGGCGCCGAGGAAGGCGACGGTCCCGTGCGCCTTGCCGGTCCGCGCGGCCGAGCGTGCCGCCGCGAGGGTCTCGTCGGCCGCCTGTACGTCCCCCAGCTCGACGAACGCCATGAAGCGCCACTGGTGTCCGTCGGACTCGGCGTAGGGAAGGCCGCCCTCGCGCCCGACCGCCACCAGCTCGTCGGCGAGCGCTAGGCGCTCCGGGAGACTCTCGGGGCCCGCCACGATCCACGAGTGCGCGGTCAGTACGGACGCGAGCGCCGCGGGATCCCCGACGCGGCGCGCCATCGTCAGGGCGCGACCGACCACCGACCGGCGCTCGCTGTCGGACAAGCTGGAGAACGCCTCCTGGGCCAAGTATCCCTCCAGCCGCGCCCTGATCGCGCTGTCACCGGACGGCAGCAGCGCGAGCGCGTAGCGCAGAAGCCCGACCATCTCCGCGTCCTCCTCGACGCGGTCCGCGTAGTCGAGGCCCATCGCCAGCAGGGCCTCGGCCATCCGCTCGCCATCGCCCCTGGCCTGGGCCGCGGTGGCGAAGGCGCGCAGGAGCTCGTCGGCGCGCTCGTCCCCGGCGAGCTTGAGCACGCGGCCGCGCTCGAGCTCGAGGTCGAGCCGCTCGGCCTCGCTCGCACCCGGGAGCCGTGCGTACGCGCTCAGGGCACGCTCGTAATGCTCGGCCGCGAGGTCGAAGGCCAGCCGCGCCGCGGCCTCATCCCCCGCCTGGCGCGTGTAGTGCAGAGCCTTCGTCGCGTCGACCAGATTCCCCGCGGCCGCGAAGTGGGCCGCCAGGGCCCCGGTGGCGATCTCGCGCGTGGTCGCCGCGCGCTCGAGGGCGTCCCCGACGCGCGCGTGTAGACGCACGCGCCGGCCGGCCGGCAGCTCGTCGACGATCGTCTGGCGCACGAGGGCGTGCGCGAAGCTGAAGCGATCCAGGATCCCAGCGGACCGCACGAGCCGCGCCCGCTCGGCGGCCTCCAGCGCGTCCAGGGCGGGCTCGAGACCGACCTCGGCCGCGTCCGCCAGCACGTCGGCGTCGAACTCCGTGCCGGCCACCGCCGCGGCGGCCAGGATCTCGCTCGTCCCGTCGGGCAGCCGGGCGAGCCGCCAGCGGACGACGTCGCGCACTCGCGGGGTCAGGGCCGCGCCCGGCTCGCCGTCCCCACCGAGCGCGGCGACCACCTCGCCGACGAAGAACGGGTTGCCCTCGGTGACGTCGCGCACGCGGCCGGCGAGTGACGCCGGGCGCCCCGAGTGGGCGAGCATCGCGGCGACGTCGGGGTCGGTGAGCGGCCCGAGCTCCAGCCTGGCCACGTCGGGCCGGCGCGCCAGCCCGGTAACGAGTTCGCCGAGCAGGGCCGAGCGGCTGGGCTCGGTGTCGCGATAGGTGGCGAGTACGAGCAGCCGCATGGAGGTGTCTACGCGCAAGACGTGGCGCAGCAGCAGTAGCGAGAGGTCGTCGGCCCAATGCAGGTCGTCGAGCACGAGCAGCACGGACGCCGCCGCGCCCGCCGCCTGCAGCAGCGCCGCGGCGGCCTCAAGCGTGCGCAGTCTCTCTGCCTCGGGGTCGGCGGGCGCCGGCTCGGCGATACCGGGGAGGCGCGCATCGAGCGCCGGCACCAGCCCTACGAGGTCGCCCGCACGCGCACCGAGCTGGATCCGCAGCTCGTCGACCGGACAGGCGGCGGCGTACGCGCCCAGCGCCTGGGCGAACGGCTGCGCGGCGGCGGAGAGGCCCTCGTCTGAGCGCCCGTACAGCACGATGCCGCCCCGTTCGTACGCATGCCCAGCGATCTCGGCCGCGAGTCGCGTCTTGCCGATGCCGGGCTCGCCGCTCACCAGGACGCCGCGGCGCCGCCCCGCGGCGGCGTCGGTCCAGGCCGATCTCAGCGTGGCGAGTTCCGCCGCGCGTCCGGCGAAGGCGGGGCCCTCGTCGACGACGAGAGACGCCGGGAGCGGCACCGCGATCGTGCGCTGGGCGGTCCAGCGCACCACCCACGTGCGTACCGGTCGCACGAGTCCCCGCAAACTAAGCTCGCCCGCGTCGTCGAACACCGCATCGGGTCCTGTCCCGGCGAGCAGGCGCACGGCTTCCGCCGCGAGGATGCCCCCCGGCGCCGCCGCGGCGCAGAGCCGCTGCGACTCGGTCACCGGCGTGCCGAAGTAGTCGTCGCCCTCCCAGGCGACGTCGCCCGCCCCGATGCCGATGCGGAGCTCCAGCGCGACCGGGCCTCGACGGGCCTGGCGGTCGATCGCCCGCTGCATCTCCACGGCGCAGGCGACCGCGTTGCCGGCCGCGTCGAAGGTGGCCAGCAGGCCGTCGCCGAGCGCCTTGACGCCCCTTGCGCCGTGGGCCGCGAGGACGTCGCGCAGCCGGCGGTCGTGCTCGCGGCGCAGGGCGTCGGCGTCCTCCTCGCCCAGCCGGGCACGCATCCGCGCCGAGCCCGCCAGCTCGGCGAAGAGGGTCGTCGCCGTGGCGCGCCGACGCTCCACCTCGGGAGCCGCCTCTCTCGCCGCGGGCGCGCCTCGAAGCAAGGCGGGATCGTGGGCGAGGATGGCCTGCTGCAGGCGCTCGAGCTCGGGTCCGGGGCGCAGGCCGAGCTCGGCGTCGAGGCTCCGCACCGCGTCGCGGTAGGCGTCAAGTGCCTCGCCCTGCCGTCCGGCGCGGTACAGGGCCAGCATGAGCTGGGCACGGAGGCGCTCCCGCAGCGGCTCCCGTGCCACGAGGCCCTCGAGCTCGCCCACCAGCTCGGCCCCGCGACCAAGCGCGAGGTCGGCCTCGATGCGGTCCTCAACTGCGGCGGTCCGCAGCTCCTCGAGACGGGCGATCTCGGACGACGCGAAGGGCTCGAGCGCCACGTCGGCCAGCGCCGGGCCGCGCCACTCGTCGAGTGCAGCGCGCAGCCGCGCCGCCGCGCGCTCGGGTCGGCCGGCCGTGAGCGCCCGCCGAGCTTCCCCACAGAGGCGCTCGAAGCGCGCGAGGTCGAGCTCGTCCGGCTCGACCCGCAACCGGTAGCCGGAGGTGCCGCTCACGAGGCGGGCGGCCTCGCCGCCGAGCGCCCGGCGCAGTCGCGAGACAACCGCCTGCACCGTCTTCACCGCCCCTTCGGGCGGCCGCTCCCCCCACAGGCCCTCGATCAGACCGTCACGCGAGACCGGCTCCCCGGCGCGCAGCAAGAGCAGCGCGAGCAGCGCCCGCTGGCGCCCACCGGCCACCGCGAGCGGCCGGCCCTGGGCCCATACCTCGACCGGTCCCAGGATTCGAAAGTCCACCCTCAAAGGTTCCCGCTGTCGCGCCGGGGCGGCAACCACTGTCACCCCGCCGCAAGGGCCGCGCAACCGCTCTCGCGCATCCTCGACGTAGCGACCATTCCGAACAGGAGATGAACTTCATGTCCTTAGTGATCAAGACATATCCGAGCGAGGAGGCCGCCCGCCGGGCGGTCGAGGCGCTGCGGGCGGCGGGAGTGCCGCCGGGCAGTAGCCGGCTGTTGACGGGCCAACCGCTCCGCGACCTGCGGCGCGAGCCGCGCGGCGGTTTCGCCGGGCCGGTCGGCCCGGATGCCGCCGTCGGGTCCTTCGCGAGCGTCGCGCGCCGGCGCGGCCAGGCGAGCGGGAGCTTCGCAACCGACAATCCCGACCGGCGCAAGGGCTCCTTTGCGGATGTCGACCGGGTGGTGATGGCCACGTATGGGCATGACGCCGAGCGCCGCCGCCTCATGAGTCATCGCCGCCTCCGACGGCTGCTCCGCCGCGCGGGGCTCGACGAAGGCGCCGCCGATCGCGCGCGCGACGAGCTCCAAACCGGGCGGGCGGTCGTGCTTGTCGACGTCGCGGGGATCACCCCGAGCGACGCCCGAGGACGGCCCGAGCAGGTGGCTCAGGCCGCCTAAGCCGCGCTCCGGTCGAGCCGTTGCTTGCGCTTCTTCAGCGGGCCAGGCGGCGAAACGCCCAGAGCGTGGCGGCTTGGAGGAGCACGCCGAGGATCGCTAGCGAGAGCAGGGCGCTGCCGATGGCGCCCCAGTCGTCCCGGCAAGGCCCGAATCGGGCGCCGCCCGGCTCGGAGAGAATGTGGCCGCGGGCGACGGCGTTGCTGGTGTCACCCTCGGGACGGCGCTGCTCGACTGCAGACGACGCGCTGGACGCGGGCGCGGCGCGTATCGAGGAGCAGGCGGTCCAGTCCCTCATAGCCGCTCAGCAGGTGAATCGCGCTGATGCCGTCCACGGCGCCGGTTCAGGTCGCCGAGGAACGCGTCGACTCCGGCGGCCAGTTTCGCGCGGTCGGCGTCGCGGCGAATCAGCGGACACCTGCTCTAGTGCTGCGGCGAGGCTCCGCGACCGGGGTAGCTGCCACCTGCTCGGCGCTGGCCGAGCGCTTGAGGATGGCGGCGTCTCCGGTCTGCCAGCGGGTGTCGAGCTTGATCGCGGCGATGCGCCAGCGCTCATCGCGACGACGGAGGGCGAATCGATAGGTGCCGCCGACGACCCAGGGACTGCCAGGGTGGCCCTCGAGCACGTGCGTGCCGACGACGTGAACGTCGGCGGATGCCTCGTCGCCGTCGAGGTCAACGACGGCCGGACCGGTCAGGTGCTGATGGGAATCGAGACCGGTGAGCAAGCCTCGCCACTCGGCAGCCAGGGCCGAACCCGCGATCGCGTCGGGCTCGCCGCCGAAGAGGGAGGTGTAGTCACGGCTCACGGTCTCGTCAAGCGCGGCCTCTACCCGGCTCCACTGATGGTCGTCGAGAGAGAGGAGAAAGCGGGCGACCGCGTCGGCGACCTCGCCCCTCATCCGCGCGCTCCTTCGAGGCCTAGCTCGCCGAGCCAGCGCACGACGTGGCCGACCGCCTGGCTGACGTACGGGTCCTGGTCATAGAGCTCGATGTGGTTGTGAGTCTCGATCCAAACGAGCCGCTTTGGCTCCATTGCAGCGTCGTAGGCTGCCTGCGCCTTCTCGGGTAGAAGCGCCGCGTCGGTGGTGCCGTGCACGATTAGAAGCGGCGTCGGCGCAACCAGCGGCGCCTGGGAGATTGCGTTGAAGGTGAGGTAGGGCTCGAGCGATGCGGCCGTCATCCGCCACGACCAGTTCGGCGCCTCCTCCCGCGAGGTGCGCTCGTAGTAGCTGTAGGCCTCCTCGACGGGCATCGCCGCGAGCGGCTCGTCTTCGGTGAGCCCGTGCGCGATCGTGGGGATGTACACGGTCTCGCCGGTGTGGCGCTCTCGATCGCGCGCCTCGTTCACGAGGCGCAGATACGAGGCGAACCCGTCCGCCCCCATCGTCTGCTGGAAGGTGCCGCCGATGTCGTAGCCGCCGGCGATGCTCGCGCAGCCGACGAGACGTCGCTCACGAGCGGCGACGCCGAGGGCGTAGCCGCCGCCCATGCAGACGCCGATGACAGCGACCCGATCGGAGGCGACGTCCTCGCGGCTCATCAGGTACGCGCTCGCGTCGACGTAGTCGGAGATCACCCGCCATGGGTCGTAGTGAAAGCGCGGCTGACCCTCGCTCTCGCCGAACCCGCTCGGGTCGAAGGCGAGGACCGTGTAGCCGGCCTCGGCGAGGCGCTCGCCGTAGTGCGGAAGCGTCTGCTCCTTGACGCTCGAGATCGGGCCGCACATCACGATGCCGGGCGTGGCCTGGCCGGGATCGGCGGCCGGGGGGCGGTAGAGGTGGCCGGCGAGGCGATTGCCGCGCGCGTCGAAGGACACCGGATCGCGCCGCGCCGGATCGGCGACGAGGAGGTTCGAGGGGTCGTCCGGGAGGAACGGATCGCTCTGCAACATGTGAGCATCATCGGGGGCTGCCGGCCGCTCATCCAGTGCGGCTCGTTCCTGGTATCGCCGGTACCACCCGACGGATAAGGAGGACAATCGCGCCATGAGGCGCGCGGATGAGTTCGGCCGGTTTCTGCGCTCGCGCCGCGCCCGCGTCGAGCCCGAGATGGTCGGCCTGGCGCCGGGCGATCGCCGCCGCGTCGCCGGACTTCGACGCGAGGAGCTCGCGCAGCTCGCCAACGTCAGCGTCGATTACCTGATCCGCCTCGAGCAGGGCCGGATCGAGCGGCCTTCGCCGGAGATCGTCGAGGCACTTGCGCGCTCACTCTTGCTCGACTCCTCCGAGCGCCGTCACCTCTTTCGCCTCGCTGCGGCGAGCGAACCGACCGCCGGGCTCGGCGACGGGACCTCGGTGCGCGCGGGCGTCCGGCTGCTCATCGACACGCTCGACCGCACCCCGGCCGTGCTGCTCAGCCGCCGCCTCGACCTCCTGTACTGGAACCCGATCGCCGAGGCGCTGCTCGGCCCGTTCCCCGACCACCGCAACTACGCGCGCATGGTCTTCCGAGACCCGGCCCAGAGGGCGCTTCACGCCGACTGGGAGGAGGCCGGACGGCAAACCGCCGCCCTCCTGCGGTACGCCGCGGCGCGCCACCCCGGCGATGACCGGTTACGGGCGCTGGTAGCCGAGCTGGACGGTGCCGACCCTCAATTCTCCGCGTGGTGGGACGCTCACGACGTCGAAGAGAAGCGGCATGGTGCCAAGACGTACCTTCACCCCGCCGCCGGCGAGCTGACGCTCACGTACGAGGCGTTGCCGATGCCCGACGATGGCGACCAGATCCTCACGGTCTACGCCGTGGAGCCGGATACGGTCGACGCCGAGCGTCTGGCTGCGTTGGCGCCCACAAGCGCGCATCCTGGTGTTTGACACGTGCCCGGGCGGAGCGTCGTCAATGCCGGGCGGCACCCCAGGGGTGATGGCCGCTCCTCCTTGCTCGAGGAGCGAGCGTCACCCCTGCACCTCCGCTGGCGCTCGTGGCGGACGAGCGACAAGGGCGCCGGTCTCGCTGGTCGTGACTGCTGCAGTCCGAGGAAATCAGACGTCTCGCGACGCGTCGGGCGCGCTCCTTCGAGTCGTCCATCGCAGTCGCCCTGCTCGGAACCCGGAGACCCCTCCCTTTCATAAAAGGGGCACGGCGACGCGGGACCGGAACGCTGAACCGCTCGGCTAGCGCATCGGTCGCGTCCAGCCGTCACATCGTCCCGTCGCGAAGTGTCATCCATGTAGCCGAGCAAATGGATTCAGTCACACAGCCGCCGCGCGGCGGCCGAACGCAAAAGAGGACGACATGAGCGTGATGATGGTGCGCCAGAAGGTGAAGGACGGCAGCGTCGAAGAGGCCGCGGCGGCGGCGCGCGACTTGTTCTCGACGCTCGATCGCGTGCGTCCCGAGGGCTTGCGCTACGCGTCTACGCGGGTTGTGGACAGCTCGACATTCGTGGCGCTGATCGAGCTGGCCGACGGCATCGAGGATCCCCGGCCGGCGATCCCCGAATACCTGCGCTTCATGGAGCAGCTCAAGGCCTTCGTGGACGGACCGCCAGTGATCGAGCAGCTCGACGTCGTCGGCTCGTACAACCTGTTCGGAACCCAGCGCGAGGAGTCCGCTGAGTGGGAGGCGGCGTGATGGCCCATCGAGCGGCGGGAGGTACCGGGCAGCTTGATGCTCACCACCGAGCTCGGGCGGGATCGAGACGGGTCCCGACGGCGAGGAGCGGCTCGGCCTCGAGGTCATCGGCCACGTCTCCCGCAAGGCGTTCGCGATGACGTTCCTAGCCGCGCTCGGAAGCGCGGTCGTCGCCGACGAGGTGAAGATCCTCATCGACGTCTCAGCCGTCAAGGAGCCCTAGTCCAACCCCAGGCAGGAGGCAGAGATGCCAACCCCCACGATGACTTCAGCCCAGTCCGAGGTTCGAGCGCTGTTAGACAGGCGATCCGACGCCGTTTGGACAAAGGACATTGATCGACTCATGTCGTTCTATTCATCCGACATCGTCTATTTCGACATCGTCCCCGGTCTCCAGTACACCGGATCTGCGGCGCTACGACCTAGATTCCTGGAGTGGTTCGATGGCTTCGAGGGCCCCATCGGCCAGGAGATCCGCGACTTGCATATTTCGGCGAGCGGGGATGTCGCGGTCGCATACATGCTCATCCGAGCAAGCGGAACCCTGAAGAACGGGCATGCGGTCGGATACTGGGTACGGGTGACTAGTGCCGGCCAACGGTCAGACGGCAGGTGGTTGATTACGCACGAGCATGTCTCGCTGCCCGTCGATTTTGAGAGCGGGACTGCGGTCACGGACCTTGTGCCCTGACCGGACTTGAGCGCCGGGGCTGACCGTGGCCGATGATCACGTTCGTGATTGGAGCCGGCGGCACGGGAATCTGCTCCTCCTGTCTCCATGGACGAAGGAGCGTCGCGTCTGACGAGAGTGGTCCGTCGGATGCCCCGGTCCATCCACCAGGGGCTCAGCCGTTGGGCGACGCGCGCCGGCGGGTCAGACTGGCACGAGCTCGGACCTCGGAGCGGGCAGGGCGTCCGCGAGCTCCCTGCGCGAGCTGATCCCGAGCTTCGCGAACACCTTGTGCAGGTGGTATTCGACCGTTCGGTGGCTGAGTTAGAGCTGCGCAGCGATCTCGGGGTTCGTGAGCCGCTCGGACGCCAGGCGTGCGATCTGCGCTTCCTGGGGCGTGAGCTCGTCCCGCGCCTCGATCGTGCGCTTGCGGACGGTCTCGCCGGTGGCCAGCAGCTCGCGGCGGGCGCGCCCGGCGAATCCGTGCGCACCCATCGACTCGAACGCGGCGTGTGCGGCCTTCAGCTGGGTGCGCGCGTCGACGCGGCGGTGCTCACGCCGGAGCCATTCGCCGTAGGTCAGCTGCGCTCGGGTATGGAGGACGATGACCCGGGACCGACCAAGTTGGTCGATCGCTTCGAGGTAGAACGCCTCGGCTTGGTCCCCGTCGCTCAGCAGCGCGTGTGCGGCCGCCTCGACTCCCCGTGCCCATTCCGTCGTGCTCATGCTCGACAGCTCGGCTAGGCGCGCGAAGGCGAGTTCCGCTGCGGGCCGGTCGCCGCTCGGCGCAGCCGCCTCGACCAGCTCGGGCAGCGCCCAGGCGGCGAAGCCGAGCACGTCGAGCTCGTATGCGCGTTGCGCGGCGGCCGCGGCGTCCGCGTATTCGCCGAGGCCGTTGTGCAGCAGCGCGACTGCGTGCTCGGCGGCCACGACGGCGAATGCCTCGCCGCGCGCCGTCCCCGCTTCGATGGCGGCCGCCCGCAACCTGTACGTGGTCTCCCGATCGCCGCGCCACGCGCCGAGCAGGATGGAGAAGTCGGCGACCTTAAATTTCCGAGTTGCGGCGGCGATCGTCTCCACTTCCCGCATCAACTGCTCGGCAATACCGAACTCACCCAGGTGGAGTTGATGTGCGGCGGAGTAGTTGAGCGCGCCGCGCCTTCCTGGAGGGAGCGAAGGCGCGGCGCAGTGTGCGCGGGACCTCCTAGGCGCCGTGGAGCGCCTTGCGCAGGAAGGCGGTGGCCTGCGCGACGGCGGCACGCGTGGCGTGCGTGCCGCTGAGGGGGTTGAGCATCATGAAGTCGTGCGTGATGCCGTCGTAGCGCACAGTCGTGATGGCGACGCCCGCGGCGCGAAGGCGCGCCGCGTAGGCCTCGCCCTCGTCGCGCAGCACGTCGGCCTCGTCGACGAGCAGGAACGCCGGCGGGAGACCGGCGAGTTGCTCGTCGCCCGCGCGGAGCGGCGATGCGTAGGGCTCCGAGCGCCGGTCGATGTCGGGCAGGTAGGCGTCCCAGAACCACGCCATCCCCTTCGCGGTGAGGAAGTAGCCCTCCGCGAACTGCTCGTACGAGCCGGTGTCCATGGCGGCGTCGGTGACCGGGTAGTACATCGACTGCTGCACGAAGCGCACGTCGCCGCGCTCGTTCGCCATCAAAGCCAGCGCCGCGGTCATGTTGCCGCCGACCGAGTCGCCGGCGATCGCGATGCGCTCCGGGTTGAGCCCGTTGGCGTCGCCCTCGCGCACGATCCACTGGGCGGTCGCGTAGCCCTGCTCGATCGCGACCGGGTAGTGGGCCTCCGGCGAGCGGTCGTACTCGACGAACACGACGGCCGCCTCGGTGCCGTCGGCCAGCTCGCGGACGAGCCGGTCGTGCGTGTCGGCGTTGCCGAGCACCCAGCCGCCGCCGTGCATGTAGAGGATCACCGGCAGCATCCCCTCGGCGTCGGGCGGCCGGACGATCCGGACGCGCACGTCGCCGACCTCGGCGGGGACGCTGATCCAGCGGTCCTTGACCGGCAGCTTGTCGATCGGCGCGGCCTGGACGTCATCGAGCACCTTGCGCGCCTCGGCCGGGGTGAGCTCGTACAGGTACGGCGGCTTGGCTGTCGCCTCGACGAACGCCTGCGACTCCGGCTCGAGCACGACCGGCGGGTGTGTGGTGGTGGACAGGTGCATGTTGCTCCTCTGGTTCGTTCTGGTGGCGTGACGGCCGGTCAGGCGCCCACCCGCGCCGCGGCGGCCTCGAGGATCAGCCGGACCGTGGCCTCGGGCTGCGAGACCGTGATCGCGTGCGACGCGCCAGGGACCTCGATGGTGCGGCGGGCGCCGGCGCGCTCGGCCATGAAACGATGCAGCTCGGCCGGGATGACGTGGTCCTGCTCGCCGATCAGGAACCACGACGGCAGGTCCTTCCACAGCGGACGGTCCCCTGACGGTTCGGTGAGCGCCTCCTGCGTGGCCGGACGCTGCGTGACGGCCATCCGGGCGGCCTGCGGCGCCGAGACGTCCTGACAGAACACCTCGTTGAAGCTGTCCGAAGCGACGTACAGGTCGGTCGTTCCGTCGCTGCGCGGCACAGGCCGCGAAGTCTCCGGGCCGAGCATGCTGCCCGGGAACTTGGCCGCGAGCTGGAAGCAGTGCTCACCAGGCTCCGGGGCGAAGGCGTTGACGTAGACAAGCCCGGCGATCTCGCCGGCGTCGGCGTCGACGTTGGAGATCACGCTGCCGCCGTAGGAGTGGGCGGCGAGCACGACCGGAGCGTCGATCGTGCGGACCAGGTCGCTGAGGGCCGCGGCGTCGGAGGCGAGGCCGCGAAGCGGGTTGGCGGCGGCGATCACCGGATGCCCGGCGTCGACCAGCGGATCGACGACGCCGTCCCAGCTCGCGGACTCGGCGAAGGCGCCGTGGACGAGAACGATCGTGGGCTTCATGAGAAGCTCCTTTCGGGTTGGTGGACGGCGAGCCAGTCCTCGACGCGGGTCGGGGGCAGCCGGGGGGCTGTCGCCCGGGGTGAGCGAGCGGTCGTCCAGCTGTGCGCCCAAGTACCGCGCCGTGCACGCGGATCCGCAGACTGGGCGCCACGAAGATCAGCGCATGGCTGGACGAGTCCAGCAAAGCGATGGCTAGCCTGCATTTCGGCTCCCTAGCGTCCGCGACGCGAGTCCACCGCGGACGCGAAATCCGGGGAATGAAAACAGGGCGCACGCGGCCCCCGAACGAAACGACCCTAACGCGCGTCTGGACCCGTAGCAAGTCGAACTCGGGTGAAATCGGCACCCACAGGCAGGCGATCGCGCGATTGTCGCGGGCGACCAGATGGTGCGGCGTCCGGGCCAGCCACCCGCGTGAGTCTGGCAAACCTCGGCCTTCAGAGCTCGACGGGCTCGCCGATCGGCAGCCAGCGGACCTCGAGCGGCGCGGCAGCCAGCTCGCGCTTGGCGGTGGCTCGGTCCTCCCGGAAGTGGGCCCAGCCCTCGTAGTGGACCGGGATCGCGATGCGCGGGCGCAAGCCGCGGCAGAGCTCGACGGCGTCGCGGGCGGTCATCGTGTAGCGCGCCGGGCCGGTCACCGGAAAGCGCACGCCGCCGAGGGTGCAGGAGCGCGACGTCGACCGTGAGGCGGCGGGCGACGTCGCGGACGCCCGTGTAGAGCACGGTGTCGCCC
>Ga0081538_10001719_pt1 | contig 22276 bp, 20 predicted proteins | sample TabmetS5T2R1_FD_71022 | JGI IMG/M metagenome (GOLD analysis project Ga0081538, IMG submission 71022) | Tabebuia heterophylla rhizosphere microbial communities from the University of Puerto Rico - S5T2R1 | ecosystem: Host-associated > Plants > Roots > Rhizosphere ...
TGGCTCGTCGGCGCCCGGCTCGACGGTCAGGACCCCGTTCATCTTGGCCGGGTTGATGCGGCAGAAGTAGAAGTAGGTCCCGGGCGTGCTCAGGGTGACCTCGGCGCTGGCCCCGGGGGCGATCGGCCGGGTGTCGAAGGTGCCGCCCCGGTCGGTGGCGGTGTGGGGACGCTCCCCGGAGTTGGACCAGGTGACCGTCGTCCCGGCCTCGACCGTGAGCCGCCGGGGGGAGAAGTCGAAGTCGACGATCTCCGCGTCCTTGGCCTGGGCGGCGGCCGCGACGGCCGGAGCCGGGGCCGCCGAGGCCGGGGCGGCCACCAGGACCAGGCCGGTCAGGGCGAGCAGGGGCAGCAGGCGGAAGGCGCGCATGTCGGCTACCTCGCGGTGACGTAGTCGGCCACGCTGGTGGCCCAGATGGCGGCGAAGGTCAGGAACAGGCCACTGCCGATCCACGGCAGGTAGCGGCCCCAGGACGGCCGCAGCTTGAGGGCGGTGTACTTGGCCGCCAGCAGGCCGAAGACCAGGCTCCCGAAGACCGAGTGGAGCAGCACCCGGGTCGGGGAGGTGGGCCCGGCCGGGCCGAGCAGGCAGCTGAGGCCGACGACCACGGCCAGGGTGACGGTCAGCTTGCCGTTGAGGCGGTGGGTCGTCGCCGCCGCCCCGGTGGAGATGGGCGGCACCGTGCTGGCCTCGTAGAAGCGGGCCGCGAGCAGCACCTGGAGCCCGGCGCAGGCGAAGATCACGGAGGTGAGCAGCACCTTCCACAGCAGCAGCTGCCCGCCGGTCAGGTCGTTGAGGAGCTCGATGACGTCCACCACGCCCTCCTGGTCAGCCGGTCACGACGATCTTGGCGGTCATGCTCGGGTGGATGCTGCAGAGGTAGTCGAAGCCGTCGGCGGCGGTCAGGCGGAACTGGCGGCCCGGGTCGAGCACGCCCGAGTCGACCCCGCCGGAGCGGGCCGTGACGGTGTGCGGGGCGGTGTCGTCGTTGTCGAACACCACCGTCGCGCCCCTGGCCACCGTCAGCGTCTCCGGGGCGAAGGCCAGCCCGGCCATCCGCACCGTGCCCCCGGCCGCGCCCGCGGCGGCCGCCTCGGCCGGCTGGGCCCCCTCGGCGGCCGCCGGCGCCGCCGGGGCCGCGTCGTCGAGCTGGTCGCGGACCATCTTCGCCGGGCCGGCCACGGCCAGGCCGACCATGGCGACCACGACCAGCAGCCAGACCGGGTTGGGGCGCGGTCGGTTGGCGGCGCGGCTCATGCCCAGGTTCTACAGGAACCCGAGCAGGGCGGCCAGTCCCGCCAGCAGCATCCAGACCACCAGGGCGATGGCCACGGTCAGCAGGAACCGCCACATGGCGCCGGCTAGAGGCCGAACAGCTCCTTGATGTTGTCCCACTGGTCGGAGATGGCGATCACCGAGGCCGTCCCGAACAGCAGCACCGACCAGATCATGGTCCCGGTCCGGAACCCACCGATCCGCACCGACGGCGGCAGCGACCGCTTGTTGATGAGGATCAGCAGCCCCGAGTAGACGAACATCATGAACCCGCCGATGGAGGCGGAGATGATCAGCAGGATCAGCGGCTGCGACTGGATGGTGAGCAGGATGATGACGCTCCAGACGCAGAGCACCCAGACGAGCAGGAAGTAGATGCGGCTCTCGGTCCAGGTGTCGTTGTCGCGCAGGTAGCTGACCTTGAGGACGTCGGCGACGAGCCGGCAGGTGTAGTCGACGATGCCGAGGGCGGCGGCGAACAGCGAGGTCGCGCCGATGATCCAGAACAGGTAGCCGAACCAGGTCCCGACCGTGTCCATGAGGGCGTTGCCCTCGGCCTCGAGGAAGGAGATGTTGTTCTCGCCCTCGGCCCCGAGCACGGTCGAGTAGGCCAGCATCGACATCAGCACGATGGTGACGATGGTGATGGCCACGAAGCTGACCAGCTGCTCCTTGTTGGCCACCTCCCACCAGCCCTTCCAGCGGGCCAGGTTGCCCTCGTCCTCGCGGAAGGTGTAGCCGGTGCCGGGCGCGGCCTCCGGCTCGCCGGTGACCGGCGAGGCCAGCCGCGGGATGTGGACCCCCATGCCGTAGCCCTTGTCGCGCATCCAGTTGCTCTGGACCAGGTTCTGGCCGCCGCCGGCGCCGGCGAAGGCCAGGGCCGGGAGGACCAGGGCCAGCGGCAGGCCCTCGGGCAGGCGGCCGAAGTTGGTGACGGCGTCCGGCAGGGCGCCCCAGGCCTCGGCGCTCACCGCGGCCACGATGGCCACCACCATGAAGAGGATGACCAGCCCCACCTTGAAGAACTCGACCCGCTCGACCACCGTGTACACCACCGGCGTCAGGGTCAGGGCGATGGCGATCGAGGCGAGCCCGAGGATGGCCAGCAGCTTCACGTTGCCGCCGCCGAAGATGAAGGTGACCAGCGTGGCCGAGCTGGTGATCCACCCCGGCCAGGCGTTGGCCAGGAAGGTCAGCACGGCGAAGAACAGCCCCCAGTGCTTCCAGTAGCGGCTGAACCCGGTCAGGGCCGTCTCGCCGGTGGCCAGGGTGTAGCGCTCGATCTCCATGTTGATGAAGAACTGGGTCACCACCCCGAGGACCGCCGCCCACAGGAAGACGAGCCCGACCTGGGAGGTGATGTAGGGCCAGAGGATGAACTCGCCCGAGGCCAGCCCGATCCCGGCCGCGATCACGCCCGGGCCCAGCACCTTGCGCAGCGGGAGGGGGTCGGGCATCTCGCGGTAGGTGACCGGTGGGAGGTACCTAGTCGGGAACGTGGTCGCCGTCGCCCCGGTCTCGGGGGCCTCGCCGGGCCCGCCCTGGATGTCTCTGGCCATGTGCAGCGCACCACCCGTCGTCCGCAGCCGTCGCGTCCCCGGAGTGGTACCCCGCCAGCGGCGCCCTACTCCCAGACGCCGGCGGTGGCCGTGGCCGCCCGCCGGTCCAGCTCCAGCTGGGCCTCGCTGATCTGGCGGTCCAGCTCCCTGACCATGTGGGCCAGCAGGTCCCAGCCCTCGCGGGCCGCCTTGTCGACCCGGCGGCGCAGCCAGCCCATGGCCGAGGCGTCCAGCTCGGCCAGCTCCTCGTCGATGCGGAGGATGCCCGCCTCGACCTGGGCGATGCGGCGCAGGGTCCGCTCCAGCTCGGCCGCGGCCCCGCTGCCGGTCACGGCCTCGGGGCTCCGGTGCCACTCCTCCAGCAGGCGCTCCAGGGCGGCGGTGTCGCCCTGCTCGTAGGCCTCGTTGGCCGCCACCATCAGGTTGGTGCGCCGCTCCCGCTCCTCGGGGTCGGCGGCCAGGTCGGGGTGGATGCGGCGGGCCAGCTGGCGGAACAGCCGCTTGGCGTCGTCGCTCACCACCACCCGCTCCGGCTCCTTCTCCGGCTCGCGCTCCCCCCAGGCCCAGTTCTGCCCGCCGGGAAGGCCCTGGCCGGGGTAGCGCTCGGCCGGGCCGTCGCCGTCCGGGTCCTCCTCAGCGGGGAGGTCGCCGGCCGGGGTGGTCTCGTCCAGCCGCTCGGCCAGCTCGTCGAGCCGCGCGTAGCGGGCCCCGAGCGCCTTGCGGTAGCTGGTCTCGAAGGTGTGCAGCTCGGCGCGGAAGGCGGCCAGGTCGCGCTCGCGCTCCAGCAGCCGTCCCGACAGCACCAGGAGCTGGGCCTTGCGGCGGACGAGCTCTTCCGCGCCTGGGCCGGGATGCCACTCGATCGCCGACGAGGTGGGGGCCTTCACAAGCGCAGGACGTTACCGGAGGCCCCCGCCACCCGCCAACCGGAATCAAGGCGCCGACGGTGGCAGCAGGACGTCGAAGCGGCCGGCGGCCTGGCCCTCGGGGTGATAGCGGTTGCTGGCCACCGGCTCGAACCCCTCGGCCGAGACGAGCATGTGGATATGCTCGGGCAGGTCGCTCTGGAACCGGTAGCCGCCGTCGGCGGCGGTGAGGACGGTCGCCCGCTGGTCGTCGGGGTGGCCCTGGCCGGCGATCTCCGGCCACAGCTCGACCCGGGCCCCGGCGATCGGCGCGCAGTCGCGGCTGGAGCGCACCGTCCCGGTGAGCACGTGCCCCTGGCCGACCACCGCCCGGACCGGCGCCCCCGGCCGGTAGGACGGGCTCAGGGCGTCCGGCTCCTCGTACCCGGCCGTGCACCCGCCGGCCGCCGGAGGGGTCGTGGCCGTGGCCGGCGTCGGGACGGACCGGTCGCAGCCCGCGGCCAGGGCGGCCGCGAGCACCAGCACGAGCAGGAGGCGCATGCCCCCACTACACCACCGGCGGCGGCCCGGTTCCTCAGAAGTCGCCGTCGCGGACGTAGGGGTGGCTCCAGAGGATCACCTGGAGCAGGACCGCCTTGACCCACGCCTGGTGCATCGCCTCGTCGTCGCCCAGGAACGGCTTGAGGGTGGTGGTGATGGGGACGAGCAGGGCGAGCACGTAGCGCAGCGGGATGTGGTCGGCGGCGTCGGCGCCGTCGGTCTGGTTCTTCTTGCGGCGGGTGTGGCGCAGGCCGATCTCGTGCTGGTAGTCCAGCCACGCCTGGTCGAAGGTGGCCCGGGCGGTGTCCAGGATCCACTGGCCGAAGCGGCGCCGGACCGCGGCCAGGTACTGCTCGTCGGGCTGGCCGTCGGCGTTGCTGAAGGCGGCCAGCAGATGGGGGTTGGCGCCGACGAAGCCGTACCAGACGTCAAGGATCTCCTCGACCTTCGGCGCCAGGAGCGCACCGGACCGGCGCAGGGCGGCCAGGTCCTCGTCGCCGAGGAGCAACGTGGCCTTGAGCAGCTCCAGCTCCTGGAGGCTGACCGGGGAGCGCGGCACGGCGTCGGTCCCGTAGGTGTAGCCGGGGATGTCGGTCTGGGTCATGGGACCTCCTCGCGGAAGACGCGCCAGGTGCGTTCGGCCTGGTCGTCCGGGGCGGCGTCGTGGTCGGGGCAGTCGAGGCGCAGCTCGCCGTCGCCGAAGGGGGCGTCGACGAAGGCGCAGTGGTGCGGCAGCCGCCCGTCGGGGTGGCGGAACGGCTGGAAGAAGCGGCACGACACGCACATGCGGGCCACCGGGATCCGGCCCCTGGTCTGCAGGGTCCGGATCATCGTGACCAGGCCGCGCAGGAAGGCCGCCTGCTCGGCGTCGGACAGCTCGTCCACGGCCTCGAGCAGGAAGTCGGGCCAGGCCGCGGCGGCGGCCGCCTCCCGCGTCCCCGCCGGGGTGAGCCGGACCAGCACCCCCCGGGCGTCGGAGGCCAGCGGCAGCTTGGTCACCAGGCCCTTGCGCTGGAGGGCGCTGACGCTGTCGGAGGTGGTGGCGGCGGTCACGCCGAGCTGCCCGGCCAGGACCCCCAGGCGCAGGCCGGCCGGGCTGGCCCGGAGCAGCGCCAGCACCTGCCCCTGGGTCGGGGTCAGGCCCCGCCCGCCCGCCTCGGCCCAGGCCTGGTGCTTGAGGGCCAGGCCGACCTTGGCCAGCCCGGTGGTCACCCGCCGGGCCAGCGGCTCGTCCGGAGGCAGGGGATCGGCGGCGGTCATGGCAGGAACTCTATAGGACTCCTAACGACTTGTCGATCGAGTACGCTGCGCCCTTCAGCCGCCAGGCCGGAGAGGGGAAGTGCTGTGGAGTTCCGCCGGATCACCAACCTGCCGCCGTATGTGTTCACCATCATCGACGGGCTCAAGGTGGCGGCCAGGCGGGCCGGCGAGGACGTCATCGACCTCGGCTTCGGCAACCCCGACCTGCCCTCGCCCCCGACGGCCGTCGACAAGCTCTGCGAGGCGGTCCGCAACCCCCGCAACCACCGCTACTCGGCCAGCCGGGGCATCCCCAAGCTGCGCCAGGCCGTGGCCGACCTGTACGCCCGCCGCTTCGGCGTCGAGCTCGACCCCGAGACCGAGGCCATCACCACCATCGGGGCCAAGGAGGGCTTCTCCCACCTGATGTGGGTGCTGCTCCAGCCGGGCGACGCCGCCCTGGTGCCGTCGCCGTCGTACCCGATCCACATCTGGGGGCCGCTGTTCGCCGGGGCCGACGTCCGCGAGATCCCCGTCGGCACCGGCGAGGACTTCTTCGAGAACGTCAAGCAGTCCTACCGCTTCTCCTGGCCCCGGCCCCGGGTGATCGTGCTCTCGTTCCCCCACAACCCGACCACCACCTGCGTCGACCTGGACTTCATGCAGCGGATGGTCGACTTCGCCCTGGAGAACGAGGTCCTGCTGGTCCACGACAACGCCTACGCCGAGCTCGGCTTCGACGGCTTCCGGCCGCCCTCGATCCTCCAGGCGGCCGGGGCCAAGCAGTGCGCGGTCGAGCTCTACTCGATGACCAAGGCCTTCTCCATGGCCGGCTGGCGCATGGCCTACCTGGTCGGCAACCCCGAGGTCGTGCAGGCCCTGGCCAAGCTCAAGTCCTACCTCGACTACGGCGCCTTCCAGCCGATCCAGATCGCCGCCACCGTGACCCTCAACGAGGACCCCGACCACCCCGAGCGGGCCCAGGCGATCTACCAGTCGCGCCGCGACGCCCTCTGCGACGGCCTGGCCCGGATCGGCTGGGAGCTCGAGCCGCCCCGGGGGACCATGTTCGTGTGGGCGCCGATCCCCGAGCCCTACCGGGAGCTGGGCTCGGTCGAGTTCGCCTCCATGCTGGTCAAGGAGGCCAAGGTGGCCACCTCCCCGGGCATCGGGTTCGGCCCCGGCGGCGACGGCCACGTCCGCTTCGCCCTGATCGAGAACGAGCAGCGCATCGGCCAGGGCGTCCGCAACCTGCGCCGCGCCCTGACCAAGCTCGGCTGAGCCGGCTCAGGGGATCTCCCACTCGTAGGAGAACTTGGCCACCTTGAGGATCAGGCTGGTCTCGGCCCCGGTCACCCCCTTGAGGGCGCCCAGCTTGTGGGAGACGAACTCCAGCAGGTGCTCCTGGTCGTTGAAGAACGCCTCGACGATGATGTCGTAGCGCCCGGTCGCGACCCCGACGTAGCGCACCTCCTGGTAGGTGACCAGCCGCTCGGAGACGGCCCGCAGGCTGGGCAGCTGGACCGAGATCCCGATGATGGCCGACAGGGTCATCCCCACCGCCCGCGGCGTCGGTACCGCGACCACGTTGACCAGGTCCTCGTCGATCAGCCGGGCGATCCGCTTGCGGATGGTGGTCTCGGTCACCTCCAGCGCCCGGGCGATGTCGGTGTTGCTGGTCCGCCCGTCCCGCTGGAGCAGCCGGATGATCTCCCGGTCCACCTCGTCGACCGGCCCCTTCCCCCGCTGCATGCCGTGCCTCCTCCCGCCCACCCCGGCCACGGGCCGTTCTGATTCGATATTCATACCACTCGGGCCCTGCTGAGGTCGCTTTTCGACCTGGAGCGATCAACCAGCGTTGACATTCAAACCGTGGCTTGGTAAGCCTCGGCCATCGTCGAACCGAGGAGGTAGGACGGTGGCGCAACAGGCCGACCTGGCCGGCCGCGGGGTCTTCTCCCGGCCGGCGTCGGGGCTGATCCGGGTGGCCGGGTCCGCCGACGTCTTCATCTACAACGTGGGGCTGGTCTCGGTCGGGATCGCCATCGCCCTCAACCAGTACTACGGCCCCAGCCTCTACCCGGGCGCCGGCGTCTGGCTGTCGACCCTGCTCGCGGCCGCCGGCATGCTGGCCGTGGCGGCCACCTTCTACTTCTGGTCGGTGATCTTCCCCCGCTCGGGCGGGGTCTACGTGTCCCTGTCACGCGGCCTCAGCCCGGCCTTCGCCTTCGTCGGCTCGCTGGTCGAGACCGTCATCCTGCTCTACTACGCCGCCTTCGCGGCGTCGCTGATCGTCAAGGTCGGCCTGTCGTCGTTCTTCGCCACCGTCGGGGTGGTCGCCGGCAACCGCACCCTGCTCGACTGGGCCGCCTCCACCGCCGAGCCGAGCGGGGTGTTCTGGATCGGCACGGCCGTGCTGGTCGCGGCCGGGGTGCTGCTGGCCACCGGCACCCGCCGCTACTTCTCGGTCCAGAAGGCGCTGTTCGCCCTGGCCGTCGCCGGCACCCTGGTCCTGGTGGCGGTGCTGCTCCTCGGCAGCCGCGACACCTTCAAGGCCAACCTGACCGAGCTCACCGGCCTCGACTACGCCGGCGTGGTCGCCACCGCCAAGCAGAACGGCTACGAGACCGGCAGCTTCAACCTCGGCACCTCGCTCGCGTTCCTCGTCTTCCCGCTGCTGCCCCTGCTCGGGGCCGTGCAGTCGATCGGGCTGGGCGGCGAGGTCAAGCGGGTCCGCCGCTCCCAGCTGTTCGGCATGCTGGGCGCGGTCGCCGCCACCGGGCTGCTGATCGCCCTGTTCGACGGCCTGGCCGCCAAGGCGTTCGGGTACGAGTTCCAGGGCGCGATCGGCTTCAACTCGATCTCCGGGATCGCCGAGGGCTCCACCGAGGCGTCGGTCGGGGCCTCGCCCTGGTTCACCGTGCTGGCCGGGATCCTGACCAGCAACGTCCTGCTGGCCACGGTCATCATGGCCACCTTCGTGGCCTGGATCTGGTTCTGGGTGCCGGCCGAGCTGGCCTACACCACCCGGACCATGATCGCCTGGTCCTTCGACCGGCTGGCCCCCGACCGGCTCGGCTACGTCAGCCGGCGGTTCCACACCCCGGTGGTCGCCATCGGCCTGTCGACCGCCGGGGCGATCGTGTTCATGTGGCTGATCGCCTACCGCAACATCGCCTTCCTGAGCCTGATCGAGGCGCTGGTGGTGGTCTGGGGGGCGGCCATGGTGGCGGCCATCCTGTTCCCCCGGACCCGGCGCGAGCTGTTCCAGGCCTCCCCGGCGGCCTCCTCCCGCATCGGCCGGACCCCGGTCATGGTCGTGACCGCGGCCATCTCGCTCGCCTTCTTCGGCCTGGTGCTGTACCTGCTCTGGAACGACCCGATCGCCGCCGGCCCGATGTTCACCCTCGGCCACCTGTCGCGGGAGTTCTGGATCGTGCTCGGCATCGTGGTGTTCGGCGTGGCCTGGTTCCTGGGCACGCGGCTGTACCGGCGCCGGCAGGGGATCGACGTCGACCTCGCCTTCCGGCAGATCCCCATCGAGTGATGCCCGGGCAGGCGTCCCGGCCCGGCTGGGCGGCGGTCCACCAGGAGGCGGTGGCGCTGGTGGACGCGGCCGGGGCCCGCGGGCAGGTGCTGCGGCTGGTCGGCTCCACCGGCATCCGGCTGCACTGCCCGCCGGCCGCGGCCGCCCTCGACCGGCTCGGCCGCCCGGCCAAGGACATCGACGTCGTCTGCCGCCACGAGGACCGCAAGGGCCTGCGGCGGCTGCTGGAGGAGCGGGGCTGGGAGGTCGACCGCGACCTGCTGGTGGCCATGGAGGGCCGCCGCTTCGCCTTCCGCCACCCGGGCAGCGGCCTCGAGCTCGACGTGTTCGTCGACCGGCTGGAGTTCTGCCACACCATCGAGCTGCGCGACCGGCTCGGCGCCCGCGAGACCACCGTGCCGGTCGAGGACCTGCTCCTCCAGAAGCTCCAGATCGTGCGGCAGACGGTCACCGACAAGATGGACGCCAGCGCCCTGCTGGCCACCCACCCGGTCGCGCCTGGGCCGCGGGACGGCGGGGGGTCCGGGGGGCTCAGGCCTAGCCCCCCGGTGGACAAGGGTGAGGCGATCGACGCCGGCTACGTGGCCGGGCTGCTGGCCCGGGACTGGGGCTTCCACCACACCGCCACCGCCAACCTGGCCGAGCTGCGCGACGGCGCGACCGGCAACGGCGGCGCGGCGACCGTGGCCGAGCGGGCCGGCGCCCTCCTGGCCGCGATCGAGGCGGCGCCCAAGTCGGTCAGGTGGCGGGCCCGGGCCAGGGTGGGGGAGCGGATGCAGTGGTGGCAGGACGTCGACGACCGCGAGGCGGTGTACTGAGGTGGCCCTGTTGCGGCGCAGGCGGTCCAGGGGCCAGGGGGCCGACCCGGAGGCGACCACGATCTTCTTCGCCACCGACCTCCACGGCTCCGAGACCTGCTTCCGCAAGTTCGTGGCCGCGGCCCGGTTCTACGGCGCCGACCTGCTGGTGCTGGGCGGCGACCTCACCGGCAAGCTGGTCGTCCCCCTGGTCTCGGCGCCCGGCGGGCGCTGGAAGGCCTGGGTCCACGGCCGCGAGCGGCTCCTCGACGAGGCCGGGGCGACCGAGCTGGAGCGCCAGGCCCGGGTCGCCGGCAGCTACACCCGGCGCATGACCCCCGAGGAGCACCAGCAGCTGGAGGCCGACCCCGAGGCCGTCGAGGGGCTGTTCGCCGACCTGATGGCGGCCACCCTGCGCCGCTGGCTGCGCCACGCCGACGAGCGGCTGGCCGGCTCGGACGTCCGCATCCTCACCGCCCCCGGCAACGACGACCCGTGGATGGTCGACGGCGTGCTCGCCGAGCACGGCGGCGAGCGGGTCGTGCTCGCCGAGGGCGAGATCGTCGAGGTCGCCCCCGGCCACGAGCTGCTGACCACCGGCTGGACCAACAAGACCCCGTGGAACACCCCGCGCGAGTATCCCGAGGAGGCCATCGCCCAGCGGCTCGACGACCTGGCCGCCGGGCTCGCCAACCCGGCCGCGGCCCTGTTCAACGTGCACGTCCCGCCCTATGACTCGCGCCTGGACACGGCCCCGCTGCTCGGCCAGGACCTCAAGGTGCGGACCTCCATGGGCGGCGAGGTCACCGCCCCGGTCGGGTCGACCGCCGTGCGGGACGCCATCGAGCGCCACCAGCCGCTGGTCAGCCTGCACGGCCACATCCACGAGTCGGGCGGGGCGGTCCGCCTGGGCCGGACGCTGGCCGTCAACGCCGGCTCCGAGTACGGCGAGGGATTGCTGCGCGGGGTCCTGGTGACCGTCGGCGGCGGCAAGGTCCTGCGCTACCAGGCGACGACGGGGTAGGCGGATGCGAACGGGAGGTGCCCGATGACGGATGTGGAGGCGGCGCGGCGGCGGCTGGAGGCGGCCGGCGTGCGGTACGTGTTCGGGGCCTACACCGACCTGAACGGCGTCCCCAAGTCCAAGTGCGTGCCCATCGGCCACTTCGAGGCCATGGCCGCCGGCTCCGAGCTCTACACCGTCGGGGCCCTGGAGGGGATGGGCAAGCTCGGGCCGAACGAGGACGAGTGCGTCAGCATCCCCGACCTGGACAGCCTCACCGTGCTGCCCTGGGACACCAGGTACGCGCTGGCCGCGGCCGACCTCTACTTCCATGGCCAGCCCTACAGCCACGACACCCGCCGGGTGCTGCGCCGGCAGGTCGAGGCGGCCGCGGCCATGGGCTACACGCCCAGGATGGGCGTCGAGCCCGAGGTGTACGTGCTCCGCCAGGTGGACGGCCAGTGGCGCCCGTTCGTCGCCTCCGACCTCGACAACCAGCCGACCCGGGGCTACGACCTGGAGGCGACCATGCTCGCCGACCCGTTCCTCGACCCCATGGTCACCTACCTGGACGAGCTCGGCTGGGACGTCTACTCCTTCGACCACGAGGGCGGCGACGGCCAGTACGAGTTCGACTTCGGCTACACCGACGTCCTGGCCATGGCCGACCGCATGGTGGTGTTCCGGCTGCTGGCCAAGCACGTGGCCCGCTCGCTCGGCTGCATCGCCACCTTCATGCCCAAGCCGTGGTCGGAGGCGTTCGGCTCGGGCGCCCACTACAACCTGAGCCTGGCCGGCGACGACGGCCGCAACCTGTTCCAGGCCGAGGGGGGCGAGCCCGGCGCCCCGGGGGCCGGCGACCGGGCCGACCGTGGCTACAGCGAGCTGGCCTACCAGTTCACCGCCGGGGTGCTGGAGCATGCCGGGGCGATCACGGCGGTGGTCTGCCCGACGGTCAACTCCTACAAGCGGATGCTGCCCCGCGGGCTGATGAACGAGATCTCCTGGGCGCCGGTGTACCGGGCCTACGGCCACAACAACCGCACCCTGATGTGCCGGCTGCCCATGAACCGCCGCTGCCTGGAGCTGCGCATCGCCGACAGCGCCTGCAACTTCTACCTGGGGGCGGCCATCACCCTGGCCGCCGGCCTCGAGGGGATCCAGCGGCGGCTCAAGGCCGGCGACCCGGTCAACGTCGACACCTACACCGTTGGCGAGGAGGAGCTGCGGGCGTCGGGGGTGCGCCGGGTGCCGGCCACCCTGGGCGAGGCCGTCGACGAGTTCGAGGACGACCCCCTGGCCAGGGAGGTGTTCGGGGCCGAGCTGCACGAGACCTACGCCCGCGTCCGCCGCGAGGAATGGCGCGAGTACAACACCGTCGTCGGCGACTGGGAGCGCCAGCGCTACCTGCACCTGTGGTGATGGAGGAGACCGTCATGCCAGCCAACGCCGAGGCCTTCAGCCGGCTCACCGGCGCCGATCCCGTGCTGGTCGACGTCCGGCCGGCCGGTGAGGTCGTGCCCGGCATGACCGGTGAGACGATCCTCACCTCGGGCGCGCCCCTGCCCTGGGAGGCCTACCACGGCGGCCAGCGCCGGGCCATCCTCCACGCCGCCGTCTACGAGGAGCTCGCCAGCGACGTCGACGACGCGGAGGCGGCCATCCGGGCCGGCCGCATCCGGCTGGGCGCCTGCCACGACCACGGCTGCGTCGGCTCGGTGGCCGGCATCTACACCGCCTCCATGCCGGTGCTGGTGGTGGAGAGCGCCCGCTACGGCAACCGCGGCTTCTGCAACCTCTACGAGGGCGAGTCACGCCGGCGTCTCAACTACGGCGTCTACGACGACGGGGTCCGCCGCGGCCTCGACTACCTCGCCGGGTCGCTCGGGCCGCTGCTGAGCGCGGCCCTGCGGCGGGGCGACGGGATCCCCCTGGTGCCGCTGATCCGGCGCGCCCTGCACATGGGCGACGAGCTGCACAGCCGCAACACGGCGGGCACGCTGCTGTTCACCCGCGAGCTGTTCGGCGTGCTGCTGGAGCTGGCCGGCGACGGCTGGGACGGCGAGGTCCGCGACGCCATCGCCTTCCTCCGCGGGGCCGACTACTTCTTCCTGCGCTGCTCCATGGCCGCGGCCAAGGTGCTGGCCGACGCCGCCGCCGGGGTCGCCGGGTCCAGCCTGGTCACGGCCATGACGATCAGCTGCCAGGAGTACGCCATCCGGGTCAGCGGGCTCGGCCGGCGCTGGTTCCGGGGGCCGCTGCCGACCGTCGAGGCCAAGCTGTTCGAGGGCTTCACCAGCGACGACATCGAGTGGATCGGGGGCGAGAGCCACATCACCGAGACGGTCGGCCTCGGCGGCTTCGCCCAGGCGGCCGCCTTCGGCCTCCAGGCCTACCAGGGCGGCGGGCCCGAGGCGATGATCGCCAACAACCTGGCCATGTACGACATCACCCACGGCGAGCACCCCGAGTTCCGCATCCCGTATCTCGGCTTCCGCGGGACCCCGACCGGGATCGACGTCGACAAGGTGGTCGCCACCGGGGTCGTGCCGGTGATCGACGGCGGCCTGGCCGGCAAGGACGGCGGCCAGATCGGGGCCGGCATCCTCAAGGCCCCGCTGGAGTGCTTCATCGCCGCCGCGGCGGCCCTGCGGGACGCCGGCTGATGCGGCGGTTCCCCAGGGACGCCACCACCCTGTTCTTCGACCCCGAGGCCGACCCGATCGCCGAGGTCGGCGACGGCGAGCGGGTGGTGGTCGAGACCGCCGACTCGCTGTGTGGGCTGGCCAGGGCGCGGCTGGCCGCGTCCGGACCGGCCGCCTGGTCGGCGCCCGGGCTGCACATCGACGAGGTGCTGGAGCGGCTCGGCGGCGCCTGCCCGGTGACCGGGCCCTTCCACCTGGCCGGGGCCCGGCCCGGGGACGTGGTCGAGGTGGAGCTGCACCGGATCGACCCCGTCCCGGCCGCCGGCGAGGCCTGGACCGGGATGTTCGGCGGCTTCGGGGCGCTGCAGCAGGAGGGGTCGACCCTCCAGCCGCCGCTCGAGGCCGAGCTGCGCCGCGTCCCCTACCGCGACGGCGTGGCCGCCTTCCCGGTCGGGGGCGGCCGCTCGGTGGCCCTGCCCCTGGCCCCGTTCCTGGGGACGGTCGGGGTCGCGCCGCGCCGGGAGCGGCGCCTGTCGTTCTCCCAGTCGCCCGAGTACCTCGGCGACGTCGACCAGCCAGCCCTGGCCGCCGGGGCCACCCTGCGCCTGCCCGTGCACGTCGACGGGGCCCTGGTCGCCTTCGGCGACGCCCACGGCGTCCAGGGCGACGGCGAGATCACCGGCGTCGCCGTCGAGCTCGAGGCCGAGGTCGAGCTCACCATGCGCGTCCGCGACCGCGAGGAGGCCGGGTTCGTGGAGCTGCCCCAGCTCGACACCGCCGAGGCGATCGGCTGCCTGGCCGGCCTCCACGGCGCCGACCTGACCAGCTGCGCCCGGGTCGCCTACACCGACCTGGTGGAGCGGCTCCACCGCGGCCACGGCCTCTCCAGGGCCGACGCCTACCAGCTCCTCGGCCAGGTCGGGCGTGTGCGCGTCGGCAACATGATCGACCCGTTCTACTCGGTGCTGGCCTCCGTGGAGCGGCGCTACCTGGACCCGGCGTAGGCCGGTACGGCAAACGCACGTTGCCCGGGGTCCGGTGCTCGGGCAGCGTTGGCGGCACGACCGTCCTCAAGGGGAGACCGAATGCGCAAGCGAGTGCTGCTGCTGACCGTGCTGGTGCTGTCACTGGCCGTTGTCTCGGCCGGGCTCGCCGCGCCCGCCGGCGCCGGCCCGAACGACCCGACCGTGCTGTTCGGGGCCCGGCCGGAGCCGGGCACCCAGCAGGGCACGACCGCCCTCGAGAGCAAGATCGGCCGCCGGCTGGCCACCATCCGCATCTACTACAACTGGGACTCGCCGTTCCCCGACACCGACATCAACTGGTTCAACGCCAACGGCTACACGCTGCTGCTGTCGGTCAAGTCGGAGCGGCGCAACCACACCTTCGTGCAGTGGCGCGACATCGCCAACGCCCAGCCGGGCTCGACCCTCCACAACGACATCGTGCGCTGGGCCGACCGGGTCAAGTCGCTCGGCAACCACGTCTACTTCACCTTCAACCACGAGCCGGAGACGACGCTCAACTCCAGCGGCACCGGGGCCGACTTCATCGCCGCCTGGCGCAAGGTGATCACCGTGTTCCGCGAGCGGGGCGTCACCAACGCCGACTACCTCTGGATCATGACCGCCTTCTCCTTCAAGGCGAAGGACCGGCGGCGGGCCGTCGACTGGTACCCGGGCGAGGCCTACCTCGACTACATCGGGGCCGACGCCTACAACTGGTACAACTGCCGGCCCGGCACCAGCAACCCCTGGAACTCGCTCCAGTCGCTGGTCAACCCCATGCGCCTGTTCGCCCAGGGCAAGGCCATCAAGGGAATCATGATCCCCGAGTGGGCCTCCACCGAGGACCCGGCCCAGCCGAACCGCAAGGCCCAGTGGATCAACGAGGCCCGCGCCCTGTTCAAGAAGCCCGGCTGGGAGGGGTTCAAGGGGGTCCTGTACTACAACAAGACCTCCAAGTACCCGAACTGCCGCTGGTTCGTCGACTCCAGCCCGGCGTCGCTGACCGCCTTCGCGGGCATGGCCAACGACGTCTACTACACCCGCGACGAGCCCTGAGCGTGGTCTAGCGCCCGGGCCCGGCCCATGGTTACCTCTCGGTAACCACAACGCTGGGGGTAAGGATGGGCGTGCTCGGGAGCCGGCTCGACCCGACCTCGGACGCCTACCTGGCCAACCGGTCCGCGAACCAGGAGCTGCTGGCCGAGCACGACCGGCTGCTCGCCGAGGCCAGGGCGGGCGGCGGGCCCAAATACGTCGAGCGCCACCGGGCCAGGGGCAAGCTGCTGGCCCGGGAGCGGGTCGAGCTGCTGGTCGACCGGGACGGGCCGTTCCTGGAGCTGTCGCCGCTGGCCGCCTGGGGGACCGACTTCCCGGTCGGGGCCAGCGGCGTCACCGGCGTCGGGCCGGTCGCCGGGGTCGAGTGCGTGGTCACGGCCAGCGACCCGACCGTCCGCGGCGGCGCCACCAACCCGTTCGGCCTCCGCAAGACCCTGCGGGCCATGGAGATCGCCGAGCGCAACCGGCTGCCCCTGGTCCAGCTGATCGAGTCGAGCGGGGCCGACCTGCCCACCCAGTCGCAGATCTTCATCCCCGGCGGGGCCGTGTTCCGCAACCTGACCCGGCTGTCCCGGGCCGGCATCCCCACCCTGGCCCTGGTCTTCGGATCGTCCACGGCCGGAGGGGCCTACGTCCCGGGGCTGTCCGACCACACCATCATGGTCCGGGAGCGGGCCAGGGTGTTCCTGGGCGGGCCGCCGCTGGTCCGGATGGCCACCGGCGAGCAGGCCACCGACGAGGAGCTTGGCGGGGCCGAGATGCACGCCCGCACCTCCGGGCTGGCCGACCAGCTGGCCGCCGACGAGCACGACTGCATCCGCCTCGGCCGCCAGGCGGTCGCCGACCTCGGCTGGCACAAGCTCGGTCCCGGGCCGACCCGGCCGGCCGACGAGCCCGTGCACGACCCCGACGAGCTGCTCGGCCTGGCCCCGGTCGACCTGAAGGTCCCCGCCGACGTCCGCGAGATCCTGGCCAGGGTGGTCGACGGCTCCCGGTTCTCGGAGTGGAAGCCGCTGTACGGGACCAGCCTGGTCTGTGGCTGGGCGTCGGTCCACGGCTACCCGGTCGGGGTGCTGGCCAACGCGGCCGGGGTGCTGTTCTCCGAGGAGTCGAACAAGGCGGCCCACTTCATCCAGCTGGCCAACCAGGCCGACACGCCGCTGCTGTTCCTCCAGAACACCACCGGTTACATGGTCGGCAAGGCCTACGAGCAGCGGGGGATCATCAAGGACGGGGCCAAGATGATCAACGCCGTGGCCAACTCGGCGGTGCCCCACGTCACCCTGATCCTGGGCGCGTCCTACGGCGCCGGCGGCTACGGCATGGCCGGCCGGGCCTACGACCCCCGGTTCCTGTTCACCTGGCCGGCGTCCAGGTCGGCGGTGATGGGGCCCGAGCAGCTCGCCGGGGTCATGTCGATCCTCAACCGGGCCTCGGCCGAGCGGGCCGGGCGGCGGTTCGACGACGACGCCGACCGGTCCATGCGCGAGGGCGTCCGCAGCGTCGTCGAGGCCGAGTCCAGGGCCCTGTTCAACACCGGCCTGCTGTACGACGACGGCATCATCGACCCGCGCGACACCCGCACCGTGCTCGGCATCGCCCTGTCGGCCTGCCACTCGGGGGAGGTGAAGGGCACGGACGGCTTCGGGGTGTTCCGGATGTGATCGCCAAGCTGCTGGTCGCCAACCGGGGCGAGATCGCCGCCCGGGTCCTGCGGACCGCCCGGGCCATGGGCATCGCCACCGTGGCGGTGTTCTCCGACCCCGACCGCGACGCCCCCTTCGTGGCCATGGCCGACGAGGCCGTGCCGCTGGGCGGCGCCGCCCCGGTCGACTCCTACCTGCGCGCCGACGCCATCCTGGACGCGGCCGAGGCCATCGGGGCCGACGCCGTCCACCCCGGCTACGGGTTCCTGGCCGAGCGGGCCGAGTTCGCCGCCGGCTGCCGCAAGCGGGGTCTTCAGTTCGTGGGGCCGCCCCCGGAGGTGCTGGCCGTCCTCGGCGACAAGCTGGAGGCCAGGCGGGTCGCCGCCGGGGCCGGGGTTCCGGTGCTCGCCGGCCTCTCCGTGGCCGGGCTCGAGGTGGAGGCGCTGGCCGCCGCCGCCGGCGAGCGGGTCGGGTTCCCGTTGCTGGTCAAGGCCGTCCATGGCGGCGGCGGCATCGGCATGCGGGTGGTTCGCGACCCGGGCGACCTGCCCGCCGCCGTGGCGGCGGCCCGCCGCCAGGCCGACGCCGCCTTCGGCAGCGACGAGGTGTTCCTGGAGCGCTGGCTGGAGGCCCCACGGCACATCGAGGTCCAGCTCCTGGCCGACGCCGGCGGGGGCATGGCCCAGCTGTTCGAGCGGGAGTGCTCGGTCCAGCGCCGCCACCAGAAGCTGATCGAGGAGGCCCCCTCGCCGGCGGTCGGCCCCGCCCTGCGCCGCCGCCTTGGTGAGGCCGCCCTGGCCGTGGCCCGGGCCGTCGACTACGTCGGCGCCGGCACGGTCGAGTTCCTGGTCGTGGGCGAGGAGCTCTGGTTCCTGGAGGTCAACGCCCGTATCCAGGTCGAGCATCCCGTCACCGAGGCCGTCACCGGCCTCGACCTGGTCCGGCTCCAGCTGCTGATCGCCGCCGGCGAGCCCCTCCCCCCGGAGGTGGCCAGGGCCGAGCCGCGCGGCCACGCCATCGAGGCCCGCCTCTACGCCGAGGACCCGGCGGCCGGGTTCCTGCCCCAGGCCGGGGTGCTGCACCGGTTCCAGGTCCCGGAGGGCTGGGGGGTGCGGGTGGACGCCGGGGTGGCCGACGGGTCGGTGGTCGGGGTGCACTACGACCCGCTGCTGGCCAAGGTGATCGCCCACGCCCCGACCCGGCCCGAGGCGGCCCGGACGCTGGCCGCGGCCCTGGCCGCCGCCCGGATCCACGGCATCGTCAGCAACCGCGACCTGCTGGTCGGGGTGCTGCGCGCGGAGGCGTTCCTGGCCGGGGAGACCGACACCGCCTTCCTCGAGCGCCACCCCCCGGCCGAGCTGACCGAGGCCGGTGGGTCGTCCGGCCCCCTGACCACCAGGCTGCACGCGGCCGCCGCCGCCCTGGCCGCCCAGGCCCACCGCCGGGCCACCGCCGCCGTCTACCCGGCCGTCCCCTCCGGCTGGCGCAACAACCCCTCCCAGCTCCAGCGGACCGACCTGTCCCCAGGCCCCGGCGCCACCGTCTCCGTCGCCTACCGCTTCGACCGCACCGGCGCCCTCGAAGCCCTGGAGGTCGACGGCGCCCCGCTCGCCGGAGCCCGCCTGTGGCGCTGCACGCCCGACCAGGTCGACCTGGAGGTCGAGGGCATCCGCCGCCGCTTCGAGGTCCACCGCGTCGCCGACACCGCCTACGTCGACAGCCCCCTCGGCCACAGCGAGTTCCGCGACCCAGCGGAGGGCCGGGAGCGTTCCTCGTCCGGGACGCCGGTCCCGGGTACGCCGACGCCCCACCCCCCGGCCTCCACCCCGACCCCGGGCGTGCCGGCCCCGGGCACGCTGGACCCCCATTCCCCGGCTTCTGGGGCCCCTGCACGGGAGGGTAACCGACCTGGGGGCGGGGTGCGTGAGGCTGTCCACAGCCCCGACGGAACGGATGGGGGGGCCGACGGAACGGATGGGGCGATGGTGTCGCCGTTGCCGGGGGTGGTGCGGCGGGTGGAGGTGCGGGCCGGGGACCGGGTCGAGGCCGGGGCGGTCCTGGTGGTGGTCGAGGCGATGAAGACCGAGCACCGGATCGCGGCTCCGCGGGCCGGGAGGGTGCGGCGGGTGCTGGTCGCCGAGGGGCAGGAGGTGGCCGCGGGGACCGCGGTGGCCGAGGTCGAGGAGCCGGGCGATGGCTGAGGCGGTCTCCTACGAGCTCCAGGACGGCGTTGTCTGGCTGGTGATCGAGCGGCCGGAGGCGCGCAACGCCATCAACCGGGCCGTCGCCGACGGACTCTGGGAGGGGTTCCGGCGGTTCGAGGCCGACCCGGGCGCGGCCGTGCTGGTGCTCACCGGCGCCGGGGACGCGTTCTGCGCCGGCGCCGACCTCAAGGAGATGGCCGCCCTCGGCCTGACCGTGCCGCCGCGCGACATGACCCCCAACCTCGGCCGGAACATCGAGGTGACCAAGCCGGTGGTGGCCGCCGTCAACGGGCCGGCGTTCGGCGGCGGGTTCCTGCTGGCCCAGATGTGCGACCTCTGTGTGGCCGGCGCCTCGGCCCGGTTCGCGATCACCGAGGCGCGCTGGGGCCGGGGGGCGCCGTGGGCGGCGCCGCTGCCGTGGCTGGTCCCGCCGCGGGTGGCGCTGGAGCTCCTGCTGACCGGCGAGCCGATCGACGCCCGCCGGGCCCACGAGGTCGGGCTGGTCAACAAGGTCGTGCCCGACCCGGAGCTCCGCTCCGAGGCCGGCCGCCTGGCCCGGCGGATCGCCGGCAACGCGCCGCTGTCGGTGCGGGCGGCCAAGGCCATGGTCCACGCCGCCGCCGGGCGGGACCTGGACGAGGCGGTTGAGGAGGGCTGGCGGCTGTTCGAGGCGGTGTACCTGAGCGAGGACGCCCAGGAGGGACCGCGGGCGTTCGTGGAGAAGCGCCCGCCGGTCTGGAAGGGCCGCTGAGGCATGGAGCCGCTGCGCATCGCCAACTGCTCCGGCTTCTACGGCGACCGGCGCAGCGCCCCACGGGAGCTGCTCGAGGGCGGCCCAATTGACGTGCTCACCGGCGACTACCTGGCCGAGCTGACCATGCTGATCCTGTGGCGCTCGCGCAGCCGCGACCCGGCCAAGGGGTACGCGACCAGCTTCCTGGCCCAGATGGAGGAGTGCCTCGGCCTGGCCGCCGACAAGGGGGTCAAGGTGGTGGCCAACGCCGGCGGCCTCAACCCGGCCGGCCTGGCCGCCGAGCTGCGGGCGCTCGCCGGGCGGCTGGGCCTTGACGTCGTCGTCGCCCACGTCGAGGGCGACGACCTGCTCGGCCGCCTCGACGACCTCCGGGCGGCGGGGGAGCCGCTGGCCCACCTCGACACCGGCGTGCCGCTGGCCGCGGCCGGGGTGGCGCCGGTCACCGCCAACGCCTACCTGGGCGCCTGGGGGATCGTGGCCGCGCTGGAGGCCGGCGCCGACGTGGTCGTGACCGGCCGGGTCGCCGACGCCTCCCTGGTCGCCGGGCCGGCCGCCTGGCACTTCGGCTGGGCCACCGACGACTGGGACCGGCTGGCCGGGGCGGTGGTGGCCGGCCACGTGCTGGAGTGCGGGACCCAGGCCACCGGGGGCAACTACGCCTTCCTGGACGAGCTGCCCGGCACCGGCCTGCCCGGCTTCCCGATCGCCGAGGTGGCCGCCGACGGCAGCGCCGTCGTGACCAAGCACCCGGGGACGGGCGGGCTGGTCTCGGCGGGCACGGTGACGGCCCAGCTGCTGTACGAGATCGGCGGACCGGCCTATCTGAGCCCCGACGTGGTCGCCCGCTTCGACACGGTGAGGATCGAGGAGGTCGGGCCGGACCGGGTGCGCCTGTCCGGCACCCGCGGCGAGCCCGCCCCCGACCGGCTGAAGGTGGCCGTCAACTACCTCGGCGGGTTCCGCAACTCGATGAGCTTCGTCCTCACCGGCCTCGACGTGGAGGCCAAGGCGGCCATGGCGGAGGCGGCCCTGTTCGAGCGCCTCGGCGGCCGCGAGCGGTTCCAGGCGGCCGAGGCGCGCCTGGTCGGCCGCCCCGCCGACGACCCCGACAGCGCCGAGGCGTCCGTCGCCGAGCTCCGGGTCACCGTCAAGGACCCCGACCCCGCCAAGGTCGGCCGCGCCTTCTCCAACGCCGCCATCGAGCTCGCCCTGGCCAGCTACCCCGGCTGCTACACCACCACCCCGCCCGGCGACGCCACGCCCTACGGCATCTACTGGCCGGCCCTGGTCCGCGCCGACCTGGTCGAGCAGGTGGTCGTCCTCCCCGACGGCCGCCGCCTCCCGGTCAAGCCAGCGCCGGGTCGCGCGCCAGGTCCACCTGGGTCCCCGGCCGCGCCGGAGCCCCACCCACCGGGTTCTGGGGCCCCTGCACGGGAGGGTAGCCAATCGCCGGGTTCGGGGGATCCGGCTGTCCACAGCCCCCCCAACCACGCCGCCGCGACCCCCACCACCCCGACCCCCACCACCCCGACCCCCACCTCCACCACACCGCCGCTCACCACCTCCACCACACCGCCGCCCACCGCCCCGACCCATCGCACCACCGTCCGAGCCCCGCTGGGGCGGGTGGTCGGGGCCCGGTCGGGGGACAAGGGGGGAACGGCGAACGTCGGGGTGTGGGCGAGGAGCAACGAGGGCTACCGGTTCCTGGAGGGGTTCCTGACCGTGGAGCGGTTCCGGGAGCTGATTCCCGAAGCGCGCGACCTCGACGTGCGGCGGTACGAGCTGCCCAACCTGCTCGCGCTCAACTTCGTGGTCGCCGGCCTCCTCGGCGAGGGGGTCTCGTCCTCGACCCGGATCGACCCGCAGGCCAAGGGCCTGGGGGAGTGGCTGCGGGCACGGGTCGTCGACCTGCCCGCCGGGCTGCTGGAACGACAAGGAGGTTGACGATGGACTTCCGCGAGACCGCCGAGCAGACGATGCTGCGCGAGGCCGTTGCCAAGATCGCCGCCGACTACGGCCACGACTACTTCCTGGCCAAGGCCAAGTCGGGGGAGAAGACGACCGAGCTCTGGCAGGCGGTGAGCGAGGCCGGGTTCGTCGGCGTCAACCTGCCCGAGGGGTACGGGGGCGGGGGC
>Ga0081538_10001720_pt1 | contig 22275 bp, 24 predicted proteins | sample TabmetS5T2R1_FD_71022 | JGI IMG/M metagenome (GOLD analysis project Ga0081538, IMG submission 71022) | Tabebuia heterophylla rhizosphere microbial communities from the University of Puerto Rico - S5T2R1 | ecosystem: Host-associated > Plants > Roots > Rhizosphere ...
TGGAGTGGGCTACCTGATCCAACACGCCGTTGATGAAAGTCGCGGAATCGTCGCTGCCGAAGCGCTTGCCGATCTCAACGGCCTCGTCCAGACTGACGTTCAAGGGAATATCCGGGCAATAAATGAGTTCGTAAGTCGCCACGCGGAGAATCACCAGATCAACCTTCGCCATCCGCAAGAGCTTCCAGTGGTCGGCGGATTGCTGAATCAGTCGATCGATCTCCGCCCGTTGACTCACAACGCCCGACACTAAACGGCGGGCAAATTCCTTCGCCTCCGCGCTGCCTTCAAAATGGCTGAGAAATAGTTCCACGGCTGCGTCTGAAGCGTCGCCGGTAATCTCGATCTGGTATAGGGCCTGGAGAGCCAGCTCTCTACCCTTACGTCTGGTTCCCATAATGAAACAGCGCTTGCGCCCAATTCTTGGTTGTTACGAGGAGCTTCTTGGATTTTTTTGATCTGTAACCCAAACGCCTTGTTACTGCGGGAGCCGGCGAATCACTTGGACCATCTCAAGGGCCGTTAGCGCCGCCTCATAGCCCTTATTCGCGTCCTTAGAACCCGCGCGTTCCATGGCCTGCTCGACGTTATTCGTCGTCAAGACCCCGAAACCCATTGGAATCCGATATTTCGTGATGGCATCCCCAATACCTCGGGTCACCGCCTCCGATACATATTCAAAATGCGGCGTCTCGCCACGGATGACCGCGCCCAGGCAAACCAGCGCATCGTATTTGCCGCTAGCGGCCATCCGATCGGCCAGCAACGGTATTTCGAACGCACCGGGAACCCGGATAATGGTAACATCGTCTTCTTCGCTGCCGTGGATTTTTAACCCCTCGAGAGCGCCGTCCAGTAACTTCTCAGTTATGAAATTATTAAAACGGCTGACGATAATTCCGATCTTGATGCCCCGGGCATCGAGCCCGCCTTCAATGATCTTTGCCATGAACCCATGCGACCCGTCGCCGCCCCCACCTACTGCCTGGCCGGCTTGGACTCGAGGTTGGAAAAAATATGGCCCAGTTTTCTTTGCTTCGTCCGGAGATAGTGAATATTGGTATCTCGGGGTTGGATCTCCAATGGCACCCGTTCTTCCACTTTAAGACCATAATTTTCGAGACCGAGGATTTTCTGCGGATTGTTGGTCAACAAACGAATCGTTTGAACGCCGAGATCGCGCAGCACTTGCGCGCCAATGCCGTAGTCACGGAGATCTTCCTTGAAACCGAGCTCAAGATTGGCTTCGACGGTATCCAAACCTTTATCTTGCAACGCATAAGCCTTGATCTTGTTGGTCAGGCCGATGCCTCTTCCCTCCTGATGCATGTAGACCAAGACCCCCTTGCCTTGTTGATCGATTAACTTCAGCGACTGCCGTATTTGGTCGCCGCAATCGCAACGCTCTGAGCCAAAAACATCACCCGTGAGACATTCCGAATGGAGCCGGACCAACAGACCCCGAGCGTCCTGAATATCTCCTTTTACCAAGGCCATATGCTCGGATCCGTCAACCTCATTGCGGTAAACAACCGCACGATACATACCGCCGTGAATGGTCGGGAAAACCTCGTCAGCAACACGCCTGACCAGGCTCTCATTGCGCAATCGATAGGCGATCAGCCCAGTGACCGAGACGATTTTAACTCCTTGCTGCTCTGCCAAACGCTCTAAATCGGAGAGCAAGGCAAGAGATCCATCCTCATTAAGAATTTGACAAATGACACCGGCAGGCTTGAACCCTGCGAGCCGGGCCAAATCGACCGAGGCATCGGTCCGCCCTGAACGCGCCAGGACGCCGCCGCTGCGCGCCTGAAGAGGCTGTACATGACCCGGAATCACCAGATCTTCATGCTTGGTTTGATCGGCGATCGCCGCTTGAATCGTGTGCGCGCGCCCTACGGCCGATACGCCATGCACGCCTTCCAATCTTACGGAAAAAGCCGCGCCGCACAGCAGCCCAGCCAGACTGCTATTTTCCTCCGGCACCATGGGGATGCCTAATTCCCGAATCCTTTCGTCGGTCAAGGTCACATAGATGATGCCTCGACCATAATGCAGCATGTGATTGATGACCTCGGCGGTCACCTTTTCCGCGGGGATACAAAAGAAACCGTCGCTGTTGGACCTCTCCTCGTTTACCAGGATGACCATCCGTCCCTGGCGCAGCTCTTGTAATCCTTCGTCAACGGTTGCAATAGGCATGATTTGAATCAGAATTGGACAATGTCGTCTAGTTCTTGGTTCTTTGCTTTAGAAACGCGTGAACATATTTTCCGATCAAATCGGTTTCGATATTGACTTTATCACCAACCCGGCGGGTGCGCAAATTAGTGTGTTGCAGCGTGAAGGGTATGATGGCCACTGAAAATCTTGATTTGCTACATTCATTGACCGTTAGACTGATGCCATCCACGGCAACCGACCCCTTGGTCACCAACAGCCGGCCGATCGGAGTGGAAACGCGAAAACTAAAAAAGATAAAGTCGCCCCTTTTCGCAATTGCTTCGACGACACCGGTTCCGTCTACGTGACCGGTAACCCAATGACCCCCCAATCGGTCTTGAAGTCGCAACGACCGTTCGAGGTTAACCAAGCTACCGGCTCCTAGGCTGGAGAGACTAGTGCGGTTGAGGGTTTCGGGTGACACGTCCACTGTAAGCGTGCGCCGGCCTTTTTTAACCACCGTCAAACACGCTCCATTGATAGCGATGCTCGCGCCAAGTTCCAGTGGACGCACGGGAAGCCGGGTTTCGACAGCTAAAACCGCCGAGATTTTGTTCAGTCGCAGCGAAGTAATTTTTCCCACGTCTTCTATTAAGCCGGTGAACATCGCTTTGAGAATCGCTCTCCTGATCCCGCGGGCTTTGGCCTGATGACAACCGTACCTTTTGTGATGACGGCCGTCTTCGATTAGGCTGAAGCCCTGATCTCGGTCTGAAGCGAATTCCGATCGATATTATTCCCTTAAAAGGTATCCGCAAACCAGGGTATCGGCCCCAGACTTTCGTACTTGCACATTCCCGATGCGAACCGCCTCTCCGACACGCTTGACGCCAAGCCGATCGATCATCACTCGGCCGTCGCCACCCAGAATCATCGGAGCATAGAAAAACAACACCCTATCCACCGCTTTTTCTTGCACAGCCCAGGCCGCGGTCGTCGCGCCGCCCTCGATCATCACGTTAAGCGCACCCTGCGTCGCGAGTCGCTTCAGGACGGTGGCCCAGGGAATTCGCCGCCGCCGGAGCTTTACTTGCCAGACCCGCGCTCCCAGAGCTTCGAGCGCGCGGACTTTTTTTTGCCGCGCCCGCTCACCGGTTACGATGATGTTTTTTTCCGGGTCGGGTTGACGCAAAAGTTGCGCAGAAAGAGGAATGCGCAGATGCGCATCCAAAATGACCCGCCAAGGATTTCGCCCTTTGGTGATTCTGCAAGTTAGCTGCGGGTCATCGGCAATCACCGTTCCTACTCCCACGATCACCGCGTCCATCCGATTCCGCATTTGATGAACCACACGTCGCGAATCCTCGCTGCTGATCCAACGGGCGTCACCGCTGACCGCGGCGATCTTACCGTCCAGAGAAGCCGCCAATTTAAGAGTCACAAATGGGAGCCCCCGCGTGATATATTTGACAAAAGCTTCATTGAGTCTCCGGCACTCCTCGCCCAGGATTCCCACCCGGACTCGGATGCCCGCCCGCCTGAGCTGTCGAAACCCCTCCCCCGCTACGAGAGGATTGGGGTCCTCTATGCCCGCAACGACTTCTTTAATCCCGGCGCCGATCAGAGCCCGTGAACAAGGCGGGGTTCGCCCGTAATGACTACAGGGTTCAAGGTTAATGTAGAGCGTGGCCCCTTTGGCTTTGGCGCCCGCGTGCTTGAGAGCAACGATTTCTGCATGATCTTCTCCCGCCCGCCTGTGATAACCGGCAGCGATGAGTTTTCCGTGCCGCACCAGAACGGCGCCGACCATAGGATTGGGACTCGTCCGGCCGGCCGCTTTAAGCGCCAGACGACAAGCTAGGCGCAGGTAACGCTTGTCCAGGTCAGTCGCGGACCGGTTGGACAAAGCGACTATTCCCTTCTGGGTCGAGTTGAGTTAGTTGCCGGCGTACCTTTTCGCTCTTTAATGAGTTCCTCCAACTCGACCATGAATTCGTTGATGTCCTTGAACGAACGATAAACCGAGGCGAAACGAACATAAGCGACCTGATCCGTATCGTGAAGTTCCCGCATGAGGGTTTCGCCGATGACGGAACTGGGAATTTCCTTCTCGCCTCGCTCTTGCAAATTGCGTTCGATTCGATCGGCGATAGCTTCTATGGTATTGACGCTCACCGGGCGTTTTTCACAGGCGCGCTTGAGCCCGCTGACAATCTTGATCCGGTCATAGCTCTCGCGCCGGCCATCTTTCTTGACGACCATCGGCATCATTTCCTCAACCCGTTCGTAGGTCGTAAAACGGCGATTGCAACGGGAACATTCCCGCCGACGGCGGATCATATTGCTGTCTTTGCTCAAACGGGAATCGATGACGCGATTGTCCGTCTCATGGCAGAAGGGGCACTTCATGTCGCACACCTGATCGTTGAGTTATCATGGACCGCCGAATGTCAGAGGGAGACGTTGTTGTCGCCAATGCTACCCGCACTCATCCACCACCACCGCCGATCTAGACCGGCTTAAGCCCGTCGAAGCCGCAGCGGGTAGACCGGAAATTTCTCACAGAGCGCTCCAACCTCACGGGCAATGGACTCAAGCATCGAGGCATCGGCAACGTGATGCAGAGCACGGACAATCAAATCACCGATTTGCTCCATCTCTTTTTCTCTCATACCCCGCGTAGTCACCGCTGGCGTGCCGATGCGGATGCCGCTGGTGACAAATGGAGAGCGGGTATCGAACGGCACGGCATTTTTGTTGACCGTGATACGCGCCTGATCCAAGGTCTCTTGCGCGACCTTTCCGGTTAACTCCGATTGGCGCAAATCGACCAGCATCAAGTGATTGTCCGTTCCACCGGAGGTCAAACGGAACCCCCGGGACATCAGCGCTTGCGCCAACGCCTGGGCATTCTTAACGATCTGCTGTTGATAAATTCTAAACTCAGGACTTAAAGCTTCTTTTAGCGCCACTGCTTTTGCGGCAATGACGTGCATGAGCGGTCCCCCCTGCATTCCCGGAAATACCTTACTATCAATAGTCTTGGCCTGTTCTGCGCGGCACAGCACCATCCCGCCCCGAGGGCCTCTCAAGGTCTTATGCGTCGTTGTGGTGACGAAGTCCGCGTAGGGTACCGGGCTCGGATGCAAGCCCGCTGCCACCAATCCCGCGATGTGCGCCATGTCGACCATCAGCAGTGCCCCTATTTCATCGGCGATCTCGCGTAATCTCGCATAATCGATGATCCGCGGATAGGCGCTGGCGCCGGCGACGATCAATTTTGGCCGGTGTTCTTTGGCGAGCCGCGCCACTTCGTCATAATCAATAGTCTCGGTTTTCTCGGCAACGCCGTACGGAATGACGCGATAGATCATGCCGGAGAAGTTGACCGGGCTACCCATCGACAGGTGACCGCCATGGGCCAGGTTCATCCCCAGATAGCTATCCCCGGGCTTGAGGACTGCGAGATAGACGGTCATGTTGGCCTGGGTGCCGGAATGAGGTTGGACATTGGCGTGATCCGCGCCGAATAGCTCTTTCGCGCGCGCGATGGCTAACGATTCGACTTCATCGACAAACTGACAGCCGCCGTAATATCTTTTTCCCGGATAACCCTCGGCGTATTTGTTGGTCATGACGCAACCTTGCGCCTCCAGAACCGCCTCGCTGACAACGTTTTCTGAGGCAATCAGCTCCAGGTTTTGCTCGAGTCTTTCCGTTTCATTTTGAATCGCCGCAAAGACTTCGGGATCCTTTTGTTCGAGAAAGGACATGATCGCGTGTTCCTTCTTACAGTTATTTCTCGGTCTGACGGGTCTCGATGTGGATGCTTAACTCTCGCTCGATCTGGGCGATCTTTTCGACGCGCCGTTGATGCCTTCCACGGGCGAAGGGAGTTTCGAGCCATGTTTCTACTATCTCCCGCGCTCTGGTTTTTTCCGTTTTCGCACCGCTAAGAACCAGAATATTGGCATCATTGTGCTCCCGGCTGGTCCGTGCGCCCTCGAGATCTGCTACCAGGGCGGCCCGAACCCTAGGGAACTTGTTGGCGGTAATGGACATGCCGATACCGCTGGTACAGATCAGGATCCCTCGCTCAGCCTCACCTTGAGCAACTCTAAGAGAAACCTCGCGGCCGAAATCCGGATAGTCCACAGATTCGTGCCCTTGGGTTCCAAGGTCTTGTACCTCTGCACCCTGGGAACAAAGCCAGGCAACGAGGTAGTTCTTCAGCTCCACTCCACCGTGATCACTGCCGATGGCGATCATGACTGCGACGCGCCTTCCTTCAGGGCTATGTTGATGTTACGCGACTAATTTTGCCATAAAGAAAATCGCAGGAGACGGCTTGCCTTATCAACACGACTCCTGCGACCTCCGGCTCGGTGGCGGGATTGGGCCACCATCGAGCCAGTTTCAGTTCCTGCAACCTGGAGATCTTAGCGGTGGCTCTCGATGTAGGTGACGACGTCCTGGACCGTTTTGATTTTTTCTGCGTCTTCGTCGGATATCTCCATTTCGTATTCTTCCTCCAAAGCCATCACCAACTCCACGATATCCAAAGAATCCGCTCCCAAGTCTTCTATAAACGAGGCTTCAGGAGTTACTTCCTCTTCACTCACCCCAAGTTGCTCACAAACGATCTCCTTCACCCTGGCCTGAACGGATGCTGCCATCTTTTCTCACCTCCTGCCTACGTTTTCCTCACATGTAAAGTCCGCCATTGATGCTAAACACTTGCCCGGTAATATATCCTGCCCCGGGTCCCGCTAGAAAAGCCACTAGTTCGCCAACCTCGTCGCAACTGCCAAAGCGACCCAGCGGGATCGAACGGAGAAACTCATCTTGCAGCTCGGCGGATAGTCGCCCCGTCATTTCGGTTTCAATAAAACCCGGAGCAACCGCATTCACAGTGATGCCCCTGGAAGCGACTTCCCTTGCCATCGCCTTCGTGAATCCAATAATGCCTGCTTTAGTGGAGGCATAAAGCGACTGCCCTGCATTGCCCATCTGCCCCACCACCGATGACAGATTGATGATTCTCCCGCAGCGCTGGCGGAGCATCACCCGGGACACTGCTTTGGTGCAAAAGACCGTGCCCTTGAGGTTTGTTCCGACAACTTGGTCCCAATCCTCTGATTTTATCCGAATCAAGAGATTATCAGAGGTTACACCGGCATTGTTGACGAGAATATCAACTTTTTTGTGCTGGTCAACGATTTTCTTGATGGCCTCTTCTATCTCACTTTCCTTTGCCACATCAAACTGACTGAGCTCGCCGCGCCCACCCCGCTTGATCAAGCCATCCAGGGTTTCAGCAGCTGCCGCTTGGTTGCCCCGATAGTTGATGATCACGTGAGCCCCGCGCTGACCCAAGGCCATAACAATCGCCCTGCCTATCCCCCGGCTGCCTCCCGTGACCAGGCCGATTTGACCTTCTAGACTCACCGATGCTACTCTTCGCCAACTTTGCTAAGATCCTGCGGGGTTGCAAAATTTTCTGTCGTCAAATCCGGACTGATCCGGCTGATCAAACCCTTCAATACCTTTCCCGGCCCAATTTCCCACAGACGAGTGCAGCCAAGCTCTTGGAGCCGGTGCACCGATTCCTCCCATCGGACCGGCTGCACGGCTTGATCTACGAGGAGAGACTTCACCCGGCCGGCGTCCACGTTCACCTCCGCCTCGACGTTGGTCACTACACCGATTGAAAATGGCTGGATAGCGATGGGATGCAAAATCTTTTTTAATCCTTCCGCAGCCGGACGCATCAGCTGGCAATGAAAAGGAGCACTCACCGGCAGATCCAACACCCTTTTTGCACCCCGTTCTTTAGCGATTGATATAGCGCGCGTAACCGCCGATTTAGCTCCCGCAATGACGATTTGTCCGCCGCCATTGTAATTGGCAGGCGCCACAATCTCACCATTTCGGGCTTCCTCACAAAGGGATCGAACGGCGTTCATCTGCAATCCCAAAATCACCGCCATACTGCCTTCACCTGGAGGGACAGCCTGCTGCATCAACCTCCCCCGCGCGCGCACGATTCTCAGCGCGTCGTCAAAGCGCAGTGCTCCGACACAGACCAGAGCGCTATATTCTCCGAGACTGTGACCCGCAACAAAATCGGGCCGCAGCGCGGTCTCCGATTCCAAAACCCGCAGCGCCGCAATCGAAACCGTCAAAATAGCCGGTTGTGTGTTCTCGGTACGTTTAAGATCCGCCTCAGGACCCGCAAAACAGAGTTGGCTCAGTGAAAAACCCAAAGCCTCATCCGCTTGCGCAAACACGTCTCTGGCGATGTCAAACTGCGCGTGAAACTCCTTGCCCATTCCGAGATACTGGGAGCCCTGCCCGGGAAAAACGAAGGCGACTTTACCGCTTTGCTTCACCTTTTCGTTCCTCGGTTTCGCCCTCGCTAGCCGGTGGTTTATCGCCTAGGGAATCAATCTTTGACTTGATTCGCTGCCAAATGTTCCGCGGAAAGCCGTCCTTCTTCTCGCCGCTAATAGCCATATCGGCGAGCGCGCGGCTGATATGCCCGTTAATATCCTGTTGAACTGCATCCTTGGCCGCGCCGATCGCATTCTTGATCGCCTGGGGGTTCGACCCGCCATGAGCGACAATCCCAACCCCCTCCAAACCAAGCAAAGGGGCACCGCCGTACTCGGCGTAGTCGAGACGGCGATAGGCTTGCCGGAGAGAATTGCGACTCAATAAATATCCGATCCGCGTAGAGAAACTTTTCTGAAAGGCCTTCTTCAACACGTCGCCAGCAAAACTGGCAGCGCCTTCCATGGTCTTCAGGGCTATATTGCCGGTGAAGCCGTCGCAGACGATCACGTCGACGTTGCCGTTAAAAACATCTCTTCCCTCCACATAGCCAATATAGTTGAGCATGGTAGCCGAGAGCTCTTGACTGGCCGCCCGAGTAAGATCGTTCCCCTTTCCTTGCTCCTCACCGTTGCTTAGAACGCCCACACGTGGGCGGTCAATGTGCAGCACTTTTTCTGCATAGATCGCGCCCATAAACGCGAACTGCACCAGATGGTGCGGCTTGCAGTCGACATTGGCACCGGCGTCGATAATCACGGTCCCCTTCGACAGGCTTGGTACGACAATCAAAATCGCCGGTCGCGCTACCTGCGGCAACCTGCCCATGACAAACATCCCCGTCGCCATCATCGCCCCGGAGTTTCCCGCGCTAACAACGGCCTGCGCCTCGCCGCGCTTCATCATCTCGAAGGCAACCTTCAAGGAGGAGTCCTTTTTCTTGAGCGCGGCGCTTGGCGCTTCATGCATGGTGATGGTTTGCGCAGCATGGACAACTTGAACCGAGGACAGCTTCGTAGGATGGCGTGCCAATTCGCGATTTACAGCATCCTGATCACCGACCAGGACAAGACCGACGCCGAACTCCTGGGCGGCGAGTAACGCACCCTCGACGACAACTTGGGGCGCGTGGTCCCCTCCCATCGCGTCAACGGCAACTTTCAGCATAGAGATAGAAAGGCGGGTTAGCTTTCGCCCGTCTTTATCACAATTCGGCCCCGGTAGAAACCACAGCTTGAACAGGCGTGATGCGGCAAAGCTGTTTCACCGCACTTGGGACACGTGCTCCATTGTCGAGGGGTGAGCGCATCGTGCGATCGCCTCTGGTTTTTCACTCTTTTTGAGGTTCTTCTCTTCGGTACTGGCATTTCTCTAGTCCTATCCTTCTCCGTCGCCCAGCGACAGACGTCATTGATTCATTATTTGGCGTTGAGGTAAATTAACGACCGACTTTTAGCGTTCGAAAAATCGCCATGCGCGGATCAGCGGCGGAGGTCATACAGACGCACGGCTCATCATTAAGGTTGACCCCGCAGCCGTCGCAAAGCCCGCGGCAATTTTCTCTACATAGCGGCCGGGTCGGGAGAGCCAACATGACCTGTTCTCTTAGAAGGGGCGCGAGGTTGATCTCGTCCGAGCAATAATAGCTCAACCCCAGATCCTCCCTCTTCAACTCTTCAACTTTACGACCTGATTTAGACGGATCTGGACTGAGTACAAAGTCAAATTCCTTATTTAATGGAAAAGAGAAACTCCTCAAACAACGGCTGCAACGCCCTTCCAGGGTTCCGGCAAATGAACCTCTGAAGAAAATCTCGCGTCCCGCCCGATAGTAGACCAGATAGACGTCCAGAAACGGCGGAAAATCAAAATCCCGAAACTGGCCCCGCCGATAGAGTTCATTTAACTCGCCTATGCGTTCGGAAAAGTTAGTCTCTTTAGCGGATTCAGTAATCTCGTCGACGGGAATCTTCATCGGCGAACAATCCAGGTATGTCTGGTAAAGTATGAATATAGTCGATTGCGCTTCATTGTCAAGCGGAAGTCCACCAACAGCCCGTAAAAGCGCGTGATTTATTGAGCACTTCCACACCTTAACCTCAGGCTTCCGTGTCTCAGCGCGGCTTGACTCAACAATTTTTTGGCTTATCCGGTAATCGTCATTCGCTTGAGTATTGGCCGGCTTTTTGTTAACCCATTTTTGTTCACATCATGAAAATTCCCCGCACCCTCCTCAAGCGCTGGCATGGCAGGCGTTACAACTCGTACAATGGTTGGTTGAAAGATACCTTTGCCGCGCGGGTTTACAAAATCGGCTTGAGATTGGATTTTACCTGTCCGAATCGAGACGGAACGGTCGCGGTGGGTGGATGTATTTACTGCAACAACTCGAGTCACACGCCGCAAAATTATCAGCCTCGTAGCTCGGTCACGGAACAACTCGAACGCGGCGCGACGGCGATTCAACGACGTCATCGCGCAGAAAAATTTATCGCCTATTTTCAAAGTTATACCAATACCTACGGTTCGGTGACCAAGCTCGAAAAGCTTTACCGCGAAGCCCTGGACTATCCCGGAGTGGTGGGTCTATCCATCGCCACTCGGCCGGATTGCGTGCCAGATGATATCCTTAGTCTCCTGACCGACCTTTCTCGTCACACGTGTCTCTGGTTAGAGCTGGGGCTCGAATCGATGCAAGATCGAACCCTTCGATGGGTTAACCGTGGCCATGGCCTCAAGGAATTCGTTGAAACAGTTGAGCGCTGCAAGCAACGGGAGTTGCGGCTTTGTACCCATTTGATCCTCGGTTTCCCCGGAGAAAGCCGAGCCGAAATCCTCGAAACACCCTCGTTCTTGAATCGACTGGAAATCGACGGTATCAAACTGCATAATCTACACGTGATCAAGAATACCGCGCTGGAAAAACTCTACGCAGCCGGGAGCTTCACGCTCGCCAACCAAAGTGAATATGTGGCTTTAGTTGTTGATTTCCTCGAGCGTCTAGACCCCGAAATGATCGTGCACCGTTTGACCGGCGAAACCTATCGGGCGATCACCGTCGCCCCGGAGTGGTCGATCAACAAGATAGCGGTCCACAATGCAATCTGGAAAGAGTTAGAACAACGCGATACTTGGCAGGGGCGATTTCAACCAAAGGACCTAACCCCAGAACGGGAAGCAGCAAGTTTCCTAAGCGCTGAAGGAGCACCGTTTTGAACGGCCATATTGGTTTAATCCATTCGCTTTTACCCGCGACCGCTGACATTCAAGTCACCGTTCCGGAGAATCACCCATCGACCCGTACCCTAGGCTCGGAGCGGGGCGGTTCAGGCACCATCGTTGATCCGGATGGCTATATTCTGACTGTCCACTATGTAACCGTGGGCGCAGCATCGATTACGGTAACATTGCCGGACGGCGAGCAATACCCTGGTGTTTTGGCGGCTCAGGACCAAGAGACCGGTCTCGCGTTAGTGAAGATCCCTGCGCGCGGGCTGCCGTTCGTAAAACCAGCGGCGCTAGACTCCGTAGCCGTGGGCCAGCCGGCCGTGATCATTGCCAGCAGCGGCCAAAACGGTCGTCGAGTGAGCGGCGGCTATGTGAGTTGCACGGATGCCTACGACGGCCACTGGGAATACATGCTGGAAAAGACCGTTCGTCTTACGGCACCGAACCCGGGCTTCGGCGGTGGGACTTTGGCCAACTTTAAGGGCGAACTGATCGGTGTCGTCTCGCTCAATCTAAGCGAGATTGGCAAATTCTCTCTGGCAATCCCCATCGATTACTATCTGCAGCACGCTCAGGAACTGAAGCAGTATGGCCAGGTCCGCAGCCGACCCCGAAGACCTTGGCTAGGATTTTATCCGCAACCGTTGGCGGGGCACGTCGTTGTCGGAGGCGTGGTGACAGGTGGGCCGGCCGAAAGATACGGTCTGAAAGAAGGCGATATTATCGTCGGGGTCGAACAAAAAGAGATTCGCTCTCGACCGGAACTTTACCAAGAGATGTGGAAAAAGCGCCCGGGAGAGCGGATCTCCTTTAGAATCTTAAGAGATGAGCAATCGTTTGACCTGGAGATAGTAGCCGGTGACCGATCGGACCGCTACCGCTCTTAGTCGTCGCCTCCGACTTTTTTGATCTCACCCTGGCCGATCACTTTGATCCCCAATGCCGGCGTGTAAGCATCCGGCTCGTAATTAATTAAGGCTTTGTCTTTCTCCTGCAAATCCCTTAACTTGACCTTGCTTCCGCCCTTTTCGATGTTAGTCTTATCGTCAACGCCCACGACTTCCTCGCGGACCTTGCCTTTTCGATCAAGTTGAAAAGTAATCGTTCGCTGACCGACGCTGCTGATCACCCCTTCCACTTCAACCGCTTTCTTGGCTGCTTTTGTTTCTGTTCTAGTACTTTCCTGTTTTCTCGGTTCTTCTGCCTTTGCCGGCGCTGGTTGTTGGGCAACCGCGGGCGCTGCCGGCTGGGGCCGTTCCTGGATGGCTGTGCACGCCACGACCCCAACCGCTAGCAGCATTGCGGCGATCGACGCGATCATGCAGGGGGCTGAACCTTTCATGCTGTCCTCCTTCGTGGTCCGGGGAAATTAACGTCGAAATGGTACCTGTAAGGCCGGAATTCTTAACGCAAATTTGAAAATTCTTAAACCACACATCACTTCGGCTTGTCAAGACGAAGGTCGCAACGGCGTTGAGAAAGCGCGGAAAAACAACTAGGAGTATGGACTGATTGTGGGCATTGGTGAGGGCATGAAGAACGTTACCTCCTATCGGGTTATTTATGGCGACACGGACCAGATGGGCGTGGTCTATTACGCTAACTATCTACGGTGGTTCGAAAGGGGAAGGTCAGAACTTCTCCGCCAGCTCGGCCTGCCTTACAAAAACATCGAGGACCAGGGATTTCATTTTCCAGTCACTGAGGTGTCCTGTCGCTACCTCAATTCGGCGCGCTATGACGACACGATCTTGATCCACACTCAATTGACTTCAGTCGGAAGAGCATCGTTGAATTTCGGCTATACAATTCGCAAAGAAATCGACGATTCACTCCTGGCGGTGGGCTCAACGAAACATGCCTGTATCAGAGCTGACGGACGAATCGCCAGGATCCCCAGCGCCTTGGCACAGCAGCTCGCTGGAGTCTTGCGCACGACGCAATCCCAAAAACCACCTGAGCCCCTATGAGTTCTGTTATTCGAGGTTTTGTGCCATGGCTCTGCCCTCCGCCAACTGGGCTGCTTCCATGATCGCATCTTCGATTTCCATTCTCACCGTGGGATCGCTCTCTATGCGCAATCTGTTTTCTAAAGCCTGGATACCATCCCGGAAGCCGATCTGACCCAAGGCCCAAGCGACGTGGCCCCGCACGAGAGCTGCTTCATCATCCAGCGCCCGAATTAACGCAGGCAAAGCTTCAGGGTTCTTGGTGTTTCCAAGAGCGACCGCGACGTTGCGCAAAAACCCCTTGCGTTTTGCGCGCAGGATTGGGCTGCCGCAAAACCTTTTCCGGAACTCTTCTTCATCCAAGGACAACAATGGAATCAAGTCGGGCGCATAAAGGCCTTCCCGCGGCATGTACGCCTCTTCCGTTGTCGGGCGAGCCTTCACATTGTAGGGACAGACCTCCTGGCAGATGTCACAGCCGAAGATATGATTCCCGATGAGTGGACGAAGATAGCGAGGAATGAAGCCTTTGAGCTCAATCGTCAGATAGGAAATACATCGCCGAGCATCCAAGACATAAGGTCCTACGAACGCCCCTGTGGGACACGCTTTCAGGCATAGATCGCACTTGCCGCAGCGATCGCGGATGGCCCGATCGTAATCGAGCGGTAGACTAAGAAAGATCTCTCCCAGAAAAAACCATGAACCTCTTTGGGGTGAAATAAGATGGGTGTTTTTGCCGATCCATCCGGCACCGGCCACGCCGGCAAACTCCCGCTCCAGCACCGGACCCGAATCTACAAACGCTTTTCCTTGCACGGCTCCGTTGCACATTTGTCGAATAGTGTCGAGCAGAGTATCGAGTCGATCTTGCATAATCTGATGATAATCATCTCCCCATGCGTACCGGGAAATCCAACCCTGCGGATCAGGCGCCGCAGCCGGGCGGGGAAAGGGGGTATAATAATTCATTCCGACCGAAATAATAGACACCGCCCAGGGAACCAGCCGATGGGGGTCCCGGCGTATCTCCTCGGTCCGTTTCATATATTCCATCTTTCCCGAGAAGCCCCGGCGCAGCCACTCCGCAAACGACTCCTCGTGAGGCGGAAGTTTTACCGGGGAGAATCCGACCAGCTCAAAGCCCAATCGCTGAGCTTCAGCTTTGATTCGTAGCGAGAGCGAATTTTGATCTCGCGCGATCATAAAACTTCTGCGCTAACAATCCATCAATCTGATCGAATTGCAAGGAACGAAGATATGGGGTGGACGGAGTCCGAGTTCAAGCACGAGTCAATGGTAAGAGGTCTTTTCATCAGTCTTGATTTCGCCACCGTCAAGGAGAGGCCGCCGCCCGGCGAAACCATCCTCGACCCGGTGCCAATGGCCGACCGCCGGCTCACCCAGCTGCCAGCAAAGAAATACCACTTCCGCTCCCAGCATACAGGGGAAATCGATGAGGCCTTGCTCCACTCCCTTGCAGATGCAGCCGTAGCTGTGGATCTCTTCGACCCAGTTTTTGATTTGCTTGACGAGCTGAGCGATTTCTTCGTCCTGTTGCAGCCGGTCCATCAAGTCTGTTGCCGCTGGATCGAGTTGCTGGCGGCGAATGACGGTTTCACTTTTGTTCTTGAGCCCCCGAATATTTTCTAGGATCCTTTCAATCAATGGACGGACCGTCGGCAGCAAAGCATTGGCTTCATTTACAGTAAACAGGCGCGAAAAAGGGCCAGAGGATTCCATCGAAGAATTGCTCTAGAGATCCGACGTCGCTACCGCGATCTTCGTTAAAGACCCATCCCGTTCCGCAACTCGCGCAACAGCGCAATATTGTCGGAGTGACCGGTCATACGAGCCGTAATCGCCCCACGAATCGGTTTTCCCAGCAAGTAGAAGTCGCCGATAATGTCTAGGACCTTGTGGCGCGCGAGTTCGTTCGGGAACCGCAGATCCGTATTGATGATTTTCTCGTCATCGATCAGGATACAATTGTTCAGCTTGCCGCCGTTGACCAAGCCCGCTTGTTGCAGCTGCTCGATGTCCCTGAGAAAGCCAAACGTCCTGGCCGGTGCGATCTCTTCTTTGAACCCAGTCGGACTCTGATAAACGTAGTTGTGCTCTTGGATGCCCACGGGCTTCGGATAATTTAAAACATAGCGCACCGAAAAAACCGCCGCAGGCTCGACGATGATCGACTGGCCCTGGTCATCACCGACTCGATAGGGCCGGTCGACGACGATCTCGGACCACTCCTCCGTTTCCTCTTGAATCCCGGCTTCCTCGATGAGGCTACAGAACTCGACGGCGGAGCCATCCAGAATCGGGATCTCGCCTTGAACTTTGACTAGCAGATTGGTGATCTTGTAACTATGCAGTGCGGCTAAAAGATGCTCCACTGTACCCACAGCGAAACCCTTGTCACGCAGCGACGTCGCGTACCCTGTCGAGCCAACATAGTCGAGCTGCGCGGGTACTCGCACATCGCCTGAAATACCCGTAAACAAAATCCCGCTGTGAGGCGGGAGGGGATGGAGAATGAGACCCGTTTTCATCCCCGAATGAAGACCCTGTCCGGACGTTACGATGCTTTTCTTCAGTGTGCGTTGTTTAATAATGGATTGGGCCGGGGTCCCATGTTTGGCGAGCGCAGGGGCACGTTTCCTCGTTTGGGACTTCCTGCCCCCGTTGCCATTGCTTTTGGTTGGGTTCCGGTACAAATCGCCGAGGGCCCGCTGGACCGTCAGCAAGAGAGCATCTAAAGACAGCGGCTTCTCGATAAAATCAAACGCTCCGAATTTGGTCGCCGTCACCGCCGTATGAATATTTCCATGGCCGGAAATCATTACCACGTTCAGATCCGGTGCTTGGCTCTTGATCTGCTTGAGCAGACCGATGCCATCCATCTGCGGCATCCAAATATCTAGCAGCACAAGTCCGGGTTTTTCTTGCTCGATCAATTCCAGCACATGAGTGGCGTCACCGGTATCGACGACTCGATAGCCCTCATCGCCGAGCACTTCTCGGACTGATTCACGCACTTTATCTTCATCGTCGACGATCAATATGGTTTTCTGGGCCGTCCGTTCTTTCACGACACCTCCAGCCTCCCCCCTAGGAGTGTACCGCTTTCTTCTCAGTCTCGATCAGCCGATTCGCCGTTTGCACCGGAAATTCGACGATAAACTTGGCCCCCTTGGGTTCATTGGGGCGCACACGGACGTAGCCGCGATGATCCTCAATGATCTGGCTCACGATGGTAAGTCCCAAACCCGTGCCGTTCTTTTTGGTAGAAAAATAGGGCTCATAAATTCTCGCTCTGACCTCCGGCGCCACCCCACAGCCGTTGTCCGCGACTTCTAGATAAACGACTGCCCGCGAAGCGTCGTGACTGGTGGAGATTCTGATTTCCCCCTTATCTGCCACCGCCGCCACCGCGTTGTCCAATAGGTTCATCACCACCCGTTTAATCTGTTCCCGATCCAATTCGAGCGGCGGAATCTCTCCGTTGTCAAACAGAAAGTGAATCTGGTTGTGCCCTTCCTTAAAAAGGAATAACGCCTCCTGAACAATCTCATTCAGATCGTTGGTCGTAAGATGCGCCGAAGGCAAACGCGCAAAATGAGAAAACTCGTTGACCAGATTTTTCAGCTCGTTCACTTGCTGAATAATCGTCGAGGTACATTTGTCGAGAATCGCGCCATTGCCCTCAAGCAACTTGGCATAGCGCTTCCGCAGCCGCTCAGCAGACAATTGGATGGGCGTCAGCGGATTCTTGATCTCATGGGCGATGCGGCGCGCGACTTCACGCCAGGCTTCCATGCGCTGGACTTTCTGAATCTGAGTGATGTCTTCTATGAAGATCATGACACCTAACGTCTTGCCGTCGTCGTCGCGCAGAGTTGCCGCCGTCACGACCACGGTAAGCAATTGATCCGGCAGCGGGATCTTGATTTGCCGCTCCACACTCTCACGGTCCTTCACGTTCTCCAGGATGTCCCGCATCTCTTGGAGTTGGCCCCCGTGAAAGAGCTCCTGGTGATTCTTTCCCAACACGCCGACGGCTTTGACGCCCAACATTTCCTCAGCCGCTTTGTTCCAGGTCGTAATAATTCCCGCGGGATCGACCGCGATCACGCCTGCCGTAATATTCGCCAGCAGCGTTTCCACGAACCGTTTTCTTTGCTCCAATTCCAAATTGATCTGCTTTAGATCGCGCGTCATTTGGTTGAACGACTCGACGAGTGTCCCGATCTCATCGTCCTTACCCGACTCGATTTCATAGTCCCAATTCCCATGGGCGACCTCATGGGTTCCTTCGGCAAGCTTCTGGATCGGCACCGTAATCCCCTTGGCCAGATAGAGGCCGCACCAGGTAGCCGCAAAGATAATCACCAGCGTAATCAGGAGCAGAGTCAAGATATAGCTGTTTTTGAGCGGCGCCTTGAGAAACATCAGCTGCTTGTACTCTTCGTAGGACCGCGAAATCTGCAAGGCTCGCTTGGTAATGCTCTTAGGCACGTAATAGTCGACCACAATCACTCCGAGCACACGCTTGTCGGCGCTATAGATGGGAACTCCGCCGCGAATGATGTCGCCCTCGCCAAACGCTTGGGTTCGCGTCACTTCTAAGCCGCGCAGCGCCCGATTGAGGAATTCGTTTTCGGGCTTGATCGTAACCCCCGTCGGCACTTGTTCATTGAACGCCACCACCAGCGATCGATAATCCGGCGCAAACAATTCAATGGTCCCCAGGTTGTACTCCCGCTGTTTGCTTTGGATGAAATGCTTTAGTTCGCCAAGCCGGTGCGCCTCGAAGAGACCCTCCTGGGTCATGCGTTGGCTCAATTGGCGGGCATAAAACAAAGCATTGTTCGCCGAGTTTTGATAATAAGTCTGACCGATCTCCAATGAGCCTTGCAGCGCATTCTCTACCTGAAGATCAAACCACCTTTCAAAAGAACGCGTGACCAGACCGCCCGCGATAACAAACAGCAGCAACGTAGGCACCAATGACAGGGCGATAAAGGCCAGCACTAACCGCACCCGCAGGCGGGAGCCGAGAATATTGCGCTTGCGCTCGAAGACCAGCTTAATCAGATTGCGCACAACCAGAAAAATTAGAAACGCCAGCAGGATGACATTGACGTTGATCAAGAGGAAGAAGGCGATATTGTTGCCCAAAGCGTACTCGGGCGGCGCCTCGGGCAGCCGCATTTCGAAAAACGCGAAGGCCAGTACCATGAGGGTCGTGACGAGGATAACCAGTCCTTCACGCTTTCGACGCTTGGCTTCTTCCAGCTTTAGATTTGCTTCGATCGACTTAGCGGTGGCGGCGATTTCCATGAGTGGGTTTTCTGAGAGGCGAAAAAGGACAAATTAATTCTACCGTCTAAGAAAATAAAGGACAAGCGTTATGATAACACTGATGAGGATGCAAGTTGCCAGCGGAAAATAAAAGGTAAAGCGCTCGCGCTGAATATAAATGTCCCCCGGCAAATGCCCCAGCCACGGAAGCTTTCCGGCGAGGGCAACAATGATCCCTAGGACGACTAAGATCAACCCTAGATAAATCAAAGTCTTGGCCAAGCCACCCATGTACTTGTTCCCCAATCGTGTCAGTGCCTCTGGGCCCTCTTTTAGAAGAGCGTCGGTTGATTCTTTGGGCCGTTCCCTCGAGCGGGGCTCGGGGACCGGCCAAAATGCTCATAGGCCAAAGCGGTCGCCATTCGTCCTCTGGGCGTCCGCTGCAGGAAGCCGGCCTGAATCAAGAACGGTTCGTACACATCCTCGATGGTGTCCTTTTCCTCGCCGATGGCAGCAGCCAGGGTCTCGATGCCAACCGGCCCGCCAGAAAACTTGTCGATCATCGTCAGCAACAACATCGTATCCATTTTATCGAGGCCCGACGGGTCCACCTCCAGCATCTGCAGTGACTGCTCGGCAATCGGCTTTGTAATAATGCCATTCGCCTTGACTTGTGCATAGTCACGCACCCGGCGTAGCAGTCGGTTAGCGATGCGCGGGGTGCCGCGGGAACGGCGCGCAATTTCGACGATCCCATTATCTTCGTTGACCACGCCCAAAATCTCGGCCGACCGTCTGATAATCTGTGTCAACGCCTCCGTCGAATAAAAGTCCAGGCGAAAACTGAGACCAAAACGGTCACGCAACGGCGAAGTCAGAAGCCCGGATCGGGTCGTAGCGCCGATCAGGGTAAACGGTTTCAACGGCAGCTTCATCGATCTGGCCGCCGGCCCCTGACCAATCATGATATCGATCTGGTAGTCCTCCATCGCGGGATAGAGCACTTCTTCCACCACGTGGTTTAGCCGGTGAATTTCATCGATGAATAAAATATCTCCCTCTTCGAGGTTGGTCAGCAGGGCTGCCAGATCGCCGGGTCGCTCGACCACCGGACCTGAGGTAGCCTTGATAGCGACGCCCATTTCCCGGGAAATAATATAGGCCAATGAGGTTTTGCCCAAACCCGGCGGCCCATGAAAAAGCAAATGATCGAGCACGTCCTTACGGCCGCGAGCAGCGGCAATCGCCACCTTGAGGTTGTTCTTGATCTGTTCTTGGCCGACGTAATCCTCGAACCCCCGCGGGCGCAGATTGACCTCATAGTTAAGATCTTCGTCCGTTCGCTTAGGAGAGATGGATCGCACCTCACCTGTTGTGTTCGTTCTACCTTCTAGCCGATTTGCCATAATCACCGACTGATCAGGCGCAGCGCTTCCTTGATCACCTCTTCCAGGCTTTTCTTCCCGGCATGGATCGTATCCCTTACGCTTTTCTCAACTTCGGCCTTGCGATAACCGAGATTAACCAACGCCGATACGGCATCCTGCATCAGTTGGGAACCATTACCGGCCACCGGGGTTTCGGCGGCCTGGGCTTGAAACGTCGCGAACTTGTCTCTGAGCTCCACAATCATCCGCTCCGCCAACTTTTTTCCTACCCCGGGAATGGAAACCAGCTTGAGCTGATCTCCTTCTTTGATGGCCCCCGCTAATTCATCTGCGGGAATTCCGGAAAGAATATTGACCGCCAACTTCGGTCCGATCCCCGCCACGCTGTTAAGCAGCAGAAAGACCTGTTTTTCGGTCGTGTCCTGAAAGCCAAAAAGCTGTAAGGCATCTTCCCGTAGATGGGTGTGAATGTAAAGAGTCACCGGCGACCCGACCTCAGGCAAACGATAAAAAACGTTCAGTGGGATAAAAACCTGATAGCCGACTCCGCCGACATCGACGATGACTTCACCTGGCACTTTGTGGGCTACCGTGCCGCTAATTTGCGCAATCACGATGGGTACCGGATAGTCACCCCGACGTCTCAGCTGACTATTTGACTAAGGCCGACGACGATTTTCGCCGCGGCACAACCAGATTTTCGCCCGATGCGGCCTCGAGAATTCGCGCCCGAAACGACTCACAATGCAGATGACAAATCGCCGCCGCCAGCGCGTCGGCGGCGTCCGTGGCGATCTTCCCAGAGACCTGGAGCAACGACGCTACCATGCGCTGTACTTGCGCTTTGCTCGCGTGCCCATAGCCGACCACCGCCGACTTGATCTCGTTTGAACTGTACTCATAAACATCCAACTCTTTTTCGGCGGCCGCCAATAGAGCCACGCCGCGCGCCTGACCGAGCTTGAGAGCGCTTTGCGCATTGCGAGAGAAAAAGACTTTCTCCAGGCTAACCCCGTCTGGCTGATAACGCGTTATGATTTGCTGAATGCCCCTGTAGATTCGGCTTAAGCGCGCGCCTTGAGCTTGGGTACCCGCGGTCGCGATGGTGCCACACGCGATGTGATTTAAGGAATGCCCTGCTGCGTGAACGATGCCCCATCCGGTAACCACGGAACCCGGATCGATCCCCAGGATTCTACGACCCATTCTGGGGCGGGGCGCCGAGGGGTCCGAGGCCGGCGGCATCAGCTCGCCTTTTCGAGGTACTCACTCGGAATGTCGAAGTTTGCTGAAACGTTTTGCACGTCGTCATGGTCCTCAAGCTCTTCGGTCAGTTTGAGAATTTGTTCCACGTGCTTCTCATCTACGGTTACAGTATTTTTCGGAACCATCGTGATTTGAGCGCTGGCCAGAACTACTTTCTCCCGGTCAAGCGTCTCTTTGACCCTTTCAAAGTCCTCGGGTTGCGTCACGACCTCAAATAGATCGCCCTCATCCTTGACATCTTCGGCGCCCGCCTCGAGCGCGAAACCCATCAAGCGGTCTTCATCGATTCGTGATTTTTCCACGGTGATGACACCCTTTTTGTCGAACATCCAGGCTACACAACCGGTCTCGCCCAAATTCCCTCCATGTTTGGCAAACAAGCGTCTGATCTCAGAGACCGTGCGGTTTTTATTGTCGGTCAAGACCTGCGCCAAGATTGCCGCGCCGCCCGGACCGTATCCCTCGTACTGGATCTCTTCGTAAGAGACGCCTTCCAATTCTCCCGTCCCCTTTTTGATGGCCCGTTCAATGTTGTCTCCGGGCATGCTGTTGGCCCTCGCCGTGATCACGGCTGTACGCAAACGCGGGTTGGAGTTAATGTCGCCGCCGCCGATCCGAGCCGCCACCGTAATCTCCTTGAT
>Ga0081538_10001721_pt1 | contig 22267 bp, 25 predicted proteins | sample TabmetS5T2R1_FD_71022 | JGI IMG/M metagenome (GOLD analysis project Ga0081538, IMG submission 71022) | Tabebuia heterophylla rhizosphere microbial communities from the University of Puerto Rico - S5T2R1 | ecosystem: Host-associated > Plants > Roots > Rhizosphere ...
TCGAGAGGACGAGGAAGAACTCGAGCAGGACCGCGAAGTAGAGCCAGCCCATCCCCCCGTCCCCGCCGATAAACCCGGCCGGGTCGTCGAGAACGGACTCGAAGATGAGATACGCCGGAATCGACGTGAGGAACGTGATGATGAACAGCACTCCGAAAATCCGGCCGTGCCGCTGGTCGTCCGCCATTCCGATAGCCCCTTCCTCGTGGTGTCCGAATAGCGGACACTAAACGCGATCTGCCTCGATTACGACCGGCGAGGCGCCGTGTCCGCGCAGACGTCACCAAGCGCGAAACGGAACTGATTGCCTACCAGCGGACCGCGTCCGCCGAACTCCGTCCGTGCCAGGTCGCACCGAGGTCGCACGACCCTGTCATACGCGACGAACCGCGCCCACCAGCGAGACACAAAAAGGCGCATCGCTAAGCGCATTCGCGCATGAATCGACCCCCTCCCCACGTTCATGGTAAGGAGGGGGTCGACGGTTCGAGTCCGTCAGAGCGCTTCGCGAAAAGTGCCGCAGAGCGGAGCCTTCTGATTCAGCTGTGCCCGCAGAATCGCCACTGCAACCTTGCCTATGGAGCCCTTATGGAGCTCCCAGTCGGTGGTCGCACGTTGGGAACGCAGGTACGGACTGACGATGGGAGATGACGAAGCGTAGGTCCCGACTATGTCGCGACGGCCGCCTCGGATGCTGGATTCGGATCACCCAGCGACAGCTTCGCGAGCTGCGTGCGCGAGGTAATCCCCAGCTTGGAGAAGACGTTTCGAAGGTGGTACTCGATTGTCCGGTGGGACAGAAAGAGCTGAGATGCGACCTCCTTGTTGGACAGCCCGTCGGAAACGAAGCGAGCAATCTGTAGCTCCTGGGGCGTCAGCTGGTCGATCGTGCTCGGCTCGCGCCTACGCGCGGTCTCGCCCGACGCGCGAAGCTCCGTACGTGCGCGCTCGGCCCAGACGACAGCGTCGAATCGCTCGAATGCGTCGATCGCGGCACGAAGCTCCGCGCGCGCGTCGACGCGGCGGCGCTCGCGACGTAGGTGCTCGCCGTAGAGCAGCCGGATGCGTGCGAGATCGAAGAGTCGTGTGACGTCGGCCTCCCGAACCGCTTCCTCAAAGTGCTCCGTAGCCTCAGGTCCGCTCGCGACGAGAGCGCGGCAGCTCGCGAGCCGGGACCTCCCCGAATGCCCAGCGTGTGTCGCCCAGGCCTCGAACGAAGTCATTGCTTCGATCGCCGCGTCCGTCCGGCCGAGCCGGACGAGGGTCTCCATGCGATCCGGAACGGTCAGGATCACTGCCAGGGGGTGTCCGAAGCCAGGACGCACCTGGGACAGAGCGTTGTAGCGCTCGAGCGCCTGCGCCCAGTTGCCCCGGGCGAGGTCGACGTTTGCGAGCGCCCAGACAGCAAACGCGGACGGCAGTGCGAGACCACGCTGGTTGGCGAATCCCGCGACTTCGTCGGCCAGTGCACGCGCTTCTCCCTCGCGGCCGCGGACTGCCGCGACCATGGCGAGCACGCCGAGGGGCAGCCCGGTGACGTTCTCGGCACCGATCTCACGGCCCAGGCGAACCGCCTCCTCGGCATCGGCTGCCGCCTCGGCAAACCGATTCTCGACGAGCAGATAAGCAGCGCAAGACGAGAGCGCTTGAGCGACAAGTGCGAGCTCACCCCGCTGTCGCGCAAGGGCCGCCGCCCGTCCTGCGAGGAGGCTTCCGCGCTCGAGGTCCCCCATAAACGCCGCGGCGGCCGACGCCCAGAACAGTCGCTGAGCATCGTTGGCGTCCTCACCCAGCGCGACAGCGTCTTCGAGTAGCGGAGCACCCGCGGCATCACCCTCGCTGAATGGGCCGAGGCCGGAGAGGAAGCTAAGAAAGAACCGAGCACGCTCGTCGTCGCCGGCAGTGAGTTGCGAGGCGGCCCGGGACACGTCGCGCATCCCGGCCGGATCGCCCGCGAGCGAGGCGCTCTCTGCCGCGTGGACGAGCAGCACGAGCGCCGCTTCGGTCTCGCCCTCCGGCAGCTCGCGGGTGCCGGCAAGGAAGAAGCGGAGGCCCTTGGAGGGCATCCCGCACTGCAGCTCGGCGATACCGCGAACGCGAGCGGTCTCTGCGCGGTCGAGCGGATCCTCGGTCAGTGAGGCCGCACGATCGGCGAGCGCGACAGCCTGGTCGTTCTGGCCGGCCATGCTGGCTTCGACCGCGGCCGCCACGAGACAGCTGCCGCGCCTCCTCGAATCCGCCGTCAGGTCGGCTGCTCGCTCGTATGCCCGCGCGGCGGCTGCGTGACCTCCGCGAGCACTCGCACGCTTCGCGGCGTCCTCGAGCTGGCGAGGCACATCCTCGTCCGCGTCGAGCGCAGCGGCGGCGCGATGCCACGCGCGTCGGTCGGCTTCATCGTCCCCGAGGGCGTCAGCGAGTGCGCGATGTGCTGCCTGGCGCTCGGTCCGCGATGCACCCTGATAGACCGCCGAGCGCACAAGCGGATGACGGAGCTCGAGCAGCGGGCCGTGCACGGCCACGAGACCTGACCTCTCTGCCGCGTCGAGCGCGCTCCCATCGACCCCGAGCGCTGCCGCGGCTCGCACGATGGTCGCCAGCGTGCCACTGTCGTCCGTAGCCGCGACGAGGAGCAGCCGCTGCGCCGACTCAGGCAGCCGGCGCACGCGCTCGAGAAACAACTGCTCGAGGTCGTGCGATAGGGGCAGCACATCGGGCAGAGGTGCCTCGCCGGCGAGCTGGGCGGCAGTCAATGCGACGGGAAGCTCGACGAGTGCAAGCGCATTGCCGCGCGCCTGGTCGAGCAGGGCCTGACGGACCCCGTCGTCGAGCTTGGTCTCGACCCGGTCGCCAAGCAACGATGCAGCCGACGCGGAGTCGAGCTCGCCGAGCTGGAGCTCGGGCAGTCCCCGCGTCTCGAAGAGACCAACATCGCCGTCGCGGACGGCAAACAGCATTGCGATCCGTTCCGCCCCGAGGCGGCGGGCGACGAAGAGGAGGGCGTCCGCAGAAGGCGTGTCCAGCCACTGGGCGTCGTCCACGAGGCACAGCACGGGACGCTCCTCGGCGAGCTCGGAGAGAAGGGTAAGGCAGCCAGCCGACACGAGAAAGCGGTCGTCTCCCGTGCGCTGCCGTAGTCCCAAAGCTCCCTGGAGCGCCGCCGATTGCGGGCCTGGAAGATCGTCGACGAGGTTGAGGGCGGGTCGGACGAGCTGATGGAGGCTTGCAAAGGCCAGCTCCGTCTCGGACTCGATGCCGCGAGCCTCCAGTACGTGCATGTCCGAAGCCTGTCGACGGGCATCCTCGAGCAACGCCGTCTTCCCGATTCCTGCCTCTCCACGAAGGACGAGGACACTGCTCTTCGATTCCCGTGCCGCCTCGAGGAGCGCGCCGATACGAGCACGCTCAGCGTCGCGTCCGATGAGCATCGGCCAAGCGTAGGCGCCCGGCGCAGTCATTTCCACGTGGCACGACTGGTGATCTCACTGGTGTGACGACGTTCCCGCCGCCGTAGCTTCGGAGCACGTTCCAACGAGCTTCCAGTCACAACACGGAAAGGAGATTCGTCATGACGACCGAGCAGTGGGTACTCGCAGCTGCTGTTGTCTTCTCAGGGCTCTCGGCAGGCTTCTTGGGGGCTCTGTGCACGATCATTCGCCCGTTTCTGGCGGCGATGGATGGCCGCGGCTTTCGGAGCTTCATGGAAGCGTTCCTTCGATACGCGGACAATGGCTTGGGCAAGGTGTACAACCTTGCGTGGGCGTTCGTGCCCGTCGTCGGGTCAATCGCCGCGCTCGTGCTCCTCTGGGACGATCCCGGCTCCACCTCATTCATCCTCACCGCGATCGGCCTAGGGATCGTTCTCGTCGGTATCTGGTTCGTGTCCTGGCTGTGGAAGACCCCGACCTACAAGCTGATCTTGTCTTGGAACCCCGACGCCCTACCGGCGGACTGGGAGGCGGGACGTCGGCGCTACTTCGCGATCAACTGGACCCAAATGGCGGTGACCTGGGCGGCGTTCGGGCTGTTTCTCGCGGCTCTGATCCTCCTCTAGCCAGGGCGAGCAGGCGCTCCATCATGCGGAGCGCCTGCTCCCACCCCCCTAGGATCCCGAGCCGAAGCGATGAGCTCATTACTCTCAGAAGTGGTGCCGCTGGCCCTCGGCGCGGCGATCAGTCCGGTCATCTTCTTGCTTCAGCTGACGACCCTCACCGGCTCGCGGCCGATTGCACGCGGGTCGGCTCTGACCGCTGGCGCTGCACTGATCCTGATCGTCGTCAGCACGCTCGGAGTCCTCGTCGGGGACACGGGCTTCTCGACAAGGACGACGCTCCAGGCGGTGATCAACATCGCGTTCGGTGCAGTGCTGATCGCCGTCGGACTGCGGGCGCTGCTGAGACCGCCGAAGCCGCAGGAGCCCAAGGACGACGCGCGGCCGCCCAGCGTCCGCGGATCCTTTCTCGCGGGCGTCGGTGGCATGGCGTCGAACCTCACGACGTTCGCCCTGTACATTCCGGCCCTCGCCCTGATCGCCGGCAGCGGCCTCCCGTTGCGGCAGCAGGGAATCGCAGCGCTGATCATCCTCGCGATCACGCTCATGGTGGCCTGGGTTCCGCTCGTACTGGCGGTTGCCGTCCCAGGCGCATCAACCCGCCTTCTTCCCTGGCTCGGTTCTTGGATCACGGCGAACAACCGCTGGATCCAGGTCGTGTTGGGCTTCGGCTTCGGTATCTGGCTGCTCGCAAAGGGCGTGAGCGGCCTGTAAGCGGCTGCCCGGCCGGCCCGGCTGGGACGGCAGCGGCGAAGCGGGGACCCGACCCTCCGTCGCTCCGGAGTATGGAGCATCAATGGAGCAGGGCGGGCGCAAGCGGTAGCAACCGGTCGCAAATGGGATGGCGGCAAGAACGGCTCGAACAAGCCAAGACCGTTGCCGTGGGTTGCCACCGGTTGCCGATCGGAGCGCAAGGTAAGGAGGGGGTCTCCGGTTCGAGTCCGGAAGAGGGCTCTGCAAGCCCCTGCAAATCGGCAGGAGAGCTGTCGCCGGCGTGAGCTGAGCGGCTCCTACGCCTCCGCGACCGCCAGCAGCGCCTGGTTCGAGAGCCGGAAAGGGCGGTCGCCTCCGGCACGTTCTCGCGCCGCGTCCGTGATCGCCATCCAGGCCTCCTGCTGCACATCCTCCGGGTACTGCGCGAGGAGCGCAGTGATCGGCGGCGCGATCTCGCGTAGGCAGGTGACGAACTCCTCCGGCGAGGAATAGTCGAACACGACGTCGATGTCCTCGACCTCAGCATTCGAAAACCCGCCCCCCTCGAGCAGCGACGAGAGTGCCTCCGGGGTAGGCCGTGCGAGCGGCCCTGGCGTGCCCGGAGGAGGCGGCGGGATCTGCAGCTTCTGCATGACCGTGCCCATCGTGAGCTCGAACATCGGCGCCTTGTCGACCGGCCCCCAGGACGCGATCGCCATGCGTGCGCCCGGCTTCAGGAAGCCGCGGATGCGGCCGGCGCTCGCCTCGGGCTCGGGCTCGAAGATGATGCCCCAGCGCGAGATCGCTGCATCGAAGCTCCCGTCAGGAAACTCGAGCGAGGCCGCCTCGCGCTCGACGAACTGCACGTTCTCGAGTCCGGCCTCGGCGGCGCGCTCGCGGGCGAAGCCGAGCATTCCGGACGAGATGTCGGTCGCGACGACCTCACCCTCTGGGCCGACACGCATCGCCGCCGTCAGCGCCGGCTCGCCGTAGCCGGCGGCGACGTCGAGCACGCGATCGCCCTCGCCGATGCGGGCGAGCTCGACGAGCCGCTCGCTCACGCGCGCACCGCCGCTCTCGATCAGCTTGGACCACTTCCTCCAGCCAGCCGCAGCCGAGTCCCATTGCATGCGTTGGCCGATCCTGAACTCGCCGACATCCGTCGTCGTAGCCATCTCGTCCTCCTTCCGCGCCTGCGTCCGGGGTGAAGATACTCCGCCGTCGTTCTTCAGCTCACGCCCTTCGGTGACGAGGGCCGCGGCAGAGGGCCCGACCTAGGAAGCGTGAGCAGCGAGAAACGGCTCGACGACGGCGAGGACGGTCTCCGGGCTCTCGAGGAACCCGTAATGATTCGAGCCGGGAACGACGGCGAGCTCACCCTGTGGGATCGCGTCGGCGATCGCCGCCGACGACGCGACGGGTACGGGATCACGCTCGCCATGAACGACCAGGGTCGGACACGCGATGCTGCCGAGCTTCATGGGCAAAGCGTGCTCGCCGAAGTCGGCGAAGAGCCGCTTCGCGGTGTCGCGGTTCCGCGTTCTGTTCTCGGTCAGCCGGTACTGCGTGCCGAGAGCGACCTCGCGGTCGTTGTAGAACGGGATATAGAGCAGTTGGTAGTAGCGCTCAACGGCGGCGACATCACCCGCCTCGAACTCGGGGGAACTCTCGACCCGCTTCATCTCATCGGCGTCTTCCGGCGTTCGACGCGAAGCCATTTCCGTCCCGAACTGCTCTCGGAGCTCCGGAGCGAAGGGTGGCGCCGCGTTCATGAGCACCAGTGCACGAACGCGCTCCGGTCGCGTCGCGGCATAGAGCGCGACCATGTGCGCCGCGAGCGAATGCCCGGCGAAAGCGGCCTGCTCCAGCTCGAGGCCGTCGAGGAGCGCGTCGAAGTCGGCGAGCGTGCCGGCGGTCGAGATGTCGGCTAGGTCGCCCGCGGCGCTCGAGCCGCTCCCTCGTTCGTCGACGTAGATGACCTCGCGGCCGTTCGCGAGCGCATCGAGGGACGGGCGCAAGTGGGCGAATCCGAATCTCGGCCCGCCCGGGATAATCACGAGCGGCGCCCCCTCTCCGACCCGCAGGTACGCGAGTTCCGTACCCGACGCCGGAACAGTCCCCGTTCGCGCGGAAACCGTAGACACCGGTGTCGAGGAGTATCTCATCGGGTGGCGTGTCAGTCCGAGTGATCGCGGGCGCGCCGGTAGCGCTCGTAGATCACGCGCGAGCCGAACGTCCTGGTCTCGATTAGCTCGAGCGGGACGTGTTCGGTGACCGGCAGCAGGAACGGCGTGCCGCCGCCGACGACGACCGGGTAGCGGAACATGCGCAGCTCGTCGACGAGGCCGCGCTCGATCGCTGCCGAGGCGAGGCCGGCGCCGCCGATCTCGACGTCCTTGTCGGTCGCGTCGAGTGCCGCGGCGACCTCTTCCGCGAGCGGCGCCTCGGCCAGCCGGGCGTTGCCCTGGACGGTGTCGAGCGTGCGGCTGAAGACGACCTTCGGAAGCGCGCTCCAGACGTCGGCGAAGGCGTCCGTGTCCTCGTTGTCGCGTAGCGATGGATCGGTTTCCCACACGAGCATCGTCTCGTAGAGCCTCCGGCCCAACAGACAGCTGCCGCGCCCGCGGACCTGATCGAGATGGAAGCGAAACAGCTCGTCGCTCGGAACGCTCCACCCGAACGCGCCGTCGCGGTCAGCGATGAAGCCATCCACCGAGACGCTCATCGAGTAGATCAGGATCGGCCTCACGGACGCGTGATGCTATTGCTCAGGGCGTGGCGGGCAAGGCATCAGAGCGGTTCGTCTGGGCGGTCGACACTCTGGAGGTCCGCCCGGCCGACCGCCTGCTCGAGGTCGGCTGCGGCCACGGCGTCGCGGTCTCCCTGGTCTGCGAGCGGCTGAAAACGGGAACGATCACCGCGATCGACCGCTCGCCCAAGATGATCGAGATGGCTACGCGGAGGAACCGCGAGCACGTCGAGGCGGGCAGGGCTGTGCTCCAGGCCGTCGCGCTGGAGGACGCGGACCTCGGCGATCGCCGCTTCGACAAGGTCTTCGCCTTCAACGTCGCTCCCTTCTGGCTGCAGCCTGAGGCGGCGCTCGGTGCCGTCCGCAAGCACCTCGCCCGGAATGGGGCCGTCTACCTCTTCTGGGACGCGCGCCACTTCGCGCCGGAGCGAGCCCGGGACCTCGGGAACGAGCTGGCCGAACGGCTGCGCGAGGGTGGATTCTCCGTCGACAGAGTGCTGGTCGAGGACCTGCGCCCAGTCCCCGCGGTCTGCGCGATCGGGCGGCCTCAGGGCAAGTCGTCGTAGGCGTACGGCTCGCGGTCGAGCTCAACCGCGGTTCGTTATTCCTTCACGATTCCGGCTTCGGTCGCGTAGGCGAGTCGATGCACACGACGCGCGCGGGCTCGTCGCCGAGGACCTCATAACCATGCGCCGTCCCTGCGGGGGTGACGATGACGTCACCCGCCTCGGCCTCGAGGGTTCGATCCTCGACCGTCCACCGCATGCGGCCGGAGCGAATGACGATGACGTGATCCTGTGGCGGATCATGGGTGTGCATCGGCTTGACCTGCCCGACGGGGTGCGTCACGAGGTGGACCTCGACGTGGTCGAGCCAGATGCCCTCGTCTTCGCTTGTCGGCCGGGCGAAGCGGCTGTAGTTGCTCTTGTCGGTGATCTTGACCATCGGTCCCCTTTCTGCGCTCAGCTTCGGAGATGACACTTCGGCAGGGTCGCGCGGAGCGCGGCGCCTCGAATCCGCCTACGCGCTAGTCCGGGGCACCAGTCAGCGAGAACTCAGAAAGCCGCTGCGCTGCAAGGTTGGGATGACGTGGAGATCGACGGCAGGGGCAAGCGTGACCAGCTTCTCGGGCCACCAAGTCAGCGCGGCGATCTCAGCCGTGGGTGTCGGCGTCCCGATCAAGTTCGCCCGGTAGACGGTCATATGCATGTCGACGTCTTCCAGCGCCCCTTGCGCGTGCACTTCGAGAAATACCTCCGGCTGGTCGATCGCGCACCCGAGCTCCTCGCGCACCTCACGCAGTACGCAAGCCAGCGGAGTTTCGCCGGGCTCGGGCTTGCCACCTGGCAGGTAGAAAACGTCGGGTGCCGCCCGCTTGCTGACCAGCAGCAGGCGCCCGCCGACAACGACGGCCGCGGCGATCACGCGCAGCTGGCCCACGCAGACCATCGTGGCAGTCGCTTCGGTCGCCTCGGCCTAGCCGGCCAGCTCGTCGCGGCGACGGATGAGGTAGGCCGTCTCGGCGGTGTTGCCGGCCAGCCCGATGGCTCTGTCGTACGCCGCCCGCGACTCGTCGCTCCGGCCCAGCCGGCGCAGCAGGTCGGCGCGGGTGGCGTGGAAGGCGTGGTAGCCCTCCAGCGGCAGACCGTCAACCTCCGCCAGCGCGACCTCCGGGCCGTCGAGCTCGGCGACCGCGATCGCCCGGTTGAGCCGCACGATCGGCGAGGGGTCGAGGCGGACCAGCTGGTCGTAGAGCTCGACGACCTGCGACCAGTCGGTGTCGCGAACGTCGCGGGCCTCGGTGTGGACGGCGTTGATCGCGGCGAGGATCTGGTAGCGCCCCGGCGCTTGGCCGGAGTCGAGGCGCCCGCGGACCAGCGCATGGCCCTCGGCGATCAGCTCATGGTCCCAGGCGCCGCGGTTCTGCTTGTCGAGGGGGACAAGCTCACCGCTCGCCGACACCCGCGCGGGGCGACGGGCCTCCGTCAGGAGCATCAGCGCCAGCAGCCCGGCCACCTCACCGTCCTCGGTCAGGAGGGCACGGGTCATTCGAGTGAGCCGGATCGCCTCGGCGGTCAGGTCGTGACGTACGGGATCAGTGTCGGGGCCGGTTGCCAGGTAGCCCTCGTTGAACACGAGGAAGAGGACGGCGAGCACGCCGGAGACCCGTGCCGGGAGATCCTCCGCGGACGGCACCCGATACGGGATGCGAGCCGCCTTGATCTTGGCCTTCGCCCGAGTGATCCGCTGCCCCATAGTCGCCTCCTGCACCAGGAAGGCACGAGCGATCTCGGGCACGGTCAGACCGCCGACCATGCGCAGCGTCAGGGCCACGCGGGTCTCCATCGCAAGCGCCGGGTGACAGCAGGTGAAGATCAACCGGAGCCGCTCGTCCTCGATGGCGCCGAAAGGCTCGGGCGGGTCGTCGTGGTACAGCATCCGAGCCTCCCTCTGCTTGTCGCGGCGCTTGTTCTCGCGCCGGATCCGGTCGATCGCCTTGCGGGTGGCAGTGGTGGTCAGCCAGGCGCCGGGGTTTGGGGGTACGCCGTCGGCCGGCCACCGCACGACGGCGGTCGCAAACGCCTCTGCTGCCGCCTCTTCGGCGACGTCGAGGTCACCGAAACGTCGGGTCAGGGCGGCGACAACCCGCGCCCACTCCTCGTGGTGGGCGTGGGTGATCGCCTCCCGGACGTCGATCGCGCTCACAGGAACGGCCGCACCTCGGCCTTCCGATTGCAGGCCTTCGACCCCTCGGCGGCGAGCTTGAGCGCCACGTCGAGGTCGGGTGCCTCGATGATCCAGAAGCCGGCGATGTACTCCTTCGACTCCACGTACGGCCCGTCGGTGAACACGGCCTCCCCGTCCCGCCCGTCGACGACGGTGGCCGTACTGGGCGACCCGAGGCCGCCGGCGAAGACCCAGTGGCCCTCGGCCTGGAGTTGCTCGTTGAACACATCGATCGCGGCCATCTCCTCCGCGGTGGCGGAGCCGGTCGTCTCGTCGAGCACGGAAATCAGGTACTGAGCCATCGGAATCATCTCCTGTCGTCGTGTGGCCCCCCCATGGACGGCCTCTCACCCTTTCTACGAACGCCGCTGCCTCGATCCGACACGCTCCGCTGAAGTGCTCCTAGCTCGTGGCCGTCGCGTACTCCGGGCGCCCGGTGGGCCGGTAGACCTGGATCGTCACCCCGTTGGAGGTCGCCCGCGATTCGGCCAGTTCCAGCGCTCTGTCCGGGCCGGTGTCGGGGAACAGCCGCGTGCCCTGGCCGATGACCACGGGATAGGTGAGCAGCGTGATCTCGTCGACAAGCTCGTTGTCGAAGAGCCAGCGCACCAGGCTGCCGCTGCCGTGCACTTGCAGCTCGCCTCCCGACTTGGCCTTCAACTCACCGACAGCGGCCGCGACGTCCCCGGAAAGGACCGTCGTGTCCGCCCATTGCGGGTCGGTGAGCGTGGTCGATGCCACGTACTTGGGCCGCGTGTTCAACGCCACCGAGATCGGGTTGTCGCCCTGATTTTCCCCCCAGGAGCCGGTTCCCCAAGAGCGGGCAAAGATCTCGTAGGTCCGCCGCCCGAAGAGGAAGGCGTCGGCGCGCCGGAAGACGTTGTCGAGGAACGTCGCAGCCTCGCCTTCGAAGAGGGGTAAGGCCCATCCGCCACGCGCGAATCCGCCACTGGGGTCCTCATCCGCCCCGCCCAACCCCTGCATGACGCCGTCGACAGAAACGTGTGTGATGGTCGTCAGTTTCATGGTCGCAGGTCCTTTCTTCGCTGCTGATCGTCGTTCGTTAGGACCGGACCGCCGCACCGTTCTCATCGGTTTCGGCACTGGCGTCCTGCGCCGCGCCTCGGTCTGAGGCGCGGCGCAGTGTGCTTTTTTCCTATTGCTTCAGGCCTTCGCTGCCAGCGGGCGTCGCGCCGCCCACGCGGCGGCCTGCTCCGTCGCCCACGACAGGGCGTAGTCGGCGATCTCCTCCCAGCCGGCCTGCGAGGGCATGAGGTGCGCGCGGCCCTCGTACTCGACGACCTCGGTGATCGTGCCCTCCGCCTTGTAGTGCTTCGCGTTCGAGCGCTGGATCGACGGGGGCATGAGGTGATCCTTCTCGCCAGAGATGAAGAGCAGCGGCGCCCGGTTGGGGTTCTTGTAGTCCACGTGCGTGTCGTCGGGCCCCGGATGGATGTTGGCGAGCGCACTGCCCCAGAACACGCGGCCCGACGCGGGGATGTGATAGCGCTCATACAGCCTTCGCGCTTCCTCCTCGCTGAACGTGTTCGTGAACACGTAGCGCCACTGGTCGAAGGTGAACCCGACGGCCTTGTGCCGGTTGGCCGGGTTCTTGAGGACGGGGAAGCTCGACCTGATCTGCGACAGCGGCAGGCGCTTGACGCCCTCGGTCGGGGCCGAGTTGATCGCGACGCCGGCGGCGCCGTAGCCCCGGTCCATCAGGATCTGCGTGAAGACGCCACCGGCCGAGTGACCCATCAGGATCGGCGCCGGCTCGATCGGCGAGACGACAGACTCCAGATGTTCGATGACCGCCGGCACCGTCAGATCCTCGATGGGCTTCGGGTCCGCATTCAGTGCCTCGACCTCCACCTCGAAGCCGGGGTACGCAGGGGTCAGGACGCGGTAGCCGCGGCTCTCGTAGCGAGCTTTCCAGTCCTCCCAGCTTCGCGGCGTCACCCAGAAGCCGTGGATCAGAACAATCGTGTCGGGGGTGGTTGCGCCAGTGCTCAAGCGTCCTCCTTTCTGGTCGTTGCGGTCAGGCGGCTACAGGAACCGCCGCCGCCTCGAGGATCAGTTCGGCCGTCGCCTGCGGCTGTGAGACCGGAAGCGCATGCGACGCTCCCGGGATCTCGACTGTCCGCTGCGAGCCGGCGCGTTCGGCCAGGAAGCGCTGCAGCTCTGGCGGGATGATCCGGTCCTCCTCGCCGATCACGAACCACGACGGCCGCTCGCGCCACAGGGGCCGCTCGCCGGACGGCGCGAAGAGCGCTTCCTGGGTCGCCGGGCGCTGCGTCGCCGCCAGACGCGCCGCCTCCGCCGCCGGAATGTCCGGGCCGAAGATTTCGTGGAAGCGGTCTTGGAGGATGTACAGGTCGGTCTTTCCGTCGCTGAGCGGGACCGGCCGCAGCGCCTCCTCGCCGAGCATGCTGCCCGGGAACTTCCCGGCCAGCGTGAAAGCGCTCTCGCCGGGGTCCGGTGCGAAGGCGTTCACGTAGACGAGCCCGGTGATCTCGCCGGCGTCTGCGGGCACGTTCGAGATCACGGCTCCCCCGTAGGAGTGGCCGACGAGCACGACGGGCCCGTCGATCGTGCGAACGAGGTCGGCGACGCCGGCCGCGTCGGTGGCCAAGTCCCGCAGCGGGTTGCCGTCGGCGATCACGGGATGGCCCGCTTCGAGCAGCGGCTCGATCACGCCGCCCCAGCTGGCGGACTCGGCGAAGGCGCCGTGGACGAGAACGATTGTCGGTTTCATGAGACTCTCCTTTGGGTCAAGGGTTGGTGTGCACGGCCGCGGACTGGCTGAGCCAATCTTCGAAGCGCGTCGGCGCGATGCGTGCCTTGCCTCCAGGCGTGAGGGAGAAGTAGTCGAGTTCCGCCCCGAAGTAGCGCGCGTGGATGTTGGCGATCACCTCGCGCCCGTCGCCCGTCGCGCTGAGAACACGCCGGACGATTTCGTCAAGTCGGAACTCTTCGGGGCCTGCCAGCTCGACGATGCCGTTCGCCGGCTCGTTCACTGCGAGCTCGGCCAACGCGGCGGCGACGTCGTCCGCGGATTCCGGTTGGACGAACACGGGCGGCAGGTGAACGGTCTCGCCCGTAACGCTCGAGTCGGCGATGCGTCCGAGGAACTCGAAGAACTGCGCCGCGCGCAGGATCGTGTAGGGGACGGACCCGGCCTTGACCGCCTCCTCCTGGGCGAGCTTCGCACGGAAGTAGCCGCTGTCCTGTAGCCGGTCGGTGCCGACGACGGAGAGCGTGACGTGGTGGCCGACCCCCGCGGCCGTCTCCACATCGAGGATGTTGCGCGACGACGTCTGGAAGAAATGCATCACCGCCTCGTCGTCCCAGGCGGGCGCATTCGACACGTCGACGACGACCTGGGCGCCCTCGAGCGCCTCCTGCAGTCCCTCACCGCTGAGCGTGTCGACGCCGGTGTCGGGCGACGCCGGAAGCGGGTCGTGGCCCCCCTCCTTGAGCTTCTCGACGAGCTTCGAGCCGATTAGGCCCGTCCCGCCGATGACAACGATCTTCATCCGCTCTCCCTTCGATTGACGGACCCGACGAGGATCGCGGCCAGAAGCGCCACTCGAATCCGCCAACACGCCAGTGTGTGTCCCCAGTCGACGGAGGTCGCGGCGCATTGGCAGCGCCGGGCGCACGGTGTAGCGTCGGGGGCGATGTCGAACCACGAGCCTAGGCACGGGCTGCGCGGTCGGCAGGACGAGTGCGACGTCCTCGATCGCTTACTGAAAGAGGTCCGGACCGGTCACAGTCAGGTCCTAGTCGTGCGCGGCGAGCCGGGCGTCGGCAAGTCGGCGTTGCTGGAGTACGGCATCGAGAACGCGTCCGGATGTCGCGTCTTGCGCGCGGCCGGCGTCGAGTACGAGATGGAGCTCGCCTACGCGGGTCTACAACAGCTGTGCGCCCCGATGCTCGAGCTCAGAGAGCGGCTGCCGCAGCCGCAACGCGCTGCGCTGGAGACAGCGTTCGGCCTGAGCGCTAAGGAGACCCCGGACCGCTTCGTCGTCGGTCTGGCCGTCCTCAGCTTGCTCTCGGAGGGCGCCGACGAGAACTCGCTCATCTGTGTCGTCGACGACTACCAATGGTTGGACCGTGCGTCAGCGCTGACGCTTGCGTTCGTTGCGCGCCGCCTGAAAGCGGAGTCGGTCGGCTTGGTGTTCGCGGTGCGCCAACACAGCGAGGCGCGGGAGTTGGACGGGTTGCCTGAGCTCCTGCTCGAAGGGCTCAGCGCGAGCGACGCCCGCGCGCTCTTGGACTCGGCATGGCTCGGACGGCTGGACGAGGCCGTGCTCAACCGTGTCGTCGCGGAGGCGCACGGGAACCCGCTCGCCCTGCTCGAGTTGCCGCGGGCCTTGACGCCCGCACAGCTCGCGGGCGGATTCGGATTTCCCGACGTTACGCCGGTTGCGAACCGGATCGAGGAGAGCTTCCGGCGCCGGCTCGAGTCGCTCCCGGACGACACCCGGCGATTGCTGCTGACAGCCGCAGCCGAGCCGGTGGGCGACACGACTTTGCTGTGGCGCGCCGCCCGCGGGCTCGGGCTAGGAGCAGACGCCGCAGGACCGGCCCAGACAGCGGGGCTGATCGACTTCGGCGCTCTCGTGCGGTTTCGTCACCCGCTGGTGCGCTCCGCGGTGTACCGGGCGGCATCCGCTCCGGACCGTCGTGAGGTGCACCTCGCGCTGGCCGAAGCGACCGATCCCGAGGCTGACCCCGATCGGCGCGCATGGCATCGTGCGCAGGCGTCCTCGGGTCTCGACGAGGCCCTGGCGGACGAGCTGGAGCGCTCGGCCGGGCGCGCACAAGCTCGGGGCGGCATCGCGGCAGCGGCTACGTTCCTCGAGCGAGCGGCAGAGCTAACGGCGGATTCGGCCCGACGCGGTCGCAGGGCGCTCGCCGCGGCGCAAGCGAAATTCGAGGCCGGGGCGCCGGAGGCCGCGCAGGAGCTCCTGGTCACTGCGGAGAGGTGTCCGGTGGACGAGCTGCAGCGTGCACGGCTCGCCCAGTTGCGCGCCCAGATCGTCTTTGCGCTCAGACGCGGCAGCGACGCTCCACCTCTGCTACTCGATGCAGCCAAGCAGCTCGAGCCATTTGACAATGGCTCAGCGCGCGAGGCGTACTTGGAAGCGCTCGGAGCCGCGATCTTCGCCGGCCGCCTGAATGGCCTCGTCGGCCCGGGTGACGTGGCCGCGGCCGCTCAAGGTGCGCCTCGTGCACGACACCCCTCGCCGCCGACAGACCTCCTCCTCGACGGTCTTGCGACTCGCTACACGGAGGGCTATGTGGCCGGCGTTGCGCCGCTGCGTCGCGCGCTCGACGAACTTGAGCGCGACCCTGGACGCGACGAAGACGACTTCAGGCGCTGGTTTTGGCTCCCATGGCTCATCGCATGCGACTTGTGGGACGACGAGAGGTGGCACAAGCTGGCCACGCGAGCCGTACGGCTCGTCCGCGCTTCCGGCGCGCTCATCGCCCTACCTCTGGCACTGGGATACCGCGCGGTGTTGCACGTGCATGCGGGCGAGTTCGCCGCGGCTTCGGCGCTGACCGATGAGGCCGATGCGATCACGGAGGCGACCGGCAGTGCCCCGGCGAAGTACGCATCGCTGTTGCTGGCCGCGTGGCGCGGCGTCGAGGCCGAGGCGCTGGAGCTCTTCAGCTGGGGTCTCGAGAACGTGACCGCGCGAGGCGAGGGAAGAGGGATCGGTGGATGGGGCTACACAACGGCGGTGCTGTACAACGGTCTCGGCCGCTACGAGAACGCGCTGGCGGGGGCCCGGTCGGCATGCGAGTACGACGACCTGGGCATCTTCGGCCTCTCCCTCGTCGAGCTCGTCGAGGCGGGCGCCCGAAGCGGCGCCTACGACGAGGCCACTACCGCCTTGCAGCGACTCGAGGAACGCACAGGCGCTGCCGGCACAGACTGGGCGCTCGGCATCCGGGCCCGGTCACGTGCGCTGCTCAGCGACGGACAGGCTGCAGAGCCCCTGTACCGCGAGGCAATCGAACGGCTCGAGCGCACTCGTATCGCCGTCCATCTCGCCCGAGCGCACCTCGTCTACGGCGAATGGCTGCGGCGCGAGAACCGGCGCGTCGACGCCCGTGAGCACCTTCGAGCCGCCCACGAGACGTTCAGTCAGGCCGGAGCCCAGGCGTTCGCCGATCGCGCCCAGCGAGAGCTCTCGGCCACGGGCGAGACCGCCCGCACTCGCACCTACGAGTCGAGGGGCCTACTCACGGCCCAGGAGTCCCAGATCGCCCGACTCGCCCGAGACGGTTTCTCCAACCCGGAAATCGGAGCGCAGCTGTTCATCAGCCCGCGCACCGTCCAATACCACTTGCGCAAGGTCTTCCAAAAGCTCGACATCACCTCGCGCAACCAGCTGGGGCGCCTTCCGCCGAACCGCCTCAGGTCCGCGTAATCGAGAGGAGGAACGAGATGACCACGACAACTTCCCCGACGCCGACGACCGCAATTTCCGAGCGGGAGCATCGGGAGATCGAGGCGGCCAATGCCTCCGGCAACACCCCGGTCGTCTTCATCCACGGCCTCTGGCTGCTGCCAAACAGCTGGGCCAAGTGGGCGGACTTCTTCCAGCAGGCCGGCTATGCGCCGTTGACGCCGGACTGGCCAGACGATCCGGAAACGGTTGAAGGGGCTCGCGCGGAGCCGGAGATCCTCGCCAAGAAGACCTTGAAGCAGGTCGCCGATCACACCACCGACGTCATCAACGCCTTGGACAAGAAACCCGTGGTCATGGGCCACTCGACCGGGGGCTTGCTGGCGCAGATGCTCGCGGGCGAGGGCCTCTCGGCGGCCACGGTGGCGATCGACCCAGGAGTCTTCCGCGGCGTGCTGCCTCTGCCGGTCTCCACGCTCAGGTCGGCGGGCCCGATCCTGGTCAACCCGCTGAACCGCCGCCGCGCGATCACGCTCACTTTCGACCAGTTCAAGTACGCCTGGGCGAACGCGCTGGACGAGAAGGAGGCGAAGGAGCTCTACGACAGGTACCACGTCGCCGGCTCCGGGATCTCTCTCGCGCAGATGGCCAACGCGAACCTCAACCCGTGGACGGAGGCGAAGGTGGACACGAAGAACCCCGAGCGCGGTCCCTTGCTGATCATCGAGGGCGAGAAGGACCACACGGTCCCGTGGGCGATCGCGCACGCCGCCTACAAACGGCAGAGGCGCAACCCTGGCGTGACGGAGATCGTGAAGATGCCGAACCGCGGCCACGCGCTCACGATCGACCACGGCTGGCGCGAGGTCGCCCAGACGGCCCTCGACTTCGTCAAGCGGTTTACCTAGCCGGCTGGCTCACTGGTGAGCGAAGCGAGCTGCTCCTCGAAGCGAGTCATTGCGTCGCGGTGGAGGAAGGTTGCCCAGCTCACCCGGGCCACGCCCAGCTCGGCGAGCTCGGCGAGCGACTGCTTCTGGGGCAGCCGTATGACGTTCACAGGGCCGCTGACCTCCGAGGTGAAGCGCCGCAGCGCGTCCGTCTCCCATAAGGCGATCGGGTACACGCAGTCTGCGCCGGCCTCGAGGTAGGCATTCGCACGCCCCACCGCTTCGGGGAGGAGCTCCTCCTGCGGGGAGCGGTCCCCTGCGAAGAAAGGCCCCAGGAAGACATCGACTCGGGCGTTGATCACGAGCCCGTAGCCGTCCTCCGACGCTGCCTCGCGAACCGCCCCGAGCCACTCCACGTGTCGGTCGCGATCGCGGAGGCTTTCGTCGGTGTGGTCGGTGTCCTCGAGATTGCAGCCGGCCGCGCCCACGGCTCGCAGCGCAGCCACCAGCTCAGCCGGCTCCATCCCGTAGCCGGCCTCGGCGTCGACCGTGACCGGCACGTCGACGCCCCTCGCGATCCGCGCGGCCGCCGCGAGCATCTCATCGGCCGGCGCACCCTCGTGGTCCTCGTAGCCGAGCGTCGCGGCCACACCTCCACTAGTGGTCGCGACGACGGGAAACCCGGCCGCGACCACGGCTCGCGCCGTGGCCACGTCCCAGGCGTTCGGCAGCAAAAGGGGGTCGCCAGGGCGGTGCAACGAGCGCAGCAGGTCGCAGTGGGTCTGGAGTTCCGTCGTCTCTGAGAGAGCCACGCCAGAAAATCTACGCCGGATGCCATCCGGCGCGCTGCGACTAGCGACCCGCCCTAGCGCCTCGGCTGATGCGAATGAGTCACGTGCTGCGGGATGCTCGAACGGTGAGAACACACCGACTCGGGGGAGGAACGATCATGGTGAGGTACTTCTATGCGTGGACGCCGCTCGTACTTGTCGGAACGGTCGTCATCCTCTCTCTTCCCTGGCTCGGACTCATCGCGTTCATGATCGCCGCGCTCGTCGCCGTCGCTGCGCCGGTAGCCCTCGCGTGGGCGACAGTCGCCGCTACGCGCGGCGTCGGCCGTGCGATCGCCCTCCGGTGGCACGCGGATGCCGTCCCTCAGTACAAGCCGGCCCTGCTGCCGGCTGAGCGCGAAGCATGGCTCCGAGTAATTCGCCAGTAGCGCTGCTCTACGACATCCACGGCAACTTGGAGGCGCTCGAAGCCGTCATCGCCGAGGCTAAGGGCGCGGGAGCTGAGCGCTATGCACTCGGTGGTGACTACGCAACGTTCGGACCGTGGCCGCGCGAAACCGTGGAGCTGCTCGCGAACCTTCCGGCTGTGATTCGCATCCGAGGCAATGTCGACCGGTGGCTGCGCGAGGAGCCGGAGGTCCCAGCGAGTGCGCAGTCGTTGGTCACGGCAGCCCTCGAGGCGGCGCGCGACTCGCTCGGCCCCGCTTTGGTCGCCGACCTGTACGAGCTTCCGGACCGCGCAGAGCTGAACGGGACACTCGTCTGTCACGGGTCACCGCTTTCGGACATCGAAAGCTTCTCCCGCCAGGCTGAACCCGGCGAAGCGCGTCTGCTCACCGGCGAGGCGCAACGGACGATCCTGTTCGGCCACAGTCATCTGCAATTCGAGCGGCCCGGGCCGAACGGCACCACGCTCGTCAACCCGGGCAGCGTCGGCTCGCCGCTCGACGGCGACACGCGTGCCGCCTGGGCGCTCTACGAGGACGGCCGGATCGCCTTTCGGCGAACCGAGTACGACGTCGAGCGGGCCGCGGCAAAGATGCGGACCTTCGGCGGGTGGGCGGAGCCGATCGTGCGACGCATCGAGTGCGCCTCGGGTTGAGAAGCTACGTCTGCGATGTCAGGGAAGCTGATCGTCGTGGGCCTGGGCGGCTCGCTGGCCGAGAACTCGAAGAGCCGCGCCGCGCTGCAAGTGGCCCTCGACGGCGCCGCCGGCGCGGGAGCGGAGACGCAGCTGCTCGACCTCCGCCGGCTCGAGCTGCCGCTGTACAACCCCGAGGACGACAAACCGACCGAGAACGCCGCAACCCTGATCGAGGCCGCATACGCTGCGAACGGTCTGCTCTGGAGCAGCCCGCTCTACCAGGGGACGATCTCCGGCGCCTTCAAAAACGCGCTCGATTGGCTGCACACGCTCGGCGCTCGTGAGCCGCCGTATCTCCACGACAAGGTGATCGGCCTGATCAGCGCTGCCGGTGGAACGCAAGGTCTTCAGGCCATCAACACGATGGAGTTTTCTGTGCGGGCGCTTCGCGCCTGGGCGGTCCCGTATGTCGTTCCAATCGCAAGTGCGGCGCGCGTCTTCGACCGCACGGGGAAGGTTCATGACGAGGCGGTCGAGCGGCAGCTGAGGACGCTCGGGCAAGAGGTCGTGCGTGTCGCCGAGCGCTTCGCCTCCGACGCCTCCCTTCACCGCCACGTCGAATGCGCACAGGCGGCCGAGCGCGTCGCCGCCGTCGCCTAGCACTGCTCAGGCCGGGCCCGGCATCGCGCCCTCGGCAAGCTTGAGCCGGGTCCAGACGTTCATGTTGACGACGACGCCGACGATCTCGAGGATCTCCTCCAGGCCGAAGTGCTCGGCGAGCGCGTCGTGGTAGCGCTGAAACGCCGAGTCCCGGTCGGTGTCGGCGGCACGAGTGAGCGCCTCGGCGTAGCGGAGCGCCGCCTGCTCGGCCTCGGAGTGAAGCTCGGTCTCCCACCACGCGCTCAGGGTGTCGATCTTCGCCCGGGGGATGCCTGCCTCGCGCGCCGCCTCGTAGTGCAGGTTGAGGCAGTAGGTGCAGTTGTTGAGCTGCGAAACGCGCAGCCGCAGGAGCTGTGCGAGCTGGCGGTCGATCCGCAGGTCCGCCTTGTACCCGAACGCATCCGCGCCCATCCGGGCGATGCCGATCAGCGCCTCGTTCTCGCTCGCGTCGAGCCGGCGCTTCTCCACCTGGACGTCGTCAGCCATCTTGCTTCCTTTCGCTGCTCATGGCGATGCTCGTAGCGATCGACCAGATCACAAGCGCGAGGACGCCGGGAAAGAAGCCGAAGCCAAACACGCTGTCTTCGCCGAGACCTGCGAGGAGCGTGAGGAATGCGATAAGGAAGGAAAGCGCACCGATCAGCGCCACGAAACCGGTCCAGCGCGCGAAGACGCCCGTGCGGAGCGTTAGCAGCCCAGCGGACATGAGCAACGCCGCAAAGCCCATTGCGGAGACCAGGAATGGCCCCGCTGACGCGGTTGCTACCGCTCTACTCACGACTGGATCCGCGTCGGCTCCCTCGGATGTCGCGGACGCGATAACGACGATCGCGATACTCATCCCCGCGATGCCGGTGATAGCACCCGCGAACGCGGTGCGCGCGAGTTGTGCAGAGCCGCGACCCGTAGTCTCCGCACTCCCGAGCACGCTTCGGATCGTCCCGACGAAGTGCAGGAAGACGAAGCCTGCGAGCAGCATCGCGAACGCGCCGACGCGGCTCCTCCACTTGTTGTCTTCCGCCCAGGTCGTCCACTCCTGATCCGCCGCCGCGTAGTCGGGAGCGTCGCCTCCGCTCGCGAACCAGCCGACGACGAAGAGCACGCCGAAGGCGACGCCGGACAGGGCAAGCAGTCGCTGCCATGTGGCCGGAAGAGCGTCAGGCAACTGCATCGCCGCGCCAGTTGGGGCGGACGATCGGCGAGTCCCGCCTGAAGCCCCAGATCGCGCAGTAGAAGCCGACGAACAACTCCCAGATGGCCTCCGGGAGCACGAGGATCATCACCGTGCTCATTTCCCACCAGTCGAAGAGCACGCCGAGGTTCGAGAAGAAGAGGATCGGCCCTCCGATCAAGCCCAGCCAGGCCATGCGCCGTGGGACGAGGCCCGACCTGTACATGAGATAGCCGAGGATCAGCCCGTTTCCGAACGGGACGATGAGTCCGGGGCCGAGGAGGAACGTCCAGTCCTTGAGGTCCTTCAGCGAGGCGGCGATGTCGGCCGTGCCGGAACCGTCCAGGCGCATAGTCACGAGCCCGAGCACGAAGATGATCCCGACCGCAATGAAGACAGACTCGATGATTCGAGCCGCGACGTAGCCGATCGCGAGCCCTTCGTTCTGGCGCCGCGCGATCGGGTAGAGGGCGACGCCCGTCCCGACGTTCGAGAGGACGAGGAAGAACTCGAGCAGGATCGCGAAGTAGAGCCAGCCCATCCCTCCGTCGCCGCCGATGAACCCGGCCGGGTCGTCGAGAACCGACTCGAAGATCAGGTACGCCGGAATCGACGTGAGGAACGTGATGATGAACAGCACTCCGAAAATCCGGGCGTGCCGCTGGTCGTCCGCCATCCCACACCTCCCTTTGAGCCGTCGAGTCCGGCGAGCCTAGGACACTTCGGCTCACGATACAAATCGGGTGCGCGCCGTGCGAGTTCGGCGTGAAGCTTTGCTGGCCTAGGTCAGCTCAGGCCGCCTGTCGGCGGGCGACAGTCTTCTTGTGGCAGCGAGCACACTCGGGCTCGGACTGCCCTGCCAAGTCGCTGGTCTCGTGCCAGCCCGGCGGCAGCTTGCGCACCTGCACCGCGCCGTTCTGCGTGTGGACGCGGCCGCAACGACACACGTAACGGGCTATGACGGTCGGCGACGCGTAGTGCGAACAGCCGTAGTACACCGACATGGCATCTCGATTATGCCTCCTCCGTTCC
>Ga0081538_10001722_pt1 | contig 22265 bp, 23 predicted proteins | sample TabmetS5T2R1_FD_71022 | JGI IMG/M metagenome (GOLD analysis project Ga0081538, IMG submission 71022) | Tabebuia heterophylla rhizosphere microbial communities from the University of Puerto Rico - S5T2R1 | ecosystem: Host-associated > Plants > Roots > Rhizosphere ...
CCGTTCTGGACCAGGTTGCCGATCCAGTCGTGGGCGCCCATGACCAGGTCGGGGCCCTTGCCGGCCTGGGCGGCGGTGACGTACATGGTCTGGAGGTCCTTGGAGACGGCCTGGACGTTGACCTGGACGTCGTTCAGCTCCCCCCACGTGGTGGCGGACTCCCTGATCGCCCGTGAGTACTTGTCGTCGGCCCAGATGGTGAGCGAGACGCCCTCCGAGCCGCTGTTGGATGCTCCGCCGCCGCTGCCGCAGCCGGCCAGGAGCAGCATCAGCCCCACCATGAGCAGGGCGAGGGTGGTCCGGGGCACGCGCATGGTGAGCTCCTCAACCTGTCCGCCGCCGAGGGTTGGTGCCTGCGTCACCCCCTTCGAGCTCGAGGAGCTTGAACGTTCAACCTAATCGGGAGGTTAGACTTATCACGACCATGTCGCAGCGTCAAGAGTTCCCTATGTCCGGCTTCGGCGGCGGGGACTGTGCCTAGCAGTACGATCGGGTACCCTGACCAGACGCGGCGGAGCGCCGGAGGTCGAACGTGGCCGGGAAGCAGACCGAGGGTCGGGGGCCGACGCAGGGTGGCGGTGGCGGCGGCAAGGCCCGCAGCGACATCAACGACGTGGCCAGGATGGCCAGGGTGTCGCGCCAGACTGTCTCCAACGTGCTCAACAACCGGACGGGCTACTCCGAGGAGACCCGCTCCCGGGTCCTGCGGGCCATCGAGGCCCTCGACTACCAGCCCCACCGGGCCGCCCGCAGCCTCCGCTCGCAGCGGACCATGCAGCTCGGCTACCACATGCCGGGTGAGCAGCTGGCACCCGAGAACGCCTTCGTCCTCGGGTTCATGCAGGCGCTGGTCCGGGCGGCCGCCGACCACGGCCACCACGTGCTCGTCTTCACCGAGCAGGACGACGAGCTCGAGGTGTTCCGCGAGCTGGTGGCCATCCGCGGGGTCGACGGGTTCATCCTGTCCGGCTCGCGGGGCGAGGACCCCCGGGCCCGCTACCTCCACCAGGCCGGGGTGCCGTTCGCCGTGTTCGGCCGCACCGCCCCGGGCCTGCCCCAGACCTGGGTCGACATCGACAGCGTGGCCGGGGCCGCCTCGGCCGTCGACTACCTGGTCGGCCGGGGCCACGAGAGCCTGGCCTACGTCGGCTACGGCCCCGGGAAGTCCTGGGACGTGGAGCGGCTGGAGGGCTTCCGCAAGGGCCTGGCCGACCACGGGATCCGGGTCGCCGAGCGCCGCATCATCCTCGGCCGGTCCCTGGAGGGAGTCCACGACGACGTGCTCCGGCTCCTGGGCGGTAAGCGGCCCCCGTCGGCGATCGTCACCGGCAGCGACGTGCTGGCCGCGGTGGTGGTGAACGCGGCCAAGTCCCTCGGCCTGCGCGTCGGCCAGGATGTGGCCGTGACCGGCTTCGACGGCGGCTTCGTCCGCCACATGACCGAGCCGGTGCTGACCAGCGTCCGCATCCCCGTCGACCGCATCGCGACCGAGCTGATCGCCTGCTGCCTGCGCATGATCGACGACGGCACGGCCCAGTCCACCGGGCTCCTGGTCCCCACCGAGATCGCCGTCGGGGGCACCGCCTGACGGTGCGGGTCGTCTCCTGCCGCCATCGGCGGCCGTGTGCCGGCTCTAGGCGGCGCCCCTGGCCAGGAGGCGGCCGCGGGGCGGGTCGCCGGTGACCTGCTGGCCGCGGAGCCAGGTCGAGCGGACCACCCCGGTCAGGGACAAACCGGCGTACGGGGTGACCGGGTGGCGGTGGTGCAGGCGGGCCGGGTCGACCACGAACCTCTCCTCGGGGGCGAGCACGCACAGGTCGGCGTCGGCGCCGACGGCGATCCGGCCTTTCTGACCAAGGCCGGCCAGGTCGGCCGGGCTCTCGGCCATCCAGCGGGCCAGGTCGGGCAGCCGGTGGCCGCGGGCCCTGGCCGCCGTCCAGACGGCGGGCAGGCTCACCTGCAGGGAGGCGATGCCGCCCCAGGCCGTGCCGAAGTCGCCGCTGTCGAGGTGCTTGAGCTCGGGCGGGCAGGGTGAGTGGTCGGAGGCGACCAGGTCGATGAGGCCGTCGGCCAGGCCCCGCCACAGCCGCTCGCGGTTCCGGGCGTCGCGGATGGGTGGGCAGCACTTGAGCTGGGTGGCCCCGTCGGGGATCGACCCCGCCTTGAAGGTCAGGTAGTGGGGGCAGGTCTCGGCGCTGACCGCGACGCCGTCGCGGCGGGCGCTGGCCAGCAGGTCCAGGGCGCCGGCCGAGGACAGGTGGAGGACATGGGCCCGGCCGCCGGTGTGGCGGGCGGCCTCGATGACCCTGGCGACGGCCCGGTGCTCGGCCTCGGCGGGCCGCGAGGCGAGGAAGCCGGCGTACCGGCGGCCGCCGGCCGGCGGCGCCCCGGCGATCGCCTGCGGGTCCTCGGCGTGGACGAGCAGCGGCGACCCCAGGCCGGCCAGCACCTCCAGGTGGCCCTCGAGCTCGCCCGGGCGCAGGTGGGGGAACTCCTCCACCCCGGAGTCGACGAGGAAGCACTTGAAGCCGAGCACGCCGGCGTCGTGCAGGCCGGCCAGCTCGCCCTGGTTGCCGGGGACGGCGCCGCCCCAGAAGCCGACGTCGACGTGGACCTGGCCAGCGGCGGCCTCGCGCTTGGCCTCGAGGGCGGCCACGTCGGTAGTCGGTGGGACCGAGTTGAGCGGCATGTCGACCACGGTGGTGACGCCACCGGCGGCGGCCGCCCTGGTGGCGGTGGCGAAGCCCTCCCAGGCGGTCCGGCCGGGCTCGTTGACGTGCACGTGGGTGTCGACCAGCCCGGGGAGCAGGACCTCGTCGTCGGCCAGGGTGACGGTCCGGCGGGCGGCCAGCTCCGCCGTCGGGGGCTCGACGGCCACGATCCGGCCGCCGCGGACGGCCACGCAGGCGGCCGCCTCGCCGGCCCCGGCGACCACCCGGGCGGCCCGGAAGACCAGGTCGAACGCCTCGGCCACGTGCGCCTAGCTGCCCCGGTAGGTGCTGTAGCCGTAGGGGCTGAGCAGCAGGGGCACGTGGTAGTGGGCCTCGGGGTCGTCGATCCGGCAGACCACCGCGACCTCCGGGTAGAAGCCGGCCACTCCCTGGGCCTCGAACCACTCGCCGGTGGCGAAGACCAGCCGGTGGGTCCCGGCGGCCAGTGTCCCGGCGACCAGGCCGGGCACCCGGCCGTCGGTGTCGGTGACCCCGCCGCCGACCTCGCGCCAGCCGTCGCCGTCGCGGACCTGGACGGTCACCCGCACCCCGGCCGCCGGGCGCCCCCTGGCCGTGTCCAGCACGTGGGTGGAAATTGATCCCATTGGGGCACCCCTCCGGGGTTCCCCAAACCCCTCCGCGCTCACGAGGCCATCAGCTTCTCGATCCGCAGGCGGGTGATGCGGCGGTGCTCGCCGGCGGCGACCCGCAGCTCGGTCGCCGGGTCGTTGCCGAGCCGTTGCTGGAGCTGGGTCAGGATCTCGTCGGCGGAGCGGCCGGCGGCGGCGATCAGGAACACGTGGCCGAAGCGGGCCTCGTAGGTGGCGTTGCCGCGGGCCAGGGCCTGCTGGACGTCCCGGCCGGCGCCGCCGACACCCGCCTGCTCCTGACGTGACCACGCCGGCGAACCGCCACCGCCCTCGCCGATGCGCGGGTGGGCGGCGAACGCCTCCAGCCAGCCCTCAGGGCCGAGCGACCTCCAGAGCCGGTCGGCCGCCGCCTGGAGGTCGGCCACGTCGGCATAGGGGCGCCCGGCGGCCACCTGCCTGGCCCAGCGGCCTGAGTGGCAGACGGCCAGCAGCTCCCTGGCGGCCTCCTCCTCGGGCAGGTTGTTGAACCAGTCCAGCCGTCCCAGCCGGCTCACCTCGCATCCTCGGGCCACAGCCGGCGGGCCCGGCGGGCCAGGTCCCGGCGCAGCGCCTCCATGTCGGCGCCGAGCAGCCTACCGTCGCGGACCACGAGCTCGCCCCCGACGAGCACGTGCCGGGCGTGCCGCTCGGGGCCCAGGACCAGCCCGGCCAGCGGGTCGAGCACGTCGGCGAGGTCGTCGCCCGGCCACACGGCCACGTCGGCCCGGAAGCCGGGGGCGAGCCGGCCGATGTCGTCGCGGCCAAGGCAGCGGGCCCCGCCCTCGGTGGCCAGGGCCAGGGCGTCGGCGGGCAGGAAGGCGGCCGGGTCCAGCGCGCGCTGGCGGGCCAGGAACAGGGCCATCCGCAGCTCCGGGAGCAGCCCGCCGATCTCGTTGCTGGCCACCCCGTCGACGCCCAGCCCGACCGGGACGTCGGCCCTGGTCAGGTCGGCCACCCTGGCGATGCCGGCCCCGAGCCGGGAGTTGCTGGAGGGGCAGTGGGCGACCCCGGTGCCGGCCTGGCCGAGGCGGGCCACCTCGGCGTCGTCGAAGTGGACGCCGTGGGCGACCCAGACGTCGGGGGCGACCCAGCCCAGGTCGTCCAGGTAGCCGAGCGGCCGGCGCCCGAACCGCTCCAGGCAGCCGCGCTCCTCGTCCAGGGTCTCGGCCAGGTGGGTGTGCAGGCGCAGGCCGAGGCGCCGGGCCAGCTCGGCCGAGGAGGTCATCAGCTCCGGGGTGACCGAGAACGGGCTGCACGGGGCGACCGTGACCACGACCCGGTCGCCGTCGTGGAGCCGGGCGTGGACGGCCTCGGTCGAGGCCAGGATGGCGTCCAGGCCCTCGACCACCGAGTCCGGGGGCAGGCCGCCCCTGGACTGGCCGAGGTCCATGGAGCCACGGGCGATGTGGGCCCGGATGCCGACGGTCCTGGCCGCCGAGGCGATCGCGTCGAACACCGAGTCGTCGCCGCCGGGGACGACGTAGTGGTGGTCGGCGGCGGTGGTACAGCCGGTCAGGGCGAGCTCGCCCATGGCCACCGCCGCGGCCGCCTCGACGTCCTCGGGGGAGAGTCTCGCCCACACCGGGTACAGGGTCGTCAGCCAGCCGAACAGGCCGCGGTCGACCGCCCAGCCGCGGGTCAGCCACTGGTAGAAGTGGTGGTGGGTGTTGACCAGTCCGGCGGTGACGATGTCGCCGTCGGCCCGCAGCACCTGGTCGCCCGGCTCGGCGGCCACCGACCCGACGGCCGTGATCCGGCCGCCCTCGACGGCCACGTCCCCCGGCCAGCGGGCCCCGCGAACGACCAGTCGGCTCACTGTCGCGGGGCCAGGGCGATGTCGTCGGGACGGACCGGGACCCGGCGCAGGGGCAGCCCGGTGGCCTGGCGGATGGCGGCCACCACGGCCCCGGTGGAGGAGACGGTCGGGGGCTCGCCGACGCCCTTGGCCCCCTAGGGGGCGAGCCGCTCCGGCTGCTCGATCCAGGTCTGCACCACCGGCGGCATGTCCAGGGCGGTCGGCAGCAGGTAGTCGGTGAACGACGGGTTCCTGACCTTGCCCTGGTCGAGGACCATCTCCTCCATCACGGCCAGGCCGATCCCCTGGGCGATGCCCCCCTCGACCTGGCCGGTCACGGCCAGCGGGTTGAGGGCCCGGCCGACGTCCTGGGCGGTCGCCACCTGGACGACCTTGACCAGGCCGAGCTCGGGGTCGACGTCGACCACCGCCCGGTGGGCGGCGAAGGCCAGCGACCAGTGGGCGTTGCCCTGGCCGTCGGCGTCCAGCGGCTCGGTCGGGGCGTGGTGGAACTCGCGGGTCGCCTCGATCGGGCCCGCCTTGAGGGCGTCGGCCAGGGACACGCTGGCGACGCCGTCCTTCGTGACCAGCTGGCCCTCCTCCAGCACCATGTCGGCCGGGGCCAGGTGCAGGTCGAGGGCGGCCCGCTCGAGCAGGACCTCGCGCACGGCCGAGCAGGCCATCTGGACGGCCCCGCCCGACATCATCGTCTGGCGCGAGGCGCTGGTGGAGCCGGCCGAGCCGACCTGGGTGTCGGGCGTCTGCACCACCACCTCGCGGACGCCCAGCTCGGCCCGGGCGATCTGCATGGCGATGGTGACGAACCCCTGGCCGACCTCGACGGTGGCGACATGCACGGTGGCCAGCGGCTCGTCGCCCGGGCCGAGCTCGAGGCGCACCCGGGCCGTGGCGTAGTCGTCGAACCCCTCCGAGAAGCCGAGGTTCTTGAACCCGACGGCGAAGCCGACCCCCCGGCGGACGTCGCCGGGCAGGGCGGTCAGGCCGGCCCCGCCGGGCAGCGCCAGCGCCGGGGCGTCGGGGGCCAGCGGCTCGGGCATGGGCAGGTCGCGGCAGGCGGTGATGCACTCGGCCACCGGGGCGGTGCCGATGATGACCTGCCCGGTGATCAGCTTGTCGTGCGTCTTGAGGGCGTTGGCCAGGCGCAGCTCGACCGGGTCCATGCCGATCGCGGCGGCCAGCCTGTCCATCTGGGCCTCGGCGGCGAAGGAGGTCTGCACCGCCCCGAACCCGCGCATGGCCCCGCACGGCGGGTTGTTGGTCCGGACCGCGTAGCCGTCGACGTGGGCGTTGGGGACCAGGTAGGGGCCGGGGGCGAAGGCGCAGGCGTTGGAGATGACCGCCGTGGAGGAGGAGGCGTAGGCGCCACCGTCGAACACCATGCGGGCCTCGACGCTGACCAGCTTGCCCTCGCGGGTGGCGTGGTGGCGGTACCAGAGCCGGGCCGGGTGGCGGTGGACGTGGCCGAGGAACGACTCCTCGCGGCTGTAGACCATCTTGACCGGCCTGCGGGTGACCAGGGCGAGCAGGCAGGCGTGGATCTGCATGGACAGGTCCTCGCGGCCGCCGAAGGCGCCGCCGGTCCCGGCCAGGGTGAGGCGGACCTTCTCCCGGGGCAGGTTGAGGCAGGCGGCGATCTGGTCACGGTCGACGTGCAGCCACTGGGTGGCCACGTACAGCTCCACGCCGCCGTCCTCGCTGGGCACGGCCAGGCCCGACTCGGGGCCAAGGAACGCCTGGTCCTGCATGCCGACCTCGTAGTCGCCCTCGACCACCACCTCACCCCTGGCCCCGGGGTCGCCGAAGCGGATCTTCAGGTGCCGGAACAGGTTGCCGTCGGGGTGGATGGGCGGGGCCGTCATCGCCGCCTCGGGGTCGACCAGGGGCTCGATGACCTCGTAGTCGACGGCGATGGCGGCCGCGGCCCGGCGGGCGATCTCGGGGTGGTCGGCGGCCACCGCGGCCACCGGCTCGCCGTGGTAGCGGACCACCTGGTCGGCGAAGACCGGCTGGTCGTGGCGCTCCAGGCCGTAGGTGCGGCTGCCCCACAGGTCGTCGTTGGTGATGACGGCGTGGACCCCGGCGATGGCCAGGGCCGGGCCCGGGTCGAGGGAGCGGATGCGGGCCGAGGGATGGGGGCTGCGCAGGGTCGCGCCCCACACCATCCCCTCCAGGTACAGGTCGGAGGAGAAGGCGAACTGGCCGCTGGTCTTGGCCGGGGCGTCGGGCCGCAGGAGGCTCTCGCCCAGGCCGGGGGCGCGGCGCTTGCGCGTGAAGGTGCTCGGCAGGCTAGGTGCTGGCACGGGCGCGCTCCTGTTTGACGGCGTGGAAGGCGGCGAAGATGCGGCCGTACCCGGTGCAGCGGCACAGGTTGCCGGAGATGGCCTCGCGCAGGGCGAGCTCGTCGGCGTCGGGCCGGCGGTCCAGCAGGTCGTGGATGGCCACGATCATCCCCGGAATGCAGAAGCCGCACTGCACCGCCCCCTGCTCGACGAAGGCCCGCTGGACGTCGGTCAGCCCGCCGGTGGGGCTGAGCCCCTCGACCGTGCGGACGTCGCTGCCGGCGGCGTCGGCGGCCAGCACGCAGCAGGAGGCCACCAGCATCCCGTCCAGCAGCACCGAGCAGGAGCCGCACTCGCCCTGGTCGCAGGCGTTCTTGGAGCCGGGCAGGCCGAGGCGCTCGCGCAGCACGTACAGCAGGCTCTCGCCGATCCAGGCGTCGGTGACCGGCCGGTCCTTGCCGTTCACGGTCAGGGTGTAGCTGTCGGTGGCCTGGTCGGCCCCGGTGGGCTGGGCGTCGGTCATGCGGCCAGGCTCCTCTGGAGGGCGCGGGTGGCGACCACCCCGACGGCGTGGCGGCGGAAGGAGGCCGTGCCCCGCTGGTCGCTGATGGGGTTGGCGGCCTCGCGGGCCAGCTCGCCGAACCGGGCGACCGCGTCGGCCGGGGCGGTCAGGCGGTCCCAGTCGATGGCGCCGGCGATGAACTCCTCGGCGGCGGTGGCCCGCAGCGGCCGCGGGGCGACCGAGCCGAGGCCCAGCCGGACGCTGCGGCCGGCCCGGTCGACGGCCAGCCCGCAGACCACGATCGAGATGACCATGGCGTTGCGGGTGCCGACCTTGAGGAACTGCTGGGGGCCGTCGAGGCGGGGGACCCGGATCTCGCGGATGACCTCCCCCGGCCGGATGACGGTCTGCTTGACCCCGGTGATGACCTCGGCAAGGGGCAGCCGGCGCTCGCCGTGACGGCTGGCCAGGACCACGGTGGCGTCAAGGGCGCCGAGCACCGGCAGCCCGTCCCCGGCCGGGCTGGCCGTGCCGATGTTGCCGCCGACGGTGCCGGCGTTGCGCATCTGCGGCGAGCCGACGGTGCGGGCGGCCGCGGCCAGCCCGGGGAGGACGCCGGCCAGGTCGTGCTCGACCTCGGTCCAGGTGACCCCGGACCGGAGCACGACCTCGTCGTCCAGCACCTCGTAGCCGCGCAGCTCCTCGACCCGGCGCAGGCCGACCACCGAGGGTGGCCGGCGGTGGCCGAAGTTGACCTCCACCATCAGGTCGGTGCCACCGGCCAGCAGGTGCGCGCCGGGCAGCTCGTCCAGGGCGTCGAACACCCCGGACAGGGTCGTCGGTCTGGCAACCAGCACTGGTCACCTCGTTCTCCGGCGGGCGGGACATTAGCATGCCCGGTTGCCTCAGCCTCCGCCAGGCCGCCTGGCGAACGTGTCGACCGCGGCCCGGTCCAGGCCGGTGTGCTCGCTGACCTCGGCCTCGGTCAGGGCCCCGCAGTCCAGGCCGCGGGCCATGAACCCGGCCAGGGCCTGGGCGGTGGCCGGCTCGTCCAGGACCCCGCCGGCGGTCCGCTCGGCATACGCCCGCAGCCGGGCCGCCGCCGCCGGCAGGCCCTCGCGGAAGAAGGCGTAGGTGGCCAGGTAGCGGGTGGGCAGCTGGGCCGGGTGGAGGTCCCAGCCCTGCCACAGGCCGCGCTCCAGCGAGCGCCGGACCAGGCGGGCGTGCAGCCGCCAGGCGGCGCGCACGGCCGCCGGGTCGCCCACCGGGAGGACGTTGGTCGACCCGTCCGACAGCCGCACCCCGGTCCCGGCCGCCGCGACCTGCATGACCGCCTTGGCGTGGTCGGCCGCCGGGTGCTCGAGGCTCTGGTAGGCGGCGGCGATGCCGAGGGCGGCGCTGTAGTCGTAGGTGCCGTAGTGCAGGCCCGCGCAGCGGCCACCGGCCGCCTGGACCATCCGGGCCACCGTGGCCGTCCCGTCGGCGGCCAGGATCGACTGGGGGGTCTCGACCTGGAGCTCGAACCGCAGCCGCCCCTCGGCCAGCCCGTGCGCCTCCTCCAGCCGCGCGCAGACCAGGGCCATGGCCTCGACCTGGCGGACGTCGGTCACCTTGGGCAGGGTGACCACGAACCCGGCCGGCAGCGCCGTGGAGGCCAGCAGGGCGCCGAGGAACAGGTCGAGGGTGCGCAGTCCACGGCGCCGGGTCACCGCCTCAAGGGAGCGGACGCGCAGGCCGGAGCAGGGCGGGGGAGCGGCCCCGGCGAGCGCGGCGGCCAGCGCCCGGGCCGCGCCGGCGGCGTCGGCGTCCTCGGCCTCGTCCGGCCGCGGCCCGTAGCCGTCCTCGAAGTCGATCCGCAGGTCTTCGACCGGCTCGCGTTCCAGCTTGGCCAGCACCCCCGGGAGCACGGCATCGACCAGGGCCTGGTCGGTCCGGGTGGCCGCGGCCAGGACGGCGGCGGTGGGGGCGTTGGTGGCCAGGGCGGTCAGGGCGCTGGTCCCCCATTCGAGGGTGACCCGTGGGGTCATCCGGTCGGCCGGGACGTAGACGGTGTGGACCGGCTGGCGTCCCCCGGCGTCGCCCGGGTAGCGGGCGGCCAGCTCGGCGTCGGCCGGGGCCAGCCGCCGGTCCAGCTCGTCGAGGACGCCGGGGCCGAGTCGGGGCTGGGGGCTGGTCACGGGCGCACGCTATCGCGGGCGGCAGCCTCGGGCGAGCGCCGGGCGTCGTAGTGGCGCAGGGACGGCACGAGCAGGGCCAGGCTGACCAGCGCGGCGGCGGCCAGCGCGCCGCCGACCCAGGAGACGGTGACCCCGTAGGCGGCCGCCATCGCCCCGGCCCGCAGGTCGCCGAGCCGGGGCCCGCCGGCCACGACCACGATGAACACCCCCTGCATGCGCCCCCGCATCTCGTCCGGCGCATACGTCTGCAGGATCGTCTGGCGGTACACGGCCGAGACGAGGTCGGCCGCGCCGGCCACGGCCAGCAGCAGCACCATCAGCCAGAGGGTGGCGACCAGCCCGGCCGCGGCCACGGCCAGCCCCCAGGCGATCACGGCCACGACCAGGGCGACCCCCTGGCGGCGGACCCGCCCGATCCAGCCCGAGGACAGCCCGGCCACGACCGCCCCGATGGCGATGGCGGCGTACAGCCAGCCGGCCGCGCCCCGGCCGCCCAGCGCGGCCGCCGTCTCGGGGAACAGCGCCCTCGGCATGGCCAGGACCATGGCCACGATGTCGACCGCGAACGACAGCAGCAGCACCGGCCGGGTGACGATGAAGGCCAGCCCGTCGGCCACCGACCGCAGCCCGGGGGTGGTGGTGGGCCCGGTCGGGGGAAGGGCGGGCAGGCGCAGGGCGGCGTACAGGGCGCCGGTGAAGATGGCCAGGTCGGCGGCGTAGGCGGCCGCGAACGACCAGCGGGCCAGGATCAGCCCGGCCAGCAGCGGGCCGAGGACCATGCCGACGTTGGAGGCGGTGAACGACAGCGTGTTGGCCGACGGCACCAGCTCGGCCGGCAGCACCCGGGGCACGATCGCCCCCCGGGTCGAGGAGGCGACCGCGAACCCGGCCGACTGGACGGCGACCAGGCCGAGCACCAGGGGCAGGCTGACCAGCCCGAGCAGGTCGGCCGCCAGCAGCCCGCCGGTGCAGGCCCACAGCAGCAGCGACGACCCCAGCAGCAGCAGCCGCCGGTCGACGGCGTCGGCCACCGCCCCGCCCCAGAGCCCGAACAGGATCAGCGGGACCAGCCCGACCAGGCCGAGCATCCCGACCCAGAACGAGGACCTAGTGAGCTCGAACACCTGCACCGGCACGGCCACGGCGGTCAGCTGAAAGCCGACAAAGCCCAGCGAGTTGCCCAGCCACAGCCGCCGGAAGTCAGGGTGGCGCAGCGGCTCGACGTCGATCGCGGCCCGGCGCAGCCGCCGCAGAGGACTCATGACCTGCCAAGGATACGGCGCAGGGACCGTGGGCCAGGACCCGGACCATGGTCACGATCGGCCTGTCGCCCGGATCCTTCCTGCCCAAAGCCGCCCTGTATCCCAACTATCGTGCAATTTTGGCTACTTGTTCGTTCCTGCGATGTATCCAACGATCGAAGGGACAGGGCAGCCCCCGTCGCCCGGGATTGAGGTGAGGCGTCGATGCAGGCATTGCGGCTCCACCGCTACAACGAGCGGCCCACGGTGGACGAGATCGAGGAGCCGAAGGTCGAGGGTCCCCACGACGTGATCGTCAAGGTCGGCGGGGCCGGGGTGTGCCGGACCGACATCCACCTCTACCTGGGCCAGTGGCACGAGCTGGATGCCGACGCGCCGCTGCCCTACACCCTCGGTCACGAGAACGCCGGCTGGGTGCACGAGGTCGGCTCGGACGTCAGCCACGTCGCCCCCGGGGACACGGTCATCCTTCACCCCCAGGCGACCTGCGGGTTCTGCCGCTACTGCCGGGCCGGGGACGACATGCACTGCGTCGACAGCTTCTTCCCCGGCCTCAACACCGACGGCGGCATGGCCACCTTCCTCAAGACCGGGGCCAGGGCGGTGGTCAAGATCGACCCCAAGCTCCAGCCGGCCGACGTGGCCGCCCTGGCCGACGCCGGCCTGACCGCCTACCACGCCGTCCGCAAGGCCGTGCCCCTGCTCTATCCCGGCACCAGCTGCGTGGTCATCGGGGCCGGCGGCCTCGGCCACATCGGCATCCAGGTGCTGGCCGCCCTCAGCGCCACCACCGTCATCGTGGTCGACCGCAACCCCGAGGCGCTCGAGTTCGCCAAGACGATCGGGGCCAACCACGGCGTGGTCGCCGACGGCAGCCAGGTCGAGCAGGTCAAGGAGCTGACCGGCGGCAACGGGGCCGAGGTGGTGCTGGACTTCGTCGGCGAGGAGGGGGCCGAGAAGGACGCCTGGGCCATGACTAGGCGGGCCGGGTCGCACTTCGTGATCGGCTACGGCGGGATCGTGGAGGTCCCGACCATCGAGATCATCTCCACCGAGCGCAACGTCATCGGCAACATCGTCGGGACCTACAACGACCTGGCCGAGCTGATGGCCCTGGCCGCCCAGGGCAAGGTCACCCTGCACACCAAGGCGTACCCGCTGGAGGCGGCCAACGACGCCATCGACGACCTCGACCAGGGACGGCTGCCCGGCACCCGCGCGATCCTCATCCCCAGCTAGCGCCCGCCACAGGAACCGAGCCCTGAGCAAGGACCTCCGGAAGGGAGTGGCCCGATGAAGGACGGCACCTTCGTGTTCGACGCCCACACCGGCCTCTGGGACGCCAGCCCGGAGAATACCAAGAACCGCTTCGGCGACGCCTTCATCGAGACGTTCTACGCCTTCCACACCGCCTTCAACCCGCCCGACCCCAAGTGGACGATGGACTACGAGCGGGTCTTCCGGAAGGTCGACCCGGACTGGTACCTGGAGGAGGTGTTCGTCAAGGGGGAGGCGGACATGGCCATCCTCTCCACCCAGGTCCTGATGGACTTCTACCACACCGGGTTCGTCCGCCCCGAGCGCAACGCCGAGTTCGCCAAGCGGGCGCCCGAGCGCATCATCCCCCTCGGCGGGGTCGACCCGCGGGCCCCCGACGCCGTCGAGGAGGTCGAGCGGCAGATCACCGAGCTCGGTATGAGGGGCTTCAAGTGGTACACGGCCGAGTGGCGGGGTGAGTCGCGCGGCTGGAACGCCAACGACCCGGCGGTCTTCCCCTGCTACGAGAAGGCCCTCGAGCTCGGCGTCACCAACCACTTCTTCCACAAGGGACCGGCCGTCGAGCCGCTGTCGCTGTCCAAGTTCGACGTGCGCGACATCGACGAGCCGGCCTGGCTCTACCCGGAGATGAACTTCATCATCGACCACTGCGGCGCCCCCCGGGTGGAGGACTTCTGCTGGCTGGCGACCCGCTGCCCCAACGTCTACGCCGGCCTGGCGGTGGTGCTGGCCCTCATCCACAACCGGCCGCGCTGGTTCGCCGAGGTCATGGCCAACCTGCTCTACTGGCTCGGCCCCGACCGGATCGTCTACGGCACCGACTTCCCCATCTGGTATCCGCACTGGCAGCTGGACGACTTCATGGCCTTCGAGCTCCCCGAGGACCTCAAGGAGGAGTACGGCGTCGACCTCACCCCGGAGATCAAGCAGCAGATCATCGGCGGCAACATCGCCCGGTTGTACGGCATCGACGTCCCGGCCAAGCTCGAGGCGATCAAGGACGACGAGTTCTCCCGCCGCCGCAGCGAGTACCTGGGAGGCGAGCCGGCGGTGGTGCCGACCGACGTCCCCGGGACCGAGCAGCCGGCGGTCGACACCGGCGCGGCCGGGACCGAGTCGCGGTGACCCGGAGGGGTCCGGCCGGAGGGGTCCGGGGAACCCCGAAGGGTGCCCCGGTGAATCGGAAAGCTCTCCGAGGGGGTGCCCCGGTGAATCGGCCGGTCGAGATTGACCGGGAGCGGGTACGGCGGGTCGCCGGCTCGGTCAAGGACCCCGAGGTCCGGACGTCCATCGCCGACCTGGGCCTGCTGGATGAGGTGGAGGTGGACGGCGGGCGGGTCACCGTCCGCTTCCACCTGACCTCGCCGCTCTGCCCGGCCAAGTTCGCCGGCGCCATCGGCCAGGAGATCCGGCGCAAGGTGGCCAAGCTGCCCGGGGTCGAGGCGGTCGAGGTGGTGCTCACCGACCACTTCATGGCCGAGACCCTACACCGGCTCATCAACGAGGGCGACCGGTTCGCCGACACCCGGGGGGTGATGCGGCGGTGACCGACCCCGCGGCCGCCCTCGCCGGGCGGCGCGAGCGGTCGCTGCTGGACGTGCCGAGCGTCGCCCGCATGGCCGCCGTCCTGGCCGAGCGCTGCCGCGAGCCCTCCTGGATCCGGACCTTGGTGGCCAGCCTCGGGCGATTCTCCGAGCTCGGCGGCCACGACGACCTGGAGGCGCTGCTTCAGGCGGCCCGGGGCGACGTGCGAGTCGCCGACCGCTCGCTGATCGCCTTCGCCCGCGCCCTGGACGGCCAGCCCGACGCCGCCGTGGCCGGCCTGGCCATGGGGGCCAAGGTCTGGTTCCGGCTGAACGGGGTGCCGGTCACCTGGCGGCCCCTGCCGGCGGCGGCCGCGGCCAGGCGCCTCCCCGAGGCGAGGCCAGCCGACGAAGCGGAGCGGCTGCTGGTCCTGGCTCCGATCGGCAGCGGCATGCACCTGGCCGAGCTGCTGCGGGTGCGCGTCGGCGACCTCGGCTCGCTGGACGCCGACGGCCGCCTGCTGTCCGATCCCGAGGCCGAGCCGCTGGCCGTCCGCTACAGCCAGCGGCGCGGGCGGCGGGCCGAGCGGATCACGTTCCTGTCCTTCCCGGCCAGGACGGCCGTCCTCCAGCACCTGGCCCGGCGGCGCCTGGACGGGCTCGACACCGGGCCGGAGGCGCCGCTGATCGCCGGCCCCGACGGCCGGCCGGTCGGGCGGGCCGAGGTCGCCAGGGCCCGGCGGCGCAGCAACGCCATCATCCGCGCCGGCAGCAACCTCAACGTCGAGCTGTGCCGCAAGACCGGCGAGTTCTTCCGCGAGTGGGGACCGCCCGGCTCCCGGTTCACGCCGGCGTCTCCGGAGAGGAGCGGCCCATGGCCGGAGCGCTGACCCTGGAGGCGGCCGAGCGGGTCGTGGCCGCCTGCAAGAAGCGGGCCGAGGAGCTCGTCCAGCCGATGTGCATCGCCGCGGCCGACGGCGGCGCCAACCTGGTGGCGTTCGTCCGCATGGACGACTCGTTGCTGGCCGCCCTGGACATCGCCCAGCGGAAGGCGGTCACCACCGTCGGGTTCCGGATGGACACCAGGGACCTCACGGCGCTGGCCCAGCCGGGCGCCGCGCTGTTCGGGATCGCGTCGGCCGGGGCCACCGTCTTTGGCGGCGGGGTTCCGCTGACCGGCGAGGACGGTCGGGTCGTCGGCGGGGTCGGGGTCAGCGGCGGCAGCCCGGAGCAGGACCACGACGTGGCCGCCGCCGGCGCCGCGGCCCTCTGATCCGGTCCGGATGCCTCCCGCCCCGGACCTCGCCCGCAACATTGCCCTGCTCGGGCACACCGACCAGGGCGGCCGTGGCGACGGCGTCCAGGTCATGGTCGGCGAGGGCTACGCCTATGTCGGCCACATGTTCAGCGACGGCGTGACCGTCCTGGACGTCCGCGACCCCCGCGACCCCCGGCCGGTCGCCTACCTGCCGGCCGCGCCCGGCACCTGGAACCTGCACCTGCAGCTCGCCGACGGGCTGCTGCTGGTGATCAACGCCGTCAACCTGTTCGCGGCCAAGGCCTTCGCCGACGAGTCGGCCTACTACGGCCGCTCGGTCGGCGAGGTGCTGGCCGCCGACCCGCCGCCCACCTACCGGGCCGGCATGCAGGTGTACGACCTGGCCGACCCGGCCCGGTCGGCCCTCGCCGGCACCTGGTGGCTGCCGGGGATGCACCTGGACGGCGGCGAGACGCCCTCCTGGCCGGCCGAGCGCCGCTACGCGCTGCACCACGCCATCGTCAGCAGCGGGCTGGCCTACGGCTCCTGGCGCGACGGCGGCCTGACCGTCCACGACATGTCCGACCCGGCCACCCCCCGCCTGCTCGTCCACCGTAACTGGTCGCCGCCCTTCGGCGGCGGGACCCACACCGCCCTGCCCCTCCCCGGCCGCGACCTGCTGGTCGTGGCCGACGAGGGGATCGCCGACAACTGCGCCGACCAGGTCAAGTACACCTGGGTCTTCGACGTCCGTGAGCCGTCCAACCCGGTGAGCATCACCACCCTGCCCACGCCCTCGGAGACCGACTACTGCGCCAAGGGCGGCCACTTCGGGCCGCACAACCTGCACGAGAACCGGCCCGGCAGCTTTGTCAGCGAGCAGCTGGTCTTCGCCACCTACCAGAACGCCGGGGTGCGCGTGTTCGACCTGGCCGACCCCTTCGTGCCCCGGGAGGTCGGCGTCTTCGTGCCCGCCGCCCCCGAGCGGCTGTACGACACCAGGCCCAACCGGCCCCGGGTGATCCAGTCCTGCGACGTGTTCGCCGGCCGGAACGGCGTCCTGTACGTCACCGACTACAACGCCGGGCTGTACGTCCTCCAGTACGAGCCGGGCTCGTCGTGACGGGGCCGGCGTGGACGCGGTCAGGCTCGTCCCGCCGCCCGGCCTGGTGGCCGCCGCGGCGGCCCTTCCCCGCCCGGCGTCCTCCGGCGGCCCGGCCGCCCGGCTGACCGCCCTGCTGGCCGCCGGCGCCGCCGGGGCCTACGCCTGGGCGCTCGACGGGCCGGCGGCGGGCCGCCGGGTCTGGGGCGAGCAGGCCGAGCTCGGGCTGACCCTGCTCGAGGCCCGCCTGGAGGACCCCGGCCCCGACGCGGCCCGGTTCACCCTCGGCAGCCAGGTCTCGTCCGTGGCCCATTGGGTGTGGCTGGCCGGTGACCCGGTGGGCGGCCGCCGGGCCGACCAGGTCGCCTGCGAGCTCGCCACCGGCGGCTGGCCGGGCCGCCGCCCGCTGGACCGGCCGGACCTGGTCCTGCTGTGCGACCCGACCGGCCGCCACGCCCTCGACCACGCCGGCTCCAGGATCCGGCTCGGCATCATCCGCGACTTCCCGGTGGCCGGGCCCGAGGACGGCGGCAGCTGGCGGCGGCCGGGCACGGTCGACCGGCTGCTCGACCACGTCAGCCGCCAGTCGCACCTGGGCGGGCCGCTGCTGGGAGCGGCCGCCCGGCTGCTGCGGACCCTGGTCCACCCGGCCATAGGCCCGTCGTGGCCGCCGGCGGCGGCGCTGGACGCCCAGCGCCGGCTGGCCGCTATGGCCACCCGGGACGCCGCCGTGTGGGCGTTCGCGCTCCCGTGGCTGCTGGACATGGCCGCCCGGTTCCCGGGCCGGCTCGCCCCCTGCGCGGCCGCCGCCGGCCCGGCCGTCTAATTCGGCGCGGTCACGGCCGTGGTCGAGCCGGGACCGCTGGGGGTGTCGCAGAGCGAGGCGGCCGAGGGCTGGCGGTTCTACCTCGGCCAGGTCATCGCCGACGCCCCCCGCCTCTTCGCTGGCCGGTGTTCTGGACAGGGCACCTGCTGTACGGGCTCGTGCTCGGGACCCTGTTCGGCCTCCTGGCGTTCCGCTCCGCGGAATGCGAATCTACGGCGGGCGACAGGTCAGGCGCTAAGCTCTAGCCCGCCGGACCTCACCCGGGGGACGGGAAAGGGGCTGCCGTGCCGGAAGCCACGAACGGGGGGCAGCAGCAGCGCCGCGGCTCGGGCCGCGTACTCTCAACCGCTCAGCATGCCTTCCAGGCGCTCGACATCATCTCCCAGTACCCGCGGGGCATTCCCATCAAGGCGCTGGCCCGCCGGCTCAACATCAGCCTGTCCTCGGGCTACTACCTGCTCAGCTCCATGCGCGAGCAGGGCCTGGCCGAGGTGTCGCCGGCCGGCCGCGGCCTGTACACCCTCGGGCCCAAGGTCGGCGAGCTGTACGAGGGCTACGTGGCCGCCACCACCCAGCCCGAGCGGCTCACCCCGGTGCTGGAGGAGCTGCGCGACCGGGCCTCGGCCAGGGCGTACTCGGCCCGCTGGAGCAACGGCGACCTCGAGGTGGTGCAGATCCGCGGCCGCCGGGGGGCCAGGGAGCTCCAGGAGGTGACCAAGGGCTTCCGGGGAGCCGCCCACAGCCTGGCCCTCGGCAAGCTGTTCCTGGCCCAGCTGCCTGAGGAGCAGTGGCCGGTCAGCCTGCACGGCCCCGCCTACAAGCGCTACACCCCGAACACCATCACCAGCCCGGTCGCCCTCCGGCGGCACCTGCTGTCGGTGCGCGAGCGCGGGGTCGCCTTCGACCTCCAGGAGTTCACCAGCGGCGCCTGCTGCATCGCCGCCCCGGTCCGCGACGGCCGCAACGATCTGGTCGCCGCCCTCGGGATCTCGGTCCCGGCCAAGCGCTTCGAGGTCGAGGAGCGGTCGCTGGTCCGGGTGGTCCGCGACCTGGCCGCCGAGGCGTCGATGGAGCTGGGCGCCTAAGCCCGGCGCGCTCAGCGGATCCCGAACCTGGCCCGGACCGGGCGCCGGGTGAAGAAGACCACAACCACGATGCTGACCAGCTGGCGCTCGTCTGTGATCATCATCCGGATCGTACCTGGTGGCCCCGGCTCGGCTCCACCACCAGGTCGCCGACCAGGACGGTGGCCCGGGGCGACCCGCGGGGGAGCACGACCTCGACGGCCAGGGCGGTCCCGGGCCGGTGGGCCTCATGGGCGATCTCGACCCGGCGCCAGCCGGCGTCGGCGAGCACGGCCCCGATGCTGTCCTCGGCCACGCGGCGGCCGGCGGCCGTCTCCAGCAGGGTCACCTCGAGCAGGGTGCCCGCCTTGCTGGCCCTGACCAGCAGGGTGGCGGAGTAGATCCGGCCGGGGACGCAGCGGAGCAGCCCGGCCAGGGCGATGCCCTGGTCGCCGGCGCCGGTGGCGGTGAAGCGGCCCGGCCGCCGCCCGGCCCCGGCCGGCTCGGCCGCCTCGACCCGGGCCCCGCCGAGCGCCAGCCACCCGCCCGACGGGGGGGTGGTCACCGGCGGGGCGGTGGCCCCGTTCCGGGTGGCCCCTGGGCCCGGGGCCTCGCTGGCGGTTGCCGGCGGGGCGGCCTCGGGGTCGGGGGGCGACGGGCGGCCGAGCATCTGGCCGACCAGGATCACCAGCGTGAGCACGATCGCGACCGTCGCCAGCACCCACTCCGCGACCTGACGCTCACGGGCATCCGTCCTGGACCGCCGGATTACGGCGAGGTGCCGAGGAGAGTGCCAGTTCGGGGCCCTTCCCATACCTCCCGAGAGTCGCAGCCCCCGCCAACGCCCCGCTAACCGGTCAGGCCGCCCAGGGCGGCGAAGCTCTCGCCAACCAGCGCCGGCAGGTCCTGCCGACGCGCCCGGCTAGGCCGAGGCCGTCGCCACCTCGGCCGCGGTCGGGGGGTCGGCGCCCGGGCGGGTGCAGGTGATGGCGGCGGCGAGGACGGCCTCGTCGGCCAGGGCGGCGAGGCTGGGGGCGTCCATGGCCTGGAGGGCGGGGCGGCGGGGGGCGCCAAGGAGGTCGCGGCGGTGGAGGCCGGCCAGGAGGGCGGCCATGCAGGCGTCGCCGGCGCCGACGGTGTCGACCACCTCGACGACCCGGCCGGGGCGGCGGACGACGCCGGCCTGGCGGGTCGCGGCCACCAGGCCGGCCGGGCCCAGGGTGATCACCACCAGCGCCGGACCCCTGGCCAGCCAGGACTCGGCGACCTGCTCGGGGGCGCGGCCGGGGAGCAGCCAGGCCAGGTCGTCGGCGCTGGCCTTGACCACGTCGGCCAGCCCGACCAGGGTCTCGATGCGGCCGCGGACGGCGTCGGGGGAGCCCATCAGCAGGGGCCGGCAGTTGGGGTCGTAGGAGATGGTCATGTCCGTGCGGGCGCCGGCCAGCAGCCGCTGGAGGACGTCGGCCCCCGGGGGCATGGTGAGGGCGATCGACCCCGAGTGCAGGGCCACCACCTCGCCGTCCAGCGCCCTGGCGAGCTCGTGGTCGGCCCACTGCCAGTCGGCGGTGCCCTCGACCCGGAAGTCGTACTCGACCATCCCGTCGCGGCCGACGGCCACGATGGCCAGCGAGGTCGGCTCGGCGGCGCGGACGGCGAACGACAGGTCGACCCCGTTGCCGTCCAGGTGGGCGCGGAGCCGGTGGCCGAGCAGGTCGTCGGCGATCCGGGCCAGCAGCCGGGTCGGCACCTCCTGCCGGGCCAGCCCGACGGCCACGTTGGCCGGGCTCCCCCCGGGCGCGGCTCGGAAGACCCCGTCGGTGCCCGCGGGCACGAAGTCGACCAGGGCCTCCCCGGCCACCGCCACCACCCCGGGCCCGCCGCGGCCCGCCACCCGCTCGCTCATGCCCCGCTCCTTCTGTCGCCGGCCGCCACATTCTGGCCGACCGGACGACGCCGGGGCGAGGCCCGACGCGGGTCGTCAGCTCTGGAGGGCCTGGACCAGTTCGTCCTCCCGGTCCCTGGTCAGGTTGGTCTGGATGACCGTCGGGTTGAACGGCTTGATGGCCTCGATCACCCGGTCGACGGTGGCCGAGCGGGCGAGCAGGAACACGGCCGCCCTGCCCCCCTCGAGCTGGCCGGCGATCTGCTTGATGGTGTCGTCGCTGATGCCCACGTCGGCCAGCTTCCCGGCCAGGGCGCCGGTCCCGGCCCCGATGGCCAGCCCGGCCACGGGCGCCAGGAACAGCATCCCGATCAGCGTCCCCCACAGGGCCCCGCTGGCCGCCCCGGCCCCGCTCAGGCTGACCGCCTGGTGGATGCGGACCTTGCCCCGGTCGTCACGGTAGGCGTAGGCGGCGTCCTCGAGCTGGAGCAGCTCCTGCTTGGCCAGGTCCCCGGCCAGGTCGAAGAGCCGTTCGGCGTCGTCGCGGTTGTCGACCCCGAGTACCACCAGATGGGCCATGGATGTCCTCCCGAGCGTGAGAGCCGGCGCTGGGTCAGTCTGATAGTTTCGCCCCCCACCGGGCGCGTCCTCACCCTTTGGGGGTGAACCGGCGGCGAATCACCCGGTCAGGGTGAGGACGGGCCAGCCGGGTTCCGACAGGCTGGACGGCGAACTGGGAGCTCTGGAGGGAGGTCGGAGGATGGCCGTCGACACGTTCATGGCCTATGCCGGGGTGTACCCCGGCGTGGACGCCGCCGAAGCGGACTACGAGCTGATCAAGGACCTGCACACCGAGGCCGGGCTGATCGATGCCTACGACGCCGCCGTGATCGAGCGGCGCGACGACGGCAAGGTGCGCATCGTCCGCAAGCACGAGACCCCGACCCGCGTCGGGGGTGTCCTCGGCGGCGGGGTCGGGCTGGCCACCGGCCTGGTCGTCGCCCTGTTCCCGTTCGCCGCGGTCGGGGCCGGGCTGCTGGCCGCCACCACCGCCGGCGGGGCCGTCCTCGGGGCGGTGGCCGGGCACGCCGCCGCCGGGATGAGCCGCCACGACCTCAAGGAGCTGGGCGAGCAGCTGGACGCCGGCCAGGCCGGCCTGGTCGTGGTCGGCGTCTCCGACATGGGGGCCAAGATCGAGGGGGCCATGCGCCGGGCCGAGAAGCTCCAGGCCAAGCAGCTCAAGGCCGACACCGAGGCCATCGAGGCCGACGTCAAGAGCGCAGGGGACGCCAGCGGCTGAGCGGTGATCGGCTACCACGCCTCCCACGAGCAGCTCGCCCCGAGCGCGCTGTTGCGCTGTGTGGTCGCGGCCGAGGCGGCCGGGTTCAAGGCGGCGATGTGCTCGGACCACTTCGCGCCCTGGAGCAGCCGCCAGGGTCACAGCGGCTTCGCCTGGTCCTGGCTGGGGGCGGCGCTGCAGGCGACCGGCCTCGGCTTCGGGGTGGTCAACGCCCCCGGGCAGCGCTACCACCCGGCGATCATCGCCCAGGCCGCGGCCACCCTGAGCGAGCTCTTCCCCGGGCGGTTCTGGCTCGCCCTGGGCAGCGGCGAGGCCTCCAACGAGCACATCACTGGCGACCGCTGGCCGGCCAAGGAGGAGCGCCGGGCCCGGCTGGGCGAGGCCGTGGCCGTCATTCGGGCCCTGCTCGCCGGCGAGACCGTCAGCCATGACGGGCTGGTCAAGGTCGACCGGGCCCGGCTCTGGACCCTCCCCGAGCAGCCGCCGAAGCTGATCGGGGCGGCCATCAGCGCCGAGACGGCCGCCTGGGCCGGCGGCTGGGCCGACGGCCTGGTCACCCTCAACCAGCCCCACGACCGGCTGCGGCGGCTGATCGAGGCGTTCCGGGATGGCGGCGGCGAGGGCAGGCCGCTGTACCTCCAGGTCCACCTGTCCTG
>Ga0081538_10001723_pt1 | contig 22264 bp, 20 predicted proteins | sample TabmetS5T2R1_FD_71022 | JGI IMG/M metagenome (GOLD analysis project Ga0081538, IMG submission 71022) | Tabebuia heterophylla rhizosphere microbial communities from the University of Puerto Rico - S5T2R1 | ecosystem: Host-associated > Plants > Roots > Rhizosphere ...
TAAGCCTTTGATTTCAAAGGCAGAATGTTTTAAGGCATGCGAAATTTAGCTCATAACCTTCCAAGTCGTGTTGCTTCCGTGTTGCTCTCTTGCTAGTCCTTCGTACCCCCCTGTTTTGTAGCGCATGTCCGGTCCCCAGGGAAGCTGCGCTGGGCATGCTACAAGCGTCGTGAGCGAGGGGTAGCTGCTGGCGGGTACCGCTAGGGTGCGGTGGAGAGCGCTGTCTCATGCTCGAGCGATCGGTACTGAGATGAATGAAGCGCAAATGGCAGTTTTTGGGTTTCAGGTTTTTTACTTCAGCACACAAAAAGTTTTCCACAAAGATTGGCCAGTAAGAGGGGGGACTATAGGGGGGAGATCTTTATTTAGGATCTTTATTTGTATGCCCCTCTAGAGTAGAGGTGAGTTTTTCCTCTGCTCCAGAGGTCCCCTCTAGGGGAGAGATAGTGCACAAAAAAGCACTGCTAGAAACGAGGCTCCTCTACAGACGAGACCCTCTAGAGAAGAGTGCCTCTACAGGAGAGGACCTCTACTATAGAGGCACTCTTGTATAGAGGACCTCTGATGCAGAGGTCCTCTACTTCAGAGATACCTCTATAGCAGAGGTGCTACGTTGGAATTCTCGCCACTTAACGCTGTATTCGAAGCCACCGTGGCAGGGACGTCGTAGGATGTAGCCTTCATTGAGGGCTTTTTTCAGGCCGGTATGGGCTTGTGAGGATGAGCCGCAGATAAATTCAAAATGCTTGTGTCCTAACTTGACCCACAGGCGACGCTTACGATTGCCGCGTTCGTCTCTGTCACCAGACGGATCAACCCATCCTACGGTCTGACGCAATACCTCAAGCACAATCTGCGCGACCGCCTTTGTCTCTAGGGCTAGGATCGCATCAAATTCAGGGGGGAGCAGAAGATAGTGCCCTTCATCTGGGCTAGTAAATCCGAACTCTCTGACCCGATGCAGCGCAATCCACCAGCCAGATTTACGCGGCTCGCGCTGGCTCGAGACAACCGCCGACCCTTCTGGTCCCACTGGCACCGCAGCGGGTTCGGAGACTTTCACAACCCGTGGACTGTTCCAGACCTCACTCGTATCGGCTCGAAGCTGCGCGAGTCGTTCGCGGTCTTTCTGCTTCTGTTTGGATTCCGCCATGCTGGGTCCTTTCTCTTAGCCTTCGGCGGTCCTCCTCCTGCGTTGCCGAAGCGGAATGACCTTTCCTGGGAGCATCTCTGCGGCTAGGGCGTTATAATCTTCTGCTCCATGACTCTCTGTGGCATAAATACTGACCGGCACACGGGCCATCTGACTGCGGATAATATCGACCGAGATACGAATCTTGGTGTCGAACATAGGTAAACACTGCGCCCGTATTTCGCTTACGGTAGTTTCCGAGAGTGTTGTTCTGGGGTCATACTTTGTCGCCAGCACTCCAGCAATCTTGAGTTCTGGATTATACGTATTGCGAATATCATCAATGATGCTCACGATGCGGGCCAGGCCTGCAACGCTGAAGAAGCCTACATCAACAGGAATAATCGCCTCGTGAGCTGCTACCAAAGCACTCTGGGTGAGCACGCCCATATCTGGCGGACAATCCAGTAAGACAAAATCATACTGACCAATGATGCGCTGCAGGTGCTCGCGTAATCGCGTGCGCCCTTTAGGATCGATCAGCAGTTGCGTTTGGAGTTCAGCAAGGTCGGGATCGGCAGGAATAAAATCACAATACGGCCCACGGTCGTAAAGACACTGCGAGAGACTGAAGCGATCTCCCACAAGGAGATGTCTGATCCCCGGCGAATTGGCATCGACAATAACATTAAAGGCAATCGAGGCGTTACATTGCGGGTCGAGGTCGATAGCTAGCACTTTGTGCTCTTTGAGCACGAAAGCACCGGCCAGATTCATGGCCGTCGTCGTCTTCCCTACCCCACCTTTGTTGTTCGCAATGGCAATGATACGTGTCGAGCGAGGGGGGAAAATCTCTGTAATTTTCGAAGCCTTCCTTGCTGCCATGGATCATGTCCTTGTAGGGGTAGAGCTACTCAGCTTCTCTATGATAAAACCCTACAAGGAAAATTACAACGGCTGTCGCATGGCGGTTCTAACGATGCTCCTGGACCCCTCGTTGCTGGCACATGTCGAGCACCGGGCAGATAGAGCAGCGCGGTCGGCTGCCCGTGCAAATATGCTTGCCAAATGGCACTAGTAGACGGTTGATCTCTACCCAGTACTGCTGCGGCAGCACGGCTTCGAGGGCTAGCATCGTGCGTTCAGGGGTGCGCTCGGAGACATAGCCCCAGCGGTTGGTGACACGATGGACATGAATATCGACTCCAATAGACGGCTGCTGACACGCAATGCCCAGGACCAAGTTGGCGCATTTGGGACCAACACCGCGGAACGAGCGCAAGAGTTCAGCGTCACACGGCAGTACCCCACCATGGGCAGCTACCACCCGGCACGCCATCGCGTGTATCTGTGGCGCTTTGGCGTCATGGAAGGTGCAGGCGTGGATAGCGTTGTCAATGGCTGCTGGGGTGAGCTGGCTCATGGCGAGCGGTGTGCGTGCCTGGGCAAACAGTCGGTGCGCGCAGGACAAAGTGACCGCATCCAGGGTACGGATAGAGATGATACAGGCAACGAGCAGCTCGAACGGTGAGCTGAACCCCTCCTCAGCCAGCGCAAACAGCGCCGCCTGTGGGAAAGGACGGATGGCTTCACGGAGGCGCGCTATGGCCACATCAATAGCAAAGGGACGTTTGTCTGTCATAGAAAACTGGGCCCTGCATGCTTCTATCGTAAGGGACAAAGATACGACTCCCTACCCCTTACTTTCTCTCTCTGCTCTTAGCTCGACTTTGTCCATTTATCGTAATTTGAGTCAAAATCGATCGGCAGTGAAACTTATGTTCTCTTCGTCCTGAAAGGATAGCCATGCTCTCCTTGCCGATCGCCTTTAGCAGTGCCATTGGGGTCTTTGCCCCAGTCTTTTCTCGACCCGTTTGGCAGCATGTGAAAGTCCTCCTGACAGGCGCCGCCCTTGCTCCGGGGCAGCGGACGGTGATGGCGATTCTCCGGATCATGGGACTCAGCGCAGCGCCCAACTTTCAGACCTATCATCGTGTCCTGAATCGCGCCGTCTGGTCGCCTCTACACGCCAGTCGCCTGCTACTCAGGCTCTTAGGGCCTGTCGCAAAATAACCTTTTCAATTTCGACAGTCCCTTAGCGCACCGTGCCACGGCGAAAGAGATTCACAATGGCCAGCAGAACGATCGCTCCAAGCAGCGACACCAAGAGTGCTGGTAGGCTAAAGTTGCTCTGGTTAATGGTGCCAATGCCAAAGAGCGGCGTCAACAAGAACCCGGCCAGCAAAGCACCGATCACCCCAACGACAATGTTGAGGAATACCCCCTGCTGCGCGTCTGTACCCATGATGAGGCTGGCGATCCATCCGAGGATGCCGCCAATGATGAGCCATAGAATGAAATTCATACTCTCGCCCCTTTCTGCTGTGTGCAACGTGCATTTTGCCTTTTTTGACATCCCTTACCCAACTGCGTATCAGCCCTGTGCCACACGTCTGACGTCAAGGCACTGCAGCCAGGCTTCTTCTCCAAAGCTACAAGTGCAAATGTCGTACCCGGTATGACGGCAACAGCGCATACTCTCTCATATCGAGAGAACTATTTGCTGTGTGCTTCATTTTGAGAGAATCTACAGCTTCGTGCCAGGAAGCTGCACCAGCCATGCTGCACCCTGCAAGCCTATGAAGGGGTGTGATACGGATGGCACAAAATTTGCTCCTGTATGAGAGTGCATTGTGTTCGCATGCACGATGCGTGTTTCCTCCTTAGAAAGTCCCAAGCCCCCTATGCCAGGGGGGGCTTGGGCAGAGGAGCGGCACCGGAGAGGCCCCCTCTGAGCAGTGTACTGATAGAGTCAACAGGCACACCGCGGCATGAAGAGGACGAAGGCATGATTGGCGTACGACAATCGGGGGCATACATTGGTACGTATGTACCACCGGTACTACGGCGCATTTCATGGCCTGCTGTAGGAGCAGGGGTTGGCGTCGCCTCACTCATCCAGTTTATGTTCAGTATCTATGGTCACCTGCACCAGTGGCTTATGGGGGTAGGGGTTGGCATAGGCACTATGGATCCTACGCATATCAAGACACTCGCCACGGCTGATCTCGTGGGTGTCCCAGGGCTCTGCTGGCAGAGCCTCGGCCTCATCGCGCTGTTGATTGGTAGCAGTGTGGCAAGCCGTATGGCAGAGGCCCCGTACCGCCATGAGGGTATGCTGCACGGTCTGCTCACGTGGGGTGTGGTTATGCTATGTACCCTGTGTTTGCCTACCACAGTGCTTGGGAATTTCATGAGTGGCACACTCGGGACACTGGCAGCAACTGCTCAAACCGCTGTGCAGGCTTCCTTTGGGATGACGCCTGCTCCCCTCATTGGCGCGATGGTTGCTGCCCTTGGTGGGGCGATTGGGACGTTACGCAATTCCTAAATCCGCCTGTGCCACGAGGAGTGCCACTGGACAATGCTCGAGGAGTTCTGCCAGCGCCAGCATAGGTTCGCCGTCATCCGTAGCAAAGACCACGGGCTCACCCGTCAACACATTGCGCCAGTCCCAGCGGGAATCGATTCCGGGCACCAGGAGTTGGGTATCTTGCCACACGGCCTCCCCCAGGGGTGCTACGTGGGTTCCTGCGAGCAGCCCAACAATCAGTCTAGGTACTGCCACAATCGCTGCACGATTGCCCTGACAGCGGCTGAATCCAAAGACATGCTGACTCTTTGCCCCGCGGCCCTGCGCTGGGACATAGCTCCCCGAGGAAAACAGCCCAGGGTGCATACGGCGGCAGTTGAGGGCCAGTGTCGTAACGTAGAGCTTCATACGCCCGTCTTCCATATGAGTGAGCAGCTCTTGGATCATGGCACGTCGGTCCTCCCCAGCCGCTGCTGCGAGACGCTCTCGCAACGCCCGTAGCACGTCATACCGGCGTTTGTAATCAACGGCACGACGATTGTCAGGGTCAACTAAACTCAAATCCCAGAGCTCCGTGCCCTGATAGGTATCGGGTACACCAGGGGCAGTGATTTTCAGCAGGGTCTGGGCCAACGAGTTAAACAGGCCATAATGGCTGAGACGCCGTTGGAAAATGAGAAAATCATCCAGAAATGCTCCCTGCGTCTGGGTATCGAGGACCCTGGCTATATAGTGCTGTACTGCCTCCTCGTAGGCCGGATTAGGGTTGATCCAGCTCGTATGCACCTTGGCTTCGCGCAGGACCTTCAACATGTAGGCTTGGATGCGTTCGACAAATGTGGCGTATTCCTCCGGCGAGTAGGGTTCAAGCGGCCAGGCCCCCAGCAAGGTCTGATAGAGTAGATACTCTTCGTTCGCATCGGGAACCGGTGCGTCATCGAGGTCGCGACGGTACTGGGCGTTGAGGTCGCTCCAGCTTTGCAGGCTGGCCTGCCACTCCTGCGGGAGTTCCGACAAGACGTTGAGCCGCGCCCGCACATCCTCACTGCGCTTGGTGTCGTGTGTCGACAGGGCTGAAAAGGCCCGGGGCCATTTCGCTTGACGCTCCCGGAAGGTGCGGTGCAGTTCTTCTGGGGAGACACCAAAGCGGTCTGCATCGCCACCCACTTCATTCAAAGAGAGCAGACGGTTATAGAAATACAGGGCCGTATCCTCAAGGCCCTTGGCCATGACCGGGGCAGTCACCTGCTGAAACTTGCCGACAAAACGACGCTGCTCTGCCTGCTCGTCAGCGCTCGCCGACGCCTGGTATTGGAGCAGCAGCATGTCTCGCACAAACGCCAACAGCTCGCGGCTGATGGTGGGATTGCGGCGCTGCGCCTGGGACACCGCTTGCTGGACATAGCGCCGGTCGTCCGGGTGTATGGCATCACTGGTGATATAGGAGCGATACACCGGGAAACAGGCAATGATCTGCTGCAACGCTCGTCGCAGGCTGTTGAATGTCAAATCCCGCGAGCTGCGGTGCTGCTGTGCCAGGCGGTCGAGGCGGTGCGCCAGCATATACACTTCACTGGAGAGCGACATCTGCATAATGAGGTATTTGGCACCATAGACTACCTCGGCAAAGGGACGCAGATCTTGGGTCCAATCACGGTAGAGACGTGTCCAGGTGCGGCGCTGCTCTGCATCAATAAAGAGGCCGTTGAGCAGGTTGAGGAAGTCATAACCACTCGTACCATAGACCGGCCAGTCGTCTCGGAGCGTTTCGTATGCACCAAGAATTTTTTCGACTACCACGTAGAGTGGCCGATATAGGACAGCCTCCGCCGTATTGCTGGCCTGAGCCAACGTGGTATCGAGGAGCGCGGTGATCTCCTCGTCGTAGAACTCCTGGAACGTCGCATCAGTCTCACGGAGTCGGTGTGCCATGCAGAGGACGTAGTGCTGCTGCAGGCGCTGGAAATACTGCTGTGGATCGTAGAGCCCATCAGGATGATCGATGCGTACCCCGTGCACCTTGCCCTCGCTCAGCAGACGCAAGATCAGCCCGTGGGTGGCTGTAAACACCTCAAGTTTTTCCATGCTCAGTGCGGCCAGCTCATTGACATCGAAAAACCGCCGATAGTTGATCTCTTCCGAGGCTACACGCCAGTGACAGAGACGATAGACTTGGGCCTGTAACAGAGTGTCTAGCAGATCAAAACTCTCCGGCTGGCCCGGTGTACCGTTAAAGAGCACCACCGTGTCCTCAAGAAAGGCTCGCACCGACGGGTTCGCCTCGGTCAGCGCTGCCAGGCGCCGCTTGATGACTTCCTTTTCACGTTGACTCTCAGCCACTCTGGCTGGGTCAGTTTCGCTGCGCAGCGGCAGATTGCGAATAGCGGTGAGAATGCTGTTGTACTCTGCCAGTGGCTCGGGAGCTTCGCCCAGGAAAGTGGCGAGTGCATCACGCCGCTGTTCCAGGATGAGGGCATAGCTCTGGGGCGCAACCGGCCAACAGTGGTCAAAGTAATGTATAGTAAAGGCCCCAGAGGCATACTGCAGGCGGATCTCCTGGGACTCCAGGGCCTCGCCGTATGCCTTTCCCAAGATCGGGAGCAACAGGCGTTCATGCATCTCCACACGTGGCGAGTCATACCAGGCAATATCGAAGAAGCCGGCGTAGGGCGAAGCCGGGCCGTTTTCGAGTACGTCCTGCCACCACTGGTTGTCGTTGCCCGCCACACCCATATGATTGGGCACAATATCGAGCACCTGGCCCATCCCATGACTCTGGAGCACCTGGGACAGCGCCTCGTAGTCGTCGGCAGTGCCCAGCTCGGGATTAAAGGTCTGATGATTCGTAATATCATAGCCATGCATACTGCCGGGCCGGGCTTGTAAGAGTGGTGACGCATAGAGGTGGGTGATACCTAGGTCGTGCAGGTACGGCACTATGTGTAGAGCATCCCGGAACGTGAACCCAGCATGAAATTGCACGCGATACGTCGACTCAGGAAAATGTTGTGCAGCCACCAGAGCCTGTTCTAGCGCTACCAGGAAGTCGGGACTCTGGTCCTGTATGACTCTTTCCTCTGCCACGATGGCTATTCCTCTCGTTCCTGGCGGGTATCGGGTCGGAGCACCACCACGGCATGGCCTGGAAGATGCCAGTTATCTTCGTCCTCGAGAGGTGCTGTGCCACACCCCCCGTAGCGTGGGTCCTCAGTGGACAACAGGATCGCCCAGCCCATACCCTCAGGTGGAGCCAGCAATGGTTCTGGCGCCGGATTCAGGTGCAAGGCATGTCCGAGATTCACTACCAGCAGGCGACCGTCCCCATGTGCCCCAAAGAAGCGCAACACAAACGTTTCTGCCCCCAGTACCGCCCCATCCATACCACCACGGCGCTGGGACCGGAATACCGGCTCCGTCTGTCGCAACCGCAACAGGTCGCGGTGTAACGCGTACATCTGTGCATGGTGCTGCCGTTCGGACAAGTCGAGCTTCGAGCACGCAAAGGTCTCAGGGTCGGTAGGATCAGACAGATGCGCCTGCATATCAGGTTGTGCCAAGCTCGGAAACTGGCTGAGAAATGCTGCACGGCCCTGGCGCGTCAGCCGGCCCAGTTCGCCGGTAAAGTCGGCAAAAAAGAAAAAGGGACTTGTGGCACGCCCATGGGCCGCGTGGCGCACGCGGCGGGCGATGGCTGCGAGAATATGGTCCGCGGAGGTGTCGTAGATGTTCTGGGTAGCGTCCGGGCGCAGGCCGTCAAAGTGAAATTCCTCGATCCAGTAGCCGGCATTGGCAAGGAAAAACTCGCGCACAGGACCGGCATGCTCGTCTTCATAGTTAATCGCCTGGCCCCAGTCTGTGGTATAGCGATCTGTAAAATATTCTGGGGAGAATTGCGCCAGAAAATTACCGTCTGGTCCGAGGTGATTGTAGACTACGTCGAGGATTACCCCTAGCCCCAGTACATGCGCTTGATCAATAAAGCGACGGCAGTCATCGGGGGTACCATAAAGGCGTGTGGGGGCAAACAGATTGACGCCGTCATAGCCCCAGCCGAAGCGACCCGAGAAGTCCGCGATAGGCATGATTTCAAGCACAGTAACGCCCAGCTCAGCGAGAACTGGCAGCTCACCCATGGCCGCCTCCCACGTGCCAGCGGGGGTAAAGGTCCCCACGTGCATCTCGTAAATCACCTGCCCCTCCAGAGGCACACCAGGCCAGCCCTGGTCATGCCACTGAAAAGCCCCAGGGTCGATGACTTGCGACGGACCATGGGGGCCATGGGGCTGAAAGCGTGAGGCGACATCCGGATAGGACTCCGTGCCCCCATCTAGCCGGTAACGGTAGAGCGTGCCAGCACTGGCCTCAGGCACCAGTCCTGAGAAGTACCCATCCCCTGCAGGCTCAAGGGCAACGGATATCGACTCTGCCCCGGGGTGATGTCCAGGCCCACCTTCGAGCTCGACCTCAACCTGGTGACGCCGCGAGGCCCAGACCCGGAAATGGACGCCCTCTGAGGGGAGCACCTCCGCTCCAATGGGAAGCCGACGGGATGGCCTGAGGTCTGACGCATGCCGCCGCTGGGCTCTGCGTTGGCTTGCTTCCATACTGTTGGTTTGCCTCTACGACAGCAGTTACCAGGCGTTACGGTGCTTCTTCCTGCTGCACCTTGATCCGTAAGACGGCCATAGCGCGGCCCTGAAGTTCGTACTGCTGCCCGCCGGTGCACGCCAGAGGCATGCCCTGGGGGTCAGTGGTATCAAGCAGACGTTCCCACAGTTCCCCCTCCCGCGGCGACGGCAGCGTGAAGGGAATGGCCTCATAATGGGCGTTCAGCAGCAGCAGTATGGTATCACCGACAATTGCCTCACCGCGCTCGTCTACTTCGCCGATGAGGTCACCGTCCAGCCGCACCCCCAGACAGCGCGCATACCCGGTATTCCATGCCTCTTCGGTCATCTCCTGACCTGAGGGCTCAAACCACGAGATGTCCTGGATGCCCGCGCCGTGAATGGCCCGACCCTGAAAGAATTTACGGCGCTGAAATACGGGTTGGGTACGTCGGAGATGGGTGAGCGAGCGCACGAATTCATACCACGCTTGCTGCTCCTCAGTGAGTTCCCAGTTGAGCCAGGTCAGCTCGTTGTCCTGGCAATAGGTATTGTTATTGCCCTGCTGATTATGGCAGAGTTCATCGCCAGCCAGGAGCATAGGCACGCCTTGGGACAGCAGCAGGGTGGTCATGAAGTTGCGCATTTGTTGCCAACGCAGGGCCCGAATGGCAGGATCATCAGTAGGACCTTCGGCACCACAGTTCCAGCTGTTGTTGTCATTGGTTCCATCCTGATTGTTCTCGCCGTTCGCTTCGTTATGCTTCTCGTTATAACTGACTAAGTCGTGCAGTGTGAAGCCGTCGTGGCAGGTGACAAAGTTGATGCTGGCGTAGGGCATGCGCCCATCGCTCTGGTACAGGTCGCTGCTGCCGCTCAGACGCGTGGCAAATTCTGACAAGAGACCGCCATCGCCTTTCCAGAAGCCGCGGACAACATCGCGGTATTTGCCGTTCCATTCACTCCAGAGTACTGGAAAATTGCCCACCTGATACCCCCCGACTCCCAGGTCCCACGGCTCAGCAATGAGCTTGAGCTGGGACAAGACCGGGTCCTGGTGGATGATGTCAAAGAAGGCCCCGAGTTGGTTGACTTCATAGAGTTCTCGGGCCAGGGTGCTGGCGAGATCAAAGCGGAAGCCATCCACGTGCATTTCTGTAGCCCAGTAGCGCAGACTGTCCATAATGAGCTGAAGCACGCGCGGGTGGCGCATGTTGAGCGAATTGCCACAACCAGTGTAGTCCATGTAGTAACGAGGGTCTTCCGGCGATAGCTTGTAATATGCGGCGTTGTCGATGCCGCGCAGTGACAGCGTGGGGCCCAAATGGCTGCCTTCGGCTGTGTGGTTATAGACCACGTCCAGGATCACTTCAATGCCGGCGGCGTGGAGAGCGGCAACCATCATTTTGAACTGCTGGACAGCATCTTGTGGCAGATGCGGCGCGGCATAGCGGCTCTCAGGCGCAAAGTACCCCAGTGTGTTGTAACCCCAGTAGTTAGTGAGGCCGCGTTCCACCAGGTGGCGATCTTTGAGAAAGTGGTGTACCGGCAGGAGTTCGACCGCCGTAATACCGAGGCGACTCAGGTGCTGGATGGCGGCCTCTGACGCCATCCCGGCGTACGTACCACGCAGCTTTTCCGGGACATCCGGGTGGAGTTGGGTGAATCCCTTGACATGGAGTTCGTAGATAATGGTCTTGTGCCATGGCGTGCGCGGTGGGCGGTCATCTCCCCAGGTATAAGCTGTGTCAATGACTACAGCTAGGGGGGCATGCGCCGCATTGTCACGCTCGTCACAGGATAGATCAGCCTCCGGGTCACCTAGGTGGTAGCCAAAGAGTTCGTCAGCCCAGTGCACGTCGCGGCCAATCGACCTGGCATAGGGGTCGAGCACAATCTTATTTGGATTGAAGCGGTGCCCCTGCTGGGGGACGTAGGGGCCATGGACACGGTAGCCGTAGAGTTGGCCGGGTAACACCTCCGGCAGGTAAGCGTGCCAGACCCGGTCGGTATGTTCGGTCAAGAGAATACGGTGCGTCTCCTTGTCAGCATCTACGGTGTCGAATAAGCACAATTCCACCCCGGTAGCATGCTCGGAGAATAGCGCAAAATTCACGCCTTTGCCATCCCATGTGGCCCCGAGCGGATAAGAATTTCCTGGCCAAACCCGCATAGCTTCAGCTCCCTATAGCGTAGGATACAGAGGCTGTCGTGCCCTGTTGTGAGGTGGAGACTGCTGTCCTGCCGCGGGATACAAGAGAGCTTCGCGGCATGTCTAGCGTATGCAAGTTGTGTACCAGGAAACCAGCCGCAGAGCCAGGCGCGTGACGCGCCGCCAGCTTGCAGACACTGAGGAAGGCGCACGCGTTATCCCTAGCTTGATCCAGGCTATCTCTCAAAATGAGAGGGTAGCGGGGCTTAAGAACAAAATGAGATATACCATGAAGAGCTTATGAGAGCGGCATGCACTCTAAGAGGCATTGTCAACAAGTTGCCCATCCTTTCTGAGCCGTGCCATACTCTCCCCAGCGACGCCCCCTCAATGCTCACCTGAACCCAAGGCTAGACACCCCGGCCTGACCCCTGCGGCCGACCCCGCGCGCGACAAGCACCACCGCTTTCCGGTTACGGGTGGCGCCCCTATAGCCATCCTCCCGGAAGCTATGCTCGGCCTGGAGCTCCTGCCCTTCGCTTTTGAGATGGAGCCGCCGTCGCTCGATCTGTGGAGCCATGGTTGGGGCTAGGGCTGGACGCTCGGGCGACACCCGGACAGAGAGGGCTCGGGTCATACGTCACCTCCGATGGTGAGAGAAGAGCCATAGACAGGTTGGGAGTGTCGGTCGGCGGGTTCGGCTGGCTCCATGGCAGGAGATGGTGCTAGGCTTGGTCCCACCGTTGCGTGGCGTCGGCTGGCTCCTACAACGGAGGCCGTCTCTGCCAGTGGCGTTTCATGGTCTCCTCCCTGCTGAGACATCTCAGCGGGAGCATACGCAGATTTCCGGGGACGGGAGCTGGAGGGCTTCCGTGACCAGAGCAACTTGATCTTACTCTGGGGGCTCATGCAGCATTTATCATTTGTGTCCACTCCATTGATGAAGTCTTTTTGACCATCCACGGGAAGCGCCATGACCGGTGGCGGGCGGTGGAGCAGGACGACCACGTCCTCGATAGCCTGGGGCCAAGCCGGCGCCATCAACAGGCCGCGCCGAAGGGCTTCCGCATGCTGCGCAAAGGCTGGCAGTATGGCCCCCGGGGGATGAGCACGGATCAATTGCAGAGCTCCGGCGTCGCCCAGCGCGCGCGGCTGCCTGGCGTGGCACCCCGTCAGAGGCGCGACCTCCATACCCAGGGTGAGAACGCGCCGCGGCCGCCACGTCAACGCGAGTGTCGCATGCAGGGGTGCACATCTCCCGGCCAGGCGCAACGGTTTCTCTCCGCGGACGGTCCTCTGGCCCAGCCCAGCCGACCTTGGTGGCATCTGCGCTCCGCGTCCGCGTACCGCCACGAGAGGAACAACCGAAGCGTGTCCACCATGGACAGGGCGAGTGCGCTCGCGATGACGAGGGCGACGGCTGGTGTGCCGTCCATGGGCAGACCAGAGAAGGGTGCTGGGCGCTCTGGCGGAGTTGGCTGCGCCCGCATCGGGGCCTATCACAAGAGCGATGCCGCTCTCCTTGGGGTTCTGCGAGTTTGTGCCCAACGTCCGCAAGCGAGGCACAGCGTTGCTACCTGCGCTCATTGAGTTACTGGTCACGTAAGACCCTGGAATCCAATATGAGCGCCCGCTCTAGCTCACCTCCCGCATGAACTGCCGCACCGGGTAATCCCACTCGCGTGTCTCTAATTCCAGGGTAGTCTTCTTCTCACCACTACAGGCAACGACCGACACATGGCCACCGCCCCCCGTCAGGGTGATAGAGGTCTCATGTTCATCGATAACTTCCAGGCCTACACCCTGCGGTCCAAAGTAGTTTTTGGCATAGGCAATGGCTGCCTGCGGTGAGAGGGTTGTCGTGACTTCGTAACGCATGGTCTGTCCTCCAAAGAGAGTGTACTTTCTGAGGAGAGTGCAAGGCGCGTGCCAAGCCTGGGCCCAGGCTTGTGGTGCTCCGTCCCTCTGGCACAGGCAGATGCAGATAAGGGTGGGCACCCTCTGCAACTATGGAGCAAGGTGGGTACCGACCCTGGAGGGAGGCGAGGTGAGATGGGGCAAAAACAACGGGAAAAGCTCGTCGAACCCCTCGTGGTTCTTTGCTGTCGTCGCTTTAGCCTTGGGACATTCACTCCATGGCTACGAGGGGCAACGTCACCGTAAACGTGGTGCCCTGGCCTGGCGCGCTCTGGACGTCGATGGTCCCATGGTGGGCTACGACGATTTCGCGTACGACATAGAGCTCCAGGCCTATCCATTCTGAGCCTGTACTATACAGAGGTTCAAAAAGGAGAGCCAACTGCTCTTCGGAGATGGCACTGCCAGTATCTCGTATCTCGACAACACTATGGAAGGCAGTGCGCCGGCCCCGTAGGGTAACGGTGCCGCCTCGCGGCACCGTGTCCAGCACCCGCTGCAGCAGATTCACGAAGGCGCGCTGTAAGGTCCCTTTGTGGAGGGACACAGAGCCGAGGCGCGCGAGACCTTGCAGATGGAGCGTGACCCCACGGGTCCTCGCCTGCTCCTGCATGACGCGCCCGCACTCGCGTAGAAAATTGCCCATATCCTCAGGCTCATACTGCACGACGGTGAGACGCGCGAGGGCCAGATAATCCTGCATAATATCATACAGGCGTCTAACTTCCATGCGGATGTCCGCGAGGGATTCCATCATTTGGGCACGGCTGTCAAGCGTCGGATACTGGAGTTCCCCCAGCACCACATCTGCATGCAGGAAGATCGCATTCAGGGGGTTGCGGATCTCATGGACTATCTTCCCAGCGATATCGCCAAGCAGGGTACTGCGTTGGACCTGCCGCGTCATCTGCTCCAAGCGCTGCTGCAGTCGTTTCTCGCTCTCCGTGAAGGCGCTGTCGAGCGTTTGGCGCATAGCGGGTGGCAGTGCAAGTTCAGTGAGGCACTGGCGCAGGGCGGCCAGTTCTGGAAGCTGTCCTTGGGCCTGTTCAGCATTTGTCATGGCATTATCTCCTCTTGCACGCACCATTCAGGCGATCTCATACACGAGCCGAGTCTATGCGGGAGAGAGGTATAGAGATGCTGGTATACAGGGAGCATACGTTGCGCCTCCTCGGGATGCAATCTTTATGCAGACTTCAGTATCGGACCTGCCACACCGTATGCGACAAGACAGACTAGGAGTTGACAGACAAGCAGAGGGGCAGAACTTTATGGGGCCTCCAGCAATGAGTGGGATAAGGTAGTCCACAGGCAGAAAGCTCATGCTCTCATTCTGATTGTTAGTCTCTCATTATGAGAAAAACACTGCAGCATACGGGCCGCGTTCTCATCCTAGCCAAGCAACAATAACAGGAAAAACAGGAGGAACACGTGCACCAGCCAACCAGGGATACACACGCCAGCAGCACGTACCGTGCTCGTATAGTCTAATGCCTGCCGTACTGCAATAACCGCAGCAATAAGCATCCACACAGCGGCAACGAGAAACGCCATCCCGGTGAATCCTGGGATGGCTCCAAAGACACGGAGCACCCCGGGAGCACTCGCAAAGCCAAGCGTACGCCATAACTCCCGGTGACTTGCCGAGGTCTGGGATATAGGGAAAAGTTTGACCCCTAGTATATAGGTCAGCAAGGTCCATATATACCAGGCGAGCAGCGCCACAAGTCCTCCCATGACCATTCCGCCCACGCCGGCATGCGTAGAAGCGCCTATGCTAGCGGCCAAACTAGAGAGCAATATTACCACCAGGGCTTGACTCGGGGTATCTTCATCGGTTGCAATCTCTTCATACAGGCGTGATTCAAGCTTCGCAGCACGTATTATGCGTGCCATGAACTGCACTATATAGTCTCCTTAGTCTCCCCAGATCCCTAACAAAACACTCTATGTCTATACAACTCAGCAAGCTCCATACCATTTCGTCCATAGTGCTACTCTAGGATCTGCAAGACGTGGCCTCGTAGCATGCTGAAATGCGTGAGTGTCGCAGAGTGCCGTCAGATGGAGCCCTGCCACTGGCACAGAATTTGCTCAGTCTCATAGTTGTATTAGGGACAAGTGCGGTGTAGGCTTTGCGGAGCTTCACGCTCAGGGGACGGTATGCGATCTCCCAGGGTGTCCGATCTTGACGGCCTCTACGTGGCTGCCAATGCTAATGTGGCAGTGGGGAGCGGGCCCGGAATCCAGACCATGCGCAACAAGCATGGGGTAGTCATCAATCTCTTGTCCGAGCAGTATGGTGTAAAACTGACTCTGGACGGCTAGGGTGTACGCATCACGTGCAAAGATAGGTGAGGTGCCGGTCGCCAGGCCTCGCCTCGAGCCTCTTGTCCCAGCGTGAGACAGGAAAGGAAGCGAGGAAGAGAGGAGAAAAAGGCATGACCAACATCGCGATACTCATTGGTGGCCTTGGCCTCGGTGCCGGGCTCCTATACATGTTGGACTCGGAGCGGGGAGAACGGCGCCGCGTCATGGTACGAGCGCCGTTCGAGAGGTATCGGCGCCAGACCGATGACCTCTGGGGTCACACCACGCGAAGCCTGGGCCGTCAGGCGCATGCCCTCTTAGCCAGGGGTCCCCTGGCACGTAGGTACAGGAGGCCGGGACCGAGAGAGCTGCTGTTAGCCCGTGCAGAGCAGCTAGGAATCCTGAAGGGCATGCTGATACTGGGCTGTACGGGGCTCGGCGCCGGTATGATGTATATGCTCGATCCCAGGTTGGGTAGGAGGCGTCGTGCTCTCGTACGCGACAAGGCACAGGCCTACTGGCACCGCATGGGAAAGTATATCGGCCAAACTGCCCGCGACGCACGCCAGCGCACCTATGGCCTGATTGCAGAGACGCAGACGCAGCTCAGAGGGGCTGATATACCTGAGGATGCCGTCTTGGTGGCACGGGTGCGAGCACAGATTGGGCACGTGGTCTCCCAGGCGGGAGCCATTGATGTGACTGCCCATCAGGGACGCGTCACGCTCAGCGGCTCAATTGCCGCGCACGAGGTAGAAAAACTCCTGTCGGCCGTGGCCTCGGTCGCCGGTGTCACTGCAGTGGACAATCGCCTGGAAACTAACCATGCTGCAGCGCCCGCCGGCGGTGGGCGGAACAATGCCACGCGCGCAGGAGATGAGCGCCTTTAGGCGCTCATCTCCTGCGGCTGCAGGCCCTCCTTGGCAGGGCTACAGCGTCATCTTGCCTCTGTCTCCTCTCCCAAAGCTTTCCACTCTCTCAATACGGGATAGAGACCTCTCGTTTGCGGCAGAGGAGTATGACCGTCCAGCGTTTTCCCATTGTCCTCTCCTCTCTATGACGTAGGCGCGATGAAGAAAACTCTCCCTCACAACCATGCGCTGAGGAGTGGTATAAAAATTGCTTTCCGTAGCCTTACTGGTAAGAGAGATGTACCCGTTCATAATACACCGATAGCAGATGTTTCAAGTTAAGAAGGAGCAAAAACGTGGAAACTATCGTATATCGGAAGATGGGAAAACATCCGTGGATGCAGGAACTGCACGCCAGCGAGCGTACGAGCAGCACAACCGGCACACCCGACGCTGTCCACGAGACGGAACCACTCTCCCTGGATCTTTTTTTTCCTGTCGTGACCAAGGAGGAGATGGTCACCTGGACGCACTGGCTCCCCACCTGCATGGTCTTTGATTGTGCGAGTATGCACACCCCCACGGATGTGATCAGCACGCTCACACAGCTGAAAGCGCCACCAGAAGTCCTGGAGGAATTTCACTGGTCCTGGAAGCTTGGCCTGTTTGAGTCCTATGAAATACGGACCCCAGTGCGCACTGACGCACGAGACCCCCTGTTACTTGGACGCGTAGGGGAGCAACGCTACCGTCTGGCCCTCTGGGGGGAAAGTCTCTTACCTCTGGAGCAGATTACCACGCTGGTGCAACAGAGTCTGGCTCTGAGGACACGGGTAGAAAAACGCAAGGGATGGACGGCTCTTGGTGGGGCACTCTTCGGGCTTGCCGTCGGTTTACTGTGGGCCTGGCTCTCACCAGTGACTCAACCTATAGGCATAAGTTTCTTGTTTGCCTTCGTCGGCTTTTTCCTGGCCTGGCTGCCAACGTTCCTTTATACGCCGGAGAATCGCCAGCACGATTTTCTTGATCGCTATCGTTGCTAGCGCAGCCAGCCGTGAGCTGTCCAGGGTAGCAGCTCGAGTGCTACAGCCGGTTACGTTTGTGACCGGCTGTGCCGACGATACCGTGCCCTTACACTGTACCCTACACCTTTTGCTCTGTTGTCATACACTCCGGATGCCTCACCTGACAGGAAGTTGAAGGAGATCACCGTGATATCGCAGACGCTATTGACCATCCTGCTTGTAGACGATAGCACGGCGGATCGTGTGCTCTATCGCCATTTCCTTAGCAACACTGGGACCTATACCTTCCTTGAGGCAGCCACTGGCGAAGAAGGCTTGCGCTTGTGCCAAACCGCCCAGCTGGACTGCCTAATACTGGACTTCTCTCTGCCGGACATGGATGGGTTTGGGTTTCTCGACACCTTGCAAGCAGAGACCGTCTCCCTACCCTGTCCGGTGGTCATGCTGACCGGACAGGAGACCGAGCAATTGGCCGTACAGGCCATGCGCCGGGGGGTACAGGACTATGTGGTGAAGGATGATCTTTCGGCTGACACGCTGCGTCGTGTCGTCGCCAACGCGGTCGACAAATTCCGCCTGCAGCAGATGCTGAAGACGCACCGCCGTCTGCTGCAGGAGCAGAATCTGGCTCTGTGCCGGCAGGAAGAAGCTCTTCAAACCCTTAATACCACGCTTGCCCAGCAGGTGGCCAAGCGCCCCGCTCTGTTGGAGTTGCTGCAAGCCATCACTGCCGCGGCAAACGAGGCCTCCAGTCTCGAGGCGGTCCTGCAGTTGGCGTTGGATCAGATCTGTGCCTACACGCACTGGCCGGTTGGCCATGTCTATCTTGCCGCACCAGACGGCTCGGATCAGTGGAGGTCCAGCGCCATCTGGCACCTCGACACGCCAGAGCGCTTTGCAGCGTTCCAGCAGGCCACGCAGGCCCTGCATATGCCTACGGTGGGGCATGACATCATTGGACGCGTCATCACTTCCGGTCAGCCAGAGTGGCAGGGCGATGTGACCACGGACCCAGCGTTTCGCCGCTCAGCGAGCGCAAAAGAAAGCGGACTGCAGAGCGTTTTTGCCTGTCCCATCCTGGTCGGCCGAGACGTCGTAGGCGTGCTAGAGTTCTATGCTCCCAAGATGCAACAGCCACACACCATGCTGCTCGATATTGGGGTGCAAATCGGTATCCAGCTTGGACGGGTAGTGGAACGGCAGCGCGCCGCAGCCCAGTACCAACTGCAGCAGGAAGCGCTGTACCAGAGTGAAAAGCTCGCGGCTATGGGTTCCCTGCTGTCCAGTGTGGCCCACGAGCTGAATAATCCTTTGGCAGTGGTCCTCATGCATGCCGACCTCTTGCGGGAAGAACTCGGCCCTAGTCCCTTGCTCGAACTGGTTGACGAAGTGACGCGGGCCGCTGAGCGTTGTAAGCGCTTGGTGCGTGCTTTCCTCACCCTGGCACGCCAGCACACCCCAGAGCGCATGGCAGTGTCCCTCAACTCCCTGGTCACCGATACGGTCGAACTGCTGGCGTATGCGCTGCGGGTGGACAATATTACCGTGCACCTGGATCTGGCCGAGAAGCTCCCACTCTTGTGGGCTGACGCCTACCAGATACAGCAAGTGATCACAAACCTTATCACCAATGCGCATCAGGCGCTGCGCGAATCGTCAGCCCTGCGGCAGTTGACCCTGACTACGCAGTGCAATACGATGCGTACACGTGTCGCGCTCGCCGTGACGGACACGGGTCCCGGTGTTCCCCCAGCGCTGCAGGCACATATTTTCGAACCCTTCTTTACCACGAAACCGGTGGGCATTGGCACAGGGCTGGGCCTCTCCCTATGCCGGGGGATCATCGAGAGGCACGGCGGCACTATCACTATGGCAAGTCAACCAGGGCAGGGCGCTACCTTCCGTGTCGAGCTACCCGTTGAGGCTGTCTGTACGACAGCGCCCGTCTCTTCAGAAAGGGATCGTGTGCCTGCTGTCCCTGACAAGTCCATCCTGATCATCGATGACGAACCCAGTATTGCCAGTGGCTTAAAGAGGCTACTGAGTCGTGACGGCTACACCGTAGAGACGGTAGCAAATGGGCACCTGGCGCTGACGAAACTCCAAGAGCGCTCCTATGACCTGTTGCTAAGTGATATGCGCATGCCAGAAATCGACGGGCCAAGTCTCTACCGGACATTGGAACATCAGTATCCGCATCTGCTCCGGCGCGTTATCTTTCTCACTGGGGATACGCTCAATCCCGAGACCAAGATGTTCCTTGATCAAAGTGCGGCGCCGTGCCTGACCAAACCGTGTACGGTTGCCGAGATCCGGCGTGCCATCCAGCAGGTGCTGAAGACGGAGTAACACGAGCAAAATGCGCGGGCAGCGATAGCAGCCCACAGCGGGCAGGTCGCCGTCCAGAGTGCGGCAGGCCAGGGACTACCTTCACCCTGACGTTCCCTTGCCTCTAAGCAATCACCAGGCAGCCTTGTACGGTCTGCCTGGTGATCATTGAATCTGGTATTCCTTGAATTTCCGATACAGCGTCGCTGGCCCAATATTTAAGAGGCGAGCCGTGGCCTCACGGTTCCCCTCCGTATGGCGGAGAGCCTGGATAATCGCCTCGCGTTCAATCTGCGCCAGGGTGGACTTGGCGGGCAGCATAAAATATTCGTTGGTATTGAGTGGAGCTTTTTCCTGCTGCTCCTCAAGATAGAGGTCTGCCAATGTAATGGTGGAACCCTTAGTCAACACCACGGCGCGCTCGATCACATTTTCGAGCTCACGCACGTTGCCAGGCCAGTCGTACCGCATCAAGTGCTCGATCGCTTCCTGCTGAATAGCCGTGATCTCTTTGCGGTTTTCCCGTGCATACTTTTGTAAGAAATGCGCTGCTAACAGAGGAATGTCCTGGAGGCGTTCGCGCAGCGGCGGCAAATGGATGGCGATGACGTTGAGACGGTAGTACAGGTCCTGGCGGAAGCGCTCGGAGGCGACTTCCTTGGAGAGATCCTTATTCGTAGCCGCCACCACACGCACATTGACCCGTAGGGTATTGATCCCTCCTAAACGCTTAAACGTGCCATCTTGCAGCACCCGTAAGAGCTTCGCCTGGACCTCAAAGGGCATATCGCCAATCTCGTCAAGGAACAATGTCCCACCATCGGCAAGCTCGAAGTGTCCCGGCTTGCGTTGCAGCGCCCCGGTAAAAGCGCCTTTTTCATACCCGAAGAGTTCTGCCTCCAAAAGTGTGGCGGGCATGGCCGCAGCGTTCAGCACAATAAAGGGGCGCTCGGCACGTGGACTGAGACGATGCAACAGTCCGGCAATGAGTTCCTTCCCCGTACCGCTTTCCCCTGTGAGCAAGATTGTGGCCTGGGACGGGGCCACTTGCTGGACCATCTGGTAGACGCGGTTCCAGGTCGGACTTGAGCCAATCACATGCGCCCGCGCAAACTGGTCGCGGACCTGGCGTTTCAGGAGCAGATTCTCCACCACCAGGGCTCGCATGGCCAGCGCTTTCTGCACCACTCTGAGCACCTCATCTTCGCCAAATGGCTTGACCAGGTAGTCAAACGCTCCCTCCTTCATGGCCGACACAGCGGTGGAAATATCACCATGGCCGGACATCATCACAACGGCAATGCCCGCATCCTGGGCTTTCACCTGACGCAGCACTGTCAGGCCGTCCATTTTGGGCATTTTCACGTCGCACAGCAGGAGATCTACTTCGTGTTGCTCGATGTGGGTGAGCCCCTCTGTTCCAGAGGCAGCGGTGAGTACTGTGTACCCCTCGCGCTTGAGAATCACTTCGAGGGCGCGCAGGGTGCTGCGTGCATCATCCACGATCAGAATAGTGGCCATGCGCGTCGGTCCTCCCTGGGTTATATGACTGGTGCGCCCCCGATACGTCCTGAGGCATGCATAAGCAAAGCAAGGTTTCCAGATATCTCACTACCGAAGGCCAAATGCCGATGTAGCCTTGGCTAAAAGCTAATGGCTAATATATATAACCATTCTAACATACTCGCCGCCACACGTGGAGGTATTCCTCTCAAAATGAGACACAGTCTCATTTTGAGAGCGCAAAGCAAAACGCGTGACCCCAGCATGGAGTTGGCCAGTATTGCGGACTCTCTGAGAGCTTCCCGTAACGTGCGCCACTCGCGGTGTTGCAGCACTGCGAGCATACAGCACCTTCTGGCCTCTTGTCAGCAAGCTAGCGCGCTGCTGCATCACGGCCAAGACCGGTGTCATGGCCGTCCTCAAGCATAAGTGTCCACGACACAGGTAAGACCTCATACTACCTACGTGTAAGACTCGTCTGGGTTCCTATAACAACAATACCTTCATAGCAAAATTCATGCCGATACTACCCTTACCTCCTTGTTCGTCCGTAAAGAGGGCACAAATAGCCACCAGCGCCAGGCAGAGTAGCGGTACGGCTGTCTGATGCAAGCCGATGGCATTGTCAACTTGTTGCCCATCCTTTCTGAGTCGTGCCATACTCTCCCCGGCGATGCCCCCTCAATACTCACCTGCTGACCCCTGCGGCCGACCCCGCGCGCGACAAGCACCACCGCTTTCCCAGCGAAATCATCAGCCACGGGGTCTGGCTTGACTATCGCTTCCCTCTGAGCTCCCGCGACGTGCCAGCACTCCTAGTCGCGCGTGGCATCACCGTGTCCCATGCAGCCGTCCGTCCATGGTGGCGGAAGTTTGGCCAGGACTACGCCCATCGGCTGCGTCGCCGTCGCCCTCCGCCTGGGGACACATGGTACGTGGCTGAAGTCTTTTTGACCATCCACGGGAAGCGCCATGACCGGTGGCGGGCGGTGGAGCAGGACGACCCCGTCCTCGATAGCCTGGGGCCCAGCCGGCGCCACCAACAGGCCGCGCAGAAGGGCTTCCG
>Ga0081538_10001724_pt1 | contig 22238 bp, 18 predicted proteins | sample TabmetS5T2R1_FD_71022 | JGI IMG/M metagenome (GOLD analysis project Ga0081538, IMG submission 71022) | Tabebuia heterophylla rhizosphere microbial communities from the University of Puerto Rico - S5T2R1 | ecosystem: Host-associated > Plants > Roots > Rhizosphere ...
TCGAGCCAGGCCGGTGGGAAGGTCACATACAACGCCCAGCGCATCTCCCCTGCTGGCGGGGCCGCGGCCCCGCGGCTCGCCACCATGAGCAAGCACGCGGCAACGAGTGCTGCGGCGAGGCGCTTGCCACCCATGTGCCGACTGAGTTTGCCTAACGTCCCTGTCCCGGAGTGTGTCTGGTACATCCTACATCCTCAGCCTGTCAGAGCGTTGTGTCGAGTGCCTGTACGAGGTCAGCCAGGAGGTCCTCCGTGTCCTCACAACCGGCACTTAAACGAATAAACCCCTCGGGAATGGCATCTCCACCCCAACGGGCACGCCGTTCTGCGGTGGTGTGAATGCCGCCAAAACTGGTGGCTTCGTAGACCAGATGACAGGCCGCGAGAAACGCCTCAGCATGCTGACGGTCTGCGAGCACAAAGCTGACTACCGGACCAAAGCGCTGCATCTGGCGCCTGGCAATAGCATATGCAGGGTCATGGGGTAAACCGGGATAGCGCACCGCCTGCACGTCTGACCGGCTGGCGAGCCACGTTGCCAGCGTCAGGGCGTTGCGGCACTGGCGCTCGAGGCGCACGTCCACCGTGGCCAACGAGCGATGCGCTAACCACACTTCCATTGGACCCGGGATCGCCCCGAGCTGCGTCCGCCACGCGCGTAGGCGGTCTGCCCACTCCTGCTCCCGCGTGGCCACGTGGCCCAGGATAAGATCCGAGTGCCCGGTGAGCGCCTTGGTATCAGACGCCATGGAAAAATCCGCACCCAGCGCCAAGGGCTGCTGCCCCAGCACGGTGGGCGTCGTGTTGTCCACCGCGACCAGCGCCCCCGCAACATGGGCAGCGGTGGCCAGGGCCGCAATATCGCAGACGTCCAGCCCTGGATTACTCGGGGACTCCAGCCAGAGCAGCTTCGCTCCTGTAAGCGCCTGTTGCTGCGCATTCCCGACCGTGGGAGCCATGCGTACCTGAATGCCCATCTGCGTGAAATAGCCCTCGGCGAGTACCCGCGTCGTATAGTAACTATCGGCGGGTAGCACGACAACATCGCCAGGGCGGAGGACAACTCCAAAAATGGCCGCCACAGCCGACATACCGGACGCAAAGATAACGGCTGGTCCCCCTTCCAGTTCACTGAGGGCCTGTTCATAGGCGGTCCATGTCGGGTTATGAAAACGCCCATAGGTCAACGGTGCACTGGCAGGGTCGCCAGCGGCATGATAGGGACCAGCAAAGGTTGGCCCGGGCAGAAAGGGCGCCCCTTGCGTGGATGGTGGCAAACCAGCCCGTGTGACACGTGTGCCCATACGCACCATCAGGCTCCTTTGTCATGCAGGATTGTGACGCACAGCGCCCTGGCGCCAGCCGTGCTCCGGCTGGTCCTCGTGAGAATCCACCAGGCTTTTCCTGTACAGCATTAGGTCAAGAGCACGCTGCGGAGCGTCTCAGGAGGCAGTGAGCAGAGCACGTGATACGTCCGTGCTACTCTGGATGTGGTGCTCGGCCAGGTAGTGCTGCAACTCCACGTCGCGTCGCGCCCCAACCGCATGAAATGTCACGGCATACTGATCAGGTCGAAACCAGTTGCCTTTTTTGATGAGGCGCACTGCCGCAATGCGAAAACTGGGATCAGCCGGACGCCGCTGCGCTATCTGCCGCAGAAACTCGGGATCACGCATGAGATGAGGGGACCAATCGAGACGCACCGGCTGTTCTACCTGGGCCGCGTAGCACAGATCGAACCCCGCCGCCTTCAGCTCGCGGCGCAGGCGTATGTAATCCACATAGGTCAGGATGATCAAATCCTGCTCTGTGTCCACCACTTATACCCTCCCTTCTACACGTGGTTCTCAACGCCACCGTTAGCTACCCTCGGTAGTCATTAGCTACCCTCGGTAGCCATGCTCTCTTCCCATTCCTCCAGCAGACCTTCCAGCCGTGCCGTCAGTGTACCTTGCTGTGTGCTGAGTGCGGTCAGGCGCTGCCAATCCGTGCCGTCATGGGCTTCGATAGCCGTTTGGACTGTGGCGATCTCTGCCTCGATGCGGTGAATCTCATCCTCGATAACGCTGGGTTTGCGGCGTTTAGCAGGACGCGGACGGAGGCGCGGGGGTACGTGCGAGGTTTTTTTCACACTGGGCGCCGGCTGTTGCACTGCTGTCTGCGCGGCAAGATGCGCCTGGTAGTCCGTGTAATTCCCCGCATAGGACGTACACGTGCCGTCACGCAGGTAGAGCAGACGCGAGATAATGCGATCGAGAAAATAGCGGTCGTGCGAGACGATGAGCAGCGTGCCCGGATACGTCGCTAGCGCCTGTTCGAGCCCCTCGCGGGCCGGAATATCGAGGTGATTGGTAGGCTCATCCAACACCAGGAGATTGGCCGTTGAGAGCATGAGCTTGGCGAGGGCCACGCGACTTTTTTCTCCCCCGCTCAACGTTCCAACCGTTTGAAACACCTCATCGCCACTAAACAAAAAGCGCCCCAGATAGGCCCGCATGTCACCCACCGTCTTCCAGGTCTCAACCTGCCACACCTCATCCAAAATGGTGTTCTGAGGGTTTAAGTGACGCATTTCCTGGTCGTAATAGGCAGCGGTGACGTTCTGGCCCAGGCGCAGGGTGCCCCGATCTGGGGGCTCCTCCCCCATGAGCAGGCGCAAGAAAGTACTCTTACCGGCACCATTTGGTCCCATCAGGCCAACTTTTTCGCCACGGTAGACGGTGCAGGAGAGGCCGCGCAGTACCGTGCGATCGCCATACGACTTCCAGACCTGGCGCCCGACAATGACCTCATGGCTCTCACGCTGATGTAGCGTAAAGCGTAGCTGCATACGCTGATTGTCCAGCGTGGGTTTCTCCACCCGCTCCAAACGTTGCAACGCTTTCTGGCGGCTCTGTGCCTGTTTCGTATTCTGCCCGGCCATGTTCCTTCGGATAAACTCCTCCTGACGCTGGATCTCCGCTTGCTGCTGTTCATAGGCTTTGCGTTGCTGTTCGAGACGCACGGTCTTGGCCGTCACATAGGCCGAATAGTTACCTACGTAACGCTGCAGGCGATGCTGCTCCAGCTCCATGATCTCATCAACCACACGGTCGAGAAAGTAGCGATCATGCGAAATCACCACCACCGTGCCACGATACGCGCGCAAGACACCTTCGAGCCACTCGGTAGCCGTAATGTCGAGGTGATTCGAGGGCTCGTCGAGTAATAAGAGATCAGGCTCTTGCAGCAGCACCCGCGCCAGGGCTGCCATATTTTTCTGCCCACCGCTGAGGTGTTGCACCGAGGTATGCAAATCAGTTGAACGAAAGCCAAGGCCCAGCAGCGTCGCCTCTACGCGCGCCGTAATGGCATATCCCTCGCGTGCGTTAAATTCTTCGAGCAGCGTCCCATAGCGTTGCAGGTCCGCAGCACTGCCGGTCTGCTGTGCCAGGCGAGACTCCAGGACGGTCATCTCTTCCTGCATATCCAGGAGTGGACGGAAGGCTTCACAGACCTCCTCGTACAGTGTGCGGTCTCCTTCCACCGTCATTTCCTGGGTGAGATATCCCAGACGCAGACCACGCGCGCGTTCCACCGTACCGCTATCGGCGGTCATCACGCCGCTAAGAATGTTGAGAAGCGTACTTTTACCACTGCCGTTCGTGCCAATGAGTCCAATGTTACGCCCCGCCTCAATCTGCCACGAGACATCCTGCAGGACCGGCACACCAGCAAACGTTTTCACGAGATGTTCTACACGAATGAGCGTCATAGGCAGTAGTCTAATTCACGTTTCTCGTACCCGTCAAGGGTAGCCTTCGTGGGCGTCGTGCAGCGCTCGTACAATGGGCGACCTGCCCCTTTCGCATTGCAAGGGCACTCCTCGCCGCGTATAATCGTTGCACGCATCTTGCGGATATACTGCGCATTAGCACATTTTTAATCCTTCGCCCCAGCGCGGATGCTACCCCACCTCGGCGGTGGAGTCACGCACCTGAGCACCTTAGACAATTCGGGGGAGTGACGTGATGTCAAACTTCAGACAGCAGCTTTTTCATCAATTCGCCTCACAGGGGCTGACCACGAGTATCGACGCCTTCAAAACCCAGTATCAGCCGAAAAAAGAAAATCGTTTCAATATTGATGGTATCACATATGAGATTGGCCCGGCGCGCCTTGATGGCGATAGCGTGACCTTCGAAATCAGTTCCAAGATCCCCCAAGATGAACTGGACGACCGGGAAGATTTTGATACGTATTTCAGTGCTATTCAGGACTTCCTGAAGCATGACGCCAAGCAGCCGACTGCAATCGACATGGAAAGTATTGTCCAGGAAGTTGGTGGGGAAGAGACCAAGGAGCGCGACTATGTCCGTCTGCGCTACAACTATCCCTTCAACGAGATGTATAGCGATGCTGCCGTGGCGGCAGCCATTGCTCGTTTCCAACAGGACCCTGTCGCCCATGCAGTCCCCGATATCGCCAACGTCAATACCCTGGCGGGACGTGTGGTCCTGGTGTGCGTGAAAGATTTCATGCAGCAGGAAGCAACCACACGTATGCAACGCCTGATCGAGGCGAATCAAGAGGTGCGCCAGAGCTTTGGGAAGCACCTGACAGCCGAGGCCGGTGTGACAGACAGGGCCTAGAACCTAGGGGTTGCCGACGGTCTTAGCGTACCTGCCGCTGCAGTTGCTGTACGACAGCGTTCTGCTCTGCCAGGAACGCTGCCAGGAACTCAGCGTTGCGGAAGAGGAAGGGAGCGAGCATAGAGTCTGCCTCCAGTTGCGCCCGCACAGATGGGAAAAACTTGTTGGTCATCATGAGCAGTACGGAGGCCACGAGAATAACTTTGGCAAGCCCGAAGAGCCCTCCGAGCAGCCGATCCATCAGTGACAAGCCGGCAGCATGCAGGGCAAAGCGTAACAGGGCACCGCACACCATGGCGACGGCCATCACAGCGAGGAAAATCAGCGTGAAGCCGATGGCCTGTTGTATCCATGGTGTGGCGATGAGCGGTGCAAGTCGCCGGGCGATGTCAGGATAACCGTAGACAGCAAGGACCGAAGCCGCTGCCAGCCCTATGAGCGACAGCATAGCGCGGACCAGACCCCGGAGGCAACCCCACACGCCACTGAGGATCAGGGCAATTATTATGCCAATATCAAACCAATGCACAGATTCCTCCGTCTCAGACCAGGCGTACCTCGTGGACACCATACTGTATACTATACGGAACATAGGCGTCGTGCAATTCTCATCGCTGCTCTCCTAGGCTCAAGTAGGTGCTGCCGTGCACAACAGTGACCACATGCGCGCTTTAGACCTCCGACAAGTCGAGGTATTTTACTACGTCGCGAAGTTTCGCAGCTTTTCGAAAGCCGCCGAGGCCCTGCGATTGACCCAGCCAACCATTAGCGGCCACATCAAGACACTGGAGGAGAGCCTGGCACTCGTGCTCTTTGACCGGCTCGGCCGTGAGGTCACGCTTACCCATGCAGGGGAAGCGCTGTACAGCTATGCGAGGCGGTTGCTCTCCGTCAAAACCGCGGCGGTACAAGCCTTGCAGGAGTTACAGGGCGGCGTGAGTGGCGAACTGCTGATCGGTGGGAGTAGCATCCCGGGTCAGTACGTGCTGCCGCTGATTCTCGGGCACTTTAAACGCCAATACCCTGACATCACCGTGTGCCTGAGTATTACCGACACCATGGACACGATCGAACGCATTATCCGCGGTGACCTTGAACTCGGGGTCGTGGGCGCGTGTGTGCAACACACGCAGGTGCTCTATAACCGCTTTGTCGAGGATGAACTGGTGCTGGCAGTGGCCTGCGATCACCCCTGGGCGCAGCAGGGAACCGTGCCGCTCATGGCGCTGGCGGCTGAACCGTTTATCCAACGCGAGCGTGGTTCGGGATCACGCCTGGTCATGGAACAGACGTTGAAACAGTACGGCTTCGAGCCCACGCTCCTGCGCACCGTTGCAGAAATGGGCAGTACGGAGGCAATCAAACAGGGCATTAAGGCTGGTATCGGAGTGTCGATTCTGTCGCGTATTGCGCTCATCGATGAACTACGGGCTGGCAGTGTGCAGGTCGTGACGATTGAGGGGGTGACGCTGCAGCGTCATTTTTACATCATCCGCCATCGTGGACGCACGCTGTCGCCTCTATGCCAGACCTTTGAGCGTTTTCTGAACCGTATAGATCCTGTGTCGTTGCTGCCTCGGGATATGTCACACAATGGCCAGCGCTAGCTCCATGGTCACACCGTCTCCCTTGCCCCGCATCTCCGTGATTGTGCCGACCCTCAATGAACAGGCCCATCTCCCTGCGACCCTCAGGGGAGTAACCTTGGCCCCTGGTGATGAATTGATCGTGGTGGATGGCGGGAGCACCGACCAGACTGTGGCGATTGCCCAGCAATTCACCTCGCAGGTCCTGCACAGCCGGCGCGGGCGGGCGGTGCAGATGAACTGGGGGGCGCGGCACGCCCATGGGGATATTCTACTGTTTCTGCATGCCGACACCCTCCTGCCAGCAGCGGGCCTGGAGGCGGTGCGGCAGGCGCTCCAGGATGGCGCCGTAGGGGGAGCATTTCGCCTCGCCATTATGCCGCCTACGCCGGCCCTACGCCTGGTCGCCTGGGGCACGAATCTGCGTGCCCGCTTTGGACAGTTGCCATATGGCGATCAGGCACTCTTCATGCCCCGGCAGGTCTTCGAGACCCTCGGTGGCTACAACGAAATCCCCTTCATGGAAGATGTCCGCATGGTACAGGCCCTACGCCAACGTGGACGCCTCACGATCCTCCCGCTGGCGGTGCACACGTCTGGGCGCCGCTGGCAGCGAGACGGTGTGCTCTATACCACCGTACGTAACACTGTACTCATCACCTTGTATTTTTGGGGTGTGTCACCGGAAAAGCTGCAACGCTGGTATGGGGCGCGACGCCGTAGTGTGAAGGAGCGTGGGGGAATTGCTGTTTGACACGACTCTTCGCCTCACAACCGGTGACATCTGCCTCAGCTCTGCCCTAGCTCCTGCCGGCACAGGGCTATGCCCGCGGCTGCCTGCGTATTGCCCAGGCGCTCGGCCTCCTCGAAACAGGCCAGAGCCTCAGCGTAACGTTGGAACGCGTTAGCTAGCGCCACCCCTTTGTTGAACCACCCTTGCTCCAGGCTAGGGTTGAGGGCCAGAGCTCGATCAAAGCAGGTCAGGGCCTCTTCCGAGCGCAGTAGCTCAGCTAAGGTTAAGCCTCTGTTCACCCAGGCTTGCTCGTTGTGCGGATTGAGCGCCAGGGAGCGTTCACAACAGCCCAGGGCTTCTTCATGGCGGCCCATATCACCCAGGACAACGCCAGCATTGAACCAGGCCTGGGCGTTCCGCGGGTTGAGGGTGAGGGCATTGTTGTAGCAGCCGAGCGCTTCCGTGCGGCGTCCTAAAGCGTCGAGGGCAGTGCCCATGTTCACCCAGGCTTGCTCACTACGGGGGTTGATTTTCAGGGCGCGATCACAATACTGGCGGGCCTCTTCCAGCTGTCCTACAGCACCGTGCATCATCCCCTTCGCCAGGAGGGCCTGTTCGCTATGCGGGTTGAGCTGCAGCGCGTGGTCACAGCACGCCAAGGCGTCTTCCATCTGTCCCAGGGCTTCTAAGGATGTACCACGGTGCACCCAGGCGAGCTCGTGGCGTGCGTCGATGGCGAGCGCGCGGTCATAGCACGCTAAAGCTGCCTGATGCCGCCCCAGATTGTCCAGAGCGGCCCCTGTGTTGGTCCACCCTATGGCCTCCAATGCTGATCCCACGCCTGGCAGTGGCGCAGGGGTGTTGGTGAGACGGACATAGAGTGCGTCGAGCTGCTCCCGCACCGCGTGAAAATTCGCCAAGCGTTGGGCCGGGTCTTTGGCGAGGCAGGTCTCCAGAAGCGGACCGAGGCCGGCGAGCTGAGGACTCAGGGTAGGGAGTGGTTGCGTACGATGGAGATGCGCCAATTCCTGCCAGGTTTGCCCGATAAAGGGCAACTTGCCCGTCGCCATCTGAAACAGGAGCACCCCGAAGGCGTAGATATCGACCCGCACATCAACCTGACGTGGATCGTCAAAGAGTTCGGGCGCCATGTGCGTGCAGGTGCCAGCCACTGTACCCAGATGGCCTGGCCCAACCTGGAAGCCGTGCACCGAGAGCGCTGGGGTACCGTCTGGCTCGGCTTCTAGCCCATCAAATACTGGAGCTAAGCCTACATCTGTGAGTTTGAGGGCACCGTCCGACGTAATGAGGCAATTGCTGGGTTTGATGTCACGGTGGACCTGCAAGCCTTGACCTAGCCCGTGCGACATGCCGTCACAGCACTGCATGGCCAGGCGCACAACCTGTGGCAGGTCGTGCGTCAAGCGTGGAATACCGAGCCAATCACGCAGATCACCACCACTAACGTATTCCAGGAACAGTAGTGGCTGACCGTCGACCATCTCCACGAAATGTGCCTGGACGATGTGGGCATGCACATCAAGATTGATCCAGGTTTGCGCTGCCTCGACGAAACGCTCAGCGACGGCCGCGTGCCTGGCCATCCATGTCTCCTGCAATGTCTTGACCGCATAGGGCAATTGGGTCTCATGGTCGTAGACAATATACACGAGCCCTACACTGCCAGGTTGGACGTGGTGCACTTCCCAACGATTCTGAATGCGGTCGCCGACGTTCCAGAAGGCTACCATTGCTGTCCATCTCCTATGTCTATGTAAATGCCTCATCGAGCCTCTGGAGCTGGGCTGGTGTCAGGCGCCAGCCAGACGCCTGGCAGTTTTCGACCGTGCGCTCGACACTGTCAGATTTGGGAATAGCGATGACGTTAGGCCGGGCCGTACACCAGTTCAGGGCCACCTGGGCCAGGGTCTTGTGTGCCTCAGCTGCCACCTGCTCTAAAACGCGTGTGCTCTGCTGGCGCCAAAAACGCGCGGCAGTGGCCAGACGACCGTCGTCTAGAGGCGTGTAGGCGAGAATTGTGATATGGTGCTCCTGACAATAAGGCAGCAAGTCACGCTCGATCTCACGGCGGTTGAGGTTGTACAGCACCTGATTGGCGACAATTGGGTATTTCGTCATCACCCCCTGCGCCGCACGCAGCTCCCGCATGGAGAAGTTGCTTACGCCGATGTAGCGTACCTGACCACGATCTACCAATGTTTCCATGGCTTGCATGGTCTCCTGGATGGGCACGCGCGTATTGGGCCAGTGGATCTGATACAGATCAATAACCCCCGTGCCCAGGAGCCGCAGACTGGCTTCAGCGGCGCGTAGAACCTGGTCGTGGCGCAGGTGCTCGCCCGAGACCTTGGTGGCGATAAACACCCGTTCACGCATGCCCTGGGTCGCCTGGCCAACGACATTTTCCGTGCGATAGATTTCCGCGGTGTCGATGAGGTACGCTCCGAGTTCAATCCCACGTCGCAGCGGCTCGACACCACCACGATATTTCCAGGTACCAAGACCGATTTCTGGCACCATCACGCCAGTGTTGCCCAGTTGCTTTAGCTCGATCATGACCTACTCTCCACGGCGAGTGGCTGTAGCCGGGGCAGGGAATTCGTCCGGATCAATGGGAATTTCGATCACGGCCGGTTTGCCACACTGGAGCGCCGCCTGCATCGCATCGCCGACCTGGTCCGCATGCTCAATGTAATAGCCCTTGGCGCCAAACAGATCCGCGTACTTATCATAGCGCGGATTACCAATGTCAGCGCCGACATAGCGTTGGTTGTAAAAGTGCTTTTGATAGGCTTTCTCCGAGCCCCAGCAGTTATTGTTCATGACTAACGTGACGACATTGATGTTGTGCCGCACCGCGGTCTCCAGCTCCTGGGCGTTCATCAAAAAGCCGCCGTCGCCGTGGATGGCCAGCACGGGGGACTCAGGGCGCCCCAGTTTGGCCCCAAGAGCCACAGGAAAGGCAAAGCCCAGCCCACCCAGATCCAATGGGGTCAAAAATGTGCGCGGGTACGAGAAGTGGAGGCGATCGTAGCCGTAGGCCGGCGCGGCCCCGGCGTCCAGGGTGACAATCGTCTCAGGGGGGAGCACACGGCGGAGTTCGACGTAGACCCGCTGGGGTTTTAAGGGCAACGTATGGAGGTCCGCCTCGCCCTGCAGGCGGGTCTGACGCTGGGCTCGGAGCCCCTCCGCTTCCTGCTGCCAGGCAGTGCGGGTGGCCGGTACACGCGCCTGCGAGAGGCCTTCCAGGAGTGCAGCCAGTGCTTCTCCGGCATCGGCCTGGATACCCAGCGCCACAGGGTAGGTGCGGCCAATGTCACGGCTGTCGATATCGATCTGCACAAGGCGTGTGCCAGCCTGGATGTAGCGCTGGTCGTAGTAGGTGGTGAAATTGCCCAGACGCGAGCCGACCACCAACAGGAGATCCGCCCGACGGCAAGCCGCCGCGGCCTCGGGCGAGCCGGCACGCCCGAGGGGACCAATATAATGGGGGTGGGAGTTCGGCACAGCGTCGTTACGGCCATACGCGGTGATCATAGGTAGCGCGCACTGCTCACTAAGGCGCACTGCCAGATCGTTGGCGCCGGCCCAGGTGACACCGCCGCCCACCAGCATGAGCGGTCGCTCTGCCTGCTGCAGCAGACGCGTTGCTTCCCGAATAGCCTCGGGGTGCGGCAGTTGCGGGTAATCCGGACGGTAGGTCCCGGGTGGCGCGATATCTGTCTGGAGCATGTGATTATTGAGGACATCGCGTGGGATGTCGATGAACACCGGGCCCTTACGGCCCGTCATGGCGCTACGCAGGGCATAGTGCAGGATTTCGGGAATACGGTCGGGTTTGTTCACCTGGATGGCCAGCTTGGTCACTGGCTTAAACATACTGAGTAAGTCGAGTTCCTGAAAGGCATCTTTGTAGTAAGACCCGAACGCCGGCCCGCCGGCAATAGCCACCACCGGCGAATGCCCGACATAAGCCGAGGCAATGCCGGTGAGCAGATTCGTCGCCCCCGGGCCACTGGTGACCAGACACACCGCTGGCGTACCAGTGACGCGCGCCAGGCCGTCAGCCATGAATGCCGCGCCTTGCTCGTGGCGCACGTTGATGTACTCGACGCTTTTATCGTCGTAGAGCACATCCAGGACATCGAGAAAAGTGGAACCAACGATGCCAAAGATATGCCGTACTTGCTCTGCCTTCAGCAGCTCAATGACGGCCTGCCCACTGTTGATCTCAGCCACAGAGAGTGCTCCTCTAGTACTGCGTACTGCTAATTGCCCCCGCCAGTTTGGCGGGGAAGTGCAGCATAGTCTATCGTGCTGTGCTAAGTCATCAGCCAATTTTCACGCCATATTTTTCCAGCGTATCCTCACGCAGTTCGAGCCCCAGCCCGGGCTTGTCGGGCAATGTCATATGACCATCGACGACCTCCGGGCGCTCCCGAAAGAGCTCGAACCATAACGGATCACGTGTGGGGTCAGCAAAAGATTCGAGAATGAAACCAGTCGGACTGGCCGCCTGAGCGTGTATGTGGATCTGCGGGTCATGGTGCGAGGCCATGGGCACGTGATACAGCTCAGCCAGCGTAGCCGCTTTACGCCAGGTGGTCAGACCGCCAGACCAGGTCGAGTCGATAATCACATAATCGACCAATCCTTCGACGATCATGGTACGCAGTCCAAACGGCGTATATTCCGTTTCTCCAGCGGCAATCGGGATGCTCGTCGCAGCTTTCAGGCGCTGCAGCGTGTGGCGCTCATCGTACCAGGGCATGGGGTCTTCGAGCCAGAAGATGTTATAAGGTTCACACAGGCGGGCGGCGCGGATGGCCGTCTGGAGATCCCAACCCTGATTGGCGTCGAGCATAAGGGCCACGTCAGCACCCACAGTGTCGCGGATAAACCCCACGCGCCTGGCATCCTCCTCAGGTGTAAGGCCTCCCACCTTCACTTTCAAAGTACGATAGCCCTTTTCCAGATAGAGTGCTGCTTCGCGCGCCAAGTCATCAGGGCGCTCGTTGTCCCTGTAGTAAAAACCCGTGGCGTAGGCCGGCACCTGCTGACGCAAGGCTCCTCCTAGCAGGGCATAGACCGGGCGCTCTGTTGCCTGGCCCATGAGGTCCCATAGGGCAATGTCAATAGCGCTCATAGCCGTCACCAACTGCCGCTGCTGCCGCGCCAGCGGAGGAATGCCACGCACTGAGGTATAGGTGAGAGCAAAGAGATCCTGCCAGATGCGCTCGATATTGAAGGGGTCTTCACCCACCACCAGGGGTGTGATCTGTTGCACGATGTCATTTACCGCCCGCATGCCTTCCGGTCCCTGGCGGAACAAAAACGGCCCATGGGCTTCCCCGATGCCGACGAGACCAGCATCAGTCGTGAGCTTGACGATTACCTCGCTCACCTGGCTGATCGTGCTTGTCGAGGTGCGCACTGGTTGTGGGAGGGGAATGGACAAGAAGTACGTGTCGAGTCGAGTGATTTTCATACCAGCCCTTCCTATCGCCGAACGCCTCTCTCGTGTTCAATGTCCAGGGCGCAGCGCGCCCTGGACTATATCTTGCATTCTAGGGTAATGTATAGAGCGAGTAAAGTCTGGGGCGCCTTTCGCCTTGTCCTCCTGTCCACACCATGCTATGGTTGCGCCGGTGCCACGCAGCGCCAGAGAGCAGTGCTAAGAGAGGAGTTACCTATGCCCCCTGCGAAACCCATACCCGGTGTCTACCAAAAACTCGGTGTGCACCCCGTGATCCATGGCGCTGGGACGACCACCCGCTATGGCGGCTCGCTCATGCGTCCGGAGACTATCGCAGCCATGCGCGAGGCGTCGCAGGCATTTGTCAATATAGACGAGCTGAACGAAGCAGCAGGTGCCGCCATTGCCAGGATGCTTGGTGCGGAGGCAGCGTTTGTCACTGGTGGCGCGGCCGCGGGGTTGGTGCTGCAGGCGGCGGCATGTATGACGGGAGATGAACTCGCTAAAGTTGCTCGACTGCCAGACACCACTGGCATGAAGCACGAGTTTATTATGCAGCGCGCACACCGCTTCATGTACGATCAGGCATTCCGAGTAGCGGGTGGTGTACTGGTCGAGATTGGTATAGGACGTCGCACAGCACCATATGAGTTAGAGAGCGCGATCAACGAGAAGACAGCCGGCGTGGTCTACCTCGTCTCACCCTTCACGAGCCCGCCAGGCATCCTGCCCTTCGAAGATGTGTGTGAAATAGCGCATCGCCATGGCGTGCCGGTCGTCGTGGACGCTGCGTCGATGTTGCCACCACGCGAGAATCTGTTTAAGTATTTACGGATGGGAGCGGATCTAGTGAATTTTAGCGGTGGGAAGGGGATCCGTGGCCCACAGAGCACTGGGATACTCGCCGGAAGAAAAGATTTAATACGGGCTGCAGTGCTCAACAGCAGTCCGAATCAGGGGGTAGGACGAGCGGCCAAGACCTCGAAGGAAGAGATCGTGGGTCTGGTCACTGCGCTCGAACTCTTCCTGACAGAGGATGAAGAGGCGGAGATGAACCGCTACCGCGAGGTCTGCACCAGCATTGTGGAGGCTGTGCGTGACATTCCCGGCATCCGCGCTGTGGTCGAACAGGATGGCGTGAACCGCGTCCTCCCACATGCCGTGATCTACTTTGAGCCAGCATGGGGTGGCCCCTCAGGCCATACTATCCAGGTGGCACTGGCCCAGGGTGAGCCCCACATCTATATCCAGCAGGGAGCCCATCAGGGCGGCTATTTCGACGAAATTGCCATTGACCCCATCAACCTCCAGCCCGGCGACGAGGAGATCGTCTCGATGCGCCTGCGTGAGGAGTTGACCAAGCGATGATCGCTTCAGATGTACCTCCCTGTCTTCTCCCTTGGCGACATTACTCCAGGCCTTTTTTCAGCCACTCGCCACCGTCCACCACCATGGTCGCCCCAGTAATATAACCACCCGCAGGTGAGGCCAGGAAAATCGCCATGTTGGCAATATCTTCAGCCGTACCAAAGCGCCCCAGGGGCACTCCGCGTTTAACCATGTCATGAAAGGCTTTGTTCGACCACAGGTTGCTGTCTGCACCTGGGGTATAGACGGGGCCAGGGGCTATGGCGTTCACCAGGACATTGAACTTGGCCCATTCCAGGGCCAGGGTTTTGGTGAGGGCTTCTACGCCAGCCTTCGCCGCCGTAGGAGCGACCAGGCCAGGAGAACCTTTGAAGTGTAAGGTGGCGGTGATATTGATGATCTTCCCGCCCCCTTGCTCGATCATGCGCAATCCCACGGCCTGGCTGCAATAAAACGTCCCGTTTAGTGTAGTGTCAACGACGGTATGCCATCCCTTCGGGGTTAGCTTACGTGCTGATGACAAAAAACTTCCAGCCGCGTTATTCACCAGCACGTCGATATGTCCAAAGGTATCGAGAGCTGCCTGGATCAGGGCATGAATCTGTTCGGGCTCACGCACATCGGTGCGTACGGGCAGCGCCTGTGCGCCCTGCGCTGCTGCTTCGTGTGCGACAGCGCGGAGACGGTCCATATTGCGACCCGCCAGCACCAGGTGTGCCCCATAAGCCGCCATGCCAAGGGCAATGCCGCGCCCAATACCACTGCCGCCTCCGGTGACCAGGACGACTTTGTCGCGCAAGATACCGTCTGCAAAGATGCGCATGACACCACCAGGCTGGTTGGGCAAGACTTGCCAAAGATACGGTACGCAGACTAGCAGGTGTGTAGGGTATATGTCTAGGGTAGGAGATGAGAAAACTGGTGGAGGCCGGTTAACCGTCGCACGGACTCGCTATAAGCGCTTGGGCTCTCAGCAGTGCAAGGTGGCTCAGCAGCAATTCACAGCAGTCTCGGCATCGCTCGCGCTTGTCAAAAGAATTCGTAAGGTTAACCGGCTCACCACAGCTCATTTGTGGCCGACGCCACCAGAGATACGCGCAATCAACAGTACATTCGCCTCAGGTACATTCCAGATGTCGCAGGTATTCGTAGAGGAACTTGTATTTGGCGCGTCAGCCATATCAAAATGATACCATCTCATCTTGGCAGAAACAACCGGTTGTTTGACAATGAAGACTTATATTTCCTTATCAATTCAGTAATGCATTTTATTTCTCAGCAGTCAGCTCATTTGGCGTCTTCGGCAAACTATTCAAAAAATCCGCTTTGAGGGCATAGAGTGGGGTGTGCGGTCCAGCCTGGGCATAGACCGTCTTGGTCCCCGGCACGACAGTATCCGTCGTCGTCCCGACCACCAGAGGACCGAGGGTCGAGCCGTCCTGCTGCCACATCGTGATCTGTACCTGAGGTGCATCCAAGCCGTAGCGACTCTTATCATCAGGGCTATCGGCCACAATTTTGGTATATTCCAGGGTACTCAGGTCATATAGCACGCGATCGACCTTCCAGCGTTGCGGAATATCCTGCTTTTGGGGCTCAGTGAGCTTCCAGGCATTGCCCTGGCGCTCGACAGTGAAGTTTGCTGCAGGATATTGCACGCGGATTTTCTGTACTTTGTCCGCTGTGAAGGCGAAGATTTTTTTATTGTGCAGGTCAAAGGCGGTTTTACTCATAATACGCTGGGCTTCGGTATTGCCTACGAGATAAATAACTGGGCCTTCCCCAAGTCTGGCGTAGATGCCCTGCCCGTCCGGTGCTTCGGCCCCGAGCAGCAGTGTGTGCTGGGTGGCCTCCTGGGCCGTAGGGGCCTTTTCCCACACGGTGATGCCTCGGCGTGGCACGTCAAGGCCATAAAGATCGAGCGCATCGGGCGTTTCGGCGACAAAATCTTTGGCTTTGAGGTCTTGAATGTCCCAGAGCAAACTGTAGATAGCGTCGCCGTCGCCAGGTATCTGCAGCGGCTGTTCCATGGTGTATTGGCGTGGACCGGTGTTAGTGATGACAATGTGCTCATGGGGTGCTTGTATCTCTAGACGTGTAATGTGCTCGCGCTCGTACTTCATGAGCGTTTTATCGCGGAGAGCTGTGGCAGTTTTGGGCAGATTGTCCCACAACTCCTGTGGCAGGAGAAACACGCGCGCCGCATCACCACGTTTGGCATAGACGCCTTTGCGTTCGCTGTCTACCTTGCCCAGGCTAAGGGTCAGCGGCGTATGGTCCTGACCGATGTTCAGACTGACATGCCATGCCGGCGTCTGCAAGCCATAGGATTCCAGATCCGTCGTGTCTTCGGCAATAAATGCCTGGACTTTGACGTCATGCAAACGTTGGATCATCGCCCGCATTTGCTGATTATCAGCTTTGGCATGCACCGGAGCCGTGAGACGCCAGGTATCCTCCGCCTGGCGTTGCACGACCACGGGCGCATCAGTGCCACGGGCGAGCTGTACTTCCTGCACCTCGGCTGGCGTGAAGGCCAGCACGATTTTATCACGTAAGGCATGCAATGACGCGTCCAGGACGTCTTTGGCTACCCCACCAACGAGATAAATTGGCGAGCGCCCCTCCACCTGGGCATAGTAACTGCCTCCAGTAGGATTAGTGGCCCCGAGGCGCAAGATGAGTGGCTTGGACTGGTCTTTGAGCGTCACCTGGATTTCCAGACGTGGGGGCACCAGGCCATAAGGTTCAAGCGACTGGGGCTGTTCCTCCACCACGCGCGTGTGGTGAAGATCCGCCACATAGCGCGTCAATTCACGGTATTTCTGATCATCACCGCGCACCGCCAACGGTTCTGTGAGATACCAATGCCCATCGCGCTTCTCAGCCCGCACCGTTTCTTGCTCACGTTTGACCGTGAAGCCCGTGGCATCGTCCGCGGCAAAGTGGAACAACAACGCGCGTTTACTCGCCTCCTCCTGGCGTTTTTGTCCACCTTGGATTTCATATATGTAATAAAATGCTGCCAGGATCAGGAGAACAACAGCCCAGATCAGCGTTTTTTTACTACTCACTGTTGCCACTTCCTCCTTACAAAAACCACCGCTCCTGACCCTAATACTCCCAGCGGTAACAGTACCACGGGCAGCCAGAAAATCAGGGGGGCCTGGGCGGCCGTCAGCATCACGGGACCACTGCCACCCCCTTTGCGTGGTCGTATGGCAATGAGGTCTTCTTCCTCGGCTAGCCAGCTCACGGTATTGAGAAAGAGGTTGCCGTTCCCTTGAAAAGGAAAAAAGTTGTTATTGGCAAACTCCGCATCGCCAAAGACCACCAGACGGGCCGCACGAGCACTTTTCGTCTGGTCGGACTGGTCTGTTGACTCGGCACTGTCACCTGCGGACGTGCTAGTATGCTTGGCACTGGGATTGATCGTGGCAACGGCAGCGATGGTGATCGGCCCGCGACGGTCATTCTCCGTACCCACCTCCAGACGACCTTCCTGGAGTGTTTTGAGATCCGTCTTTGCCCAACTCTCAGTACTTGTCATCACGAGTCCCTGGGCAGTAATACCCGGTGGCAATTCTTTCGCCACCTGGACAGAGCGTACTATTGGGAATATAGTCATCACGTTCCCGAGTTCTTTTGTAATCGCATGTCGCTCATACGTAAGAACCACTGGCATGAGATAATCGGCACCGACCAGGCGCCCCAGTGGATTCGTTTCGATGACGACATCATTGCCGACCTCAAGACCATAGCGCTTCACAAAGGTCACTAAATCCGGGACAGCATCGGGTTTATGAGGATCAACATCGAGCATCATGAAGAGGTGCCCGCCGCGCCCCAGATAGGCGCTGAGCGCCTCCGTCTCAGATTCCAACAAGTCTCGCCGTGGCCCTGCCACAATCACCACCGCAGCATCGTCAGGCACCTGTGGCTGGCGCGCCAGAACCAGCTCCTGGACAGTATAGTTTTGGTCTTCGAGCGCTTGCTTGGCGACACTATGGCCCGTGCGGTCACTATCCGTAAGCCCTGGCTCTCCATGCCCCGTCACAAAATAGACAACTTTCTTCGTCGTGCGGGTCACCTTCAGAATGGCATTCGTCAGCGCGGCTTCTTCTACACGGGAGATCTTTTCCTTCTTGCCATTGCCCTCAACCACGACCGTGTTGTAAGCCGTGATGTCGTATTGCTTGGCTACTGCTGGCTGGCGATCAGGATCAATGACCTCGTACGAGAGTTTGTCGGTATGCTGCGTGTACTGCTTGACGAGGTCAGTAAACGTTTCACGGTCCCGCTCGGCCAGGCTGTAAAAGCCAATGACTTTGACAGGGTATGGCAGGCCCTGCACCAGCTTGATGCTCTGTTCTGCCAGCGTAAAGCGCTTGGCCTGCGTCATGTCAAAACGCTGGTTGTGCTTCACCGCCAGACTGTAGAGGATGCACACTACAGCCAGCACGATGGCCGTGAACAGTGACGCATGGCTACCATACTTCAGAGTACGCCAGTTGAACGCCTGGCGCAGTGTGCGGCGTGGCGCTGCAGGTGGTGTATGCTCAGGCGGATGCTGCATCCTCTTATCCTCGCCAACGTGTAGATTCTATCGAGCGCAAGGTGAGAAACAGACAGAACAGGGTAAAAAGTACAAAATAGACCACATCCTGCGTTTCGATGATGCCCTTGGCAAAATTTTCATGGTGTTTGGCGAATGAGAGCTGCGTCAAAACCTTGCTGAGATCCGATCCGGCAAAATCCGCCGCATGGCCGATGAGCCAGAAGAAGAGAAAACCAACCCAGGCAATAGCACAGGCGACAATTTGATTCTCAGTCCAGGTGGAGCACAGAAAGCCAAAGGCAAAGAGCGTAGCGCCGAGGAGGAGCGTACCGAGATAGCCGGCCAGAATTGGCCCAGGGTCAAGATGGGCATACAGCCCTGCCAGAAGCGGATAGAGGAGGCTTAACAGCAGCAGAACGACATAGACAGCCAGGCCAGCAAAAAATTTGCCCAGCACAATGCTACTGTCGCGCAAAGGGAAGGTGAGAAGCAGCTCGACCGTGCCGCTACGTTTTTCTTCTGCCCACAGGCGCATCGTCAGCAAGGGCAAGGTAAAAACGCTCACCACGCCGATCGTACTAATGGTGGTGCTCACTACCATGGAACTGATGTCGAGATCGCCAGCCATCATCGGATTGCGCATGGCCTCAAAACTGACGCCTAGAAACCAGCGGAAGGACAGATAGTACAGCCAGCCGACGATAAACAAGAGGCCCCCCATCATGACATAGGCGATGGGGAGGGTGAAGTAGGCTTTGACTTCACGTTTAAAGACTGCGTAGATGCTACGCATGGGCCTCCCCCTCTTCCGTGACGAGTTGCACGAACACCTCTTCCAGGCTCAGGCGCACTGCCCGTAACTCCAAGAGCTGCCAGCCCTGCTGCACGATGGCCCGCGCCACGTCAGCCCGCATATCACGCTCTTTAGTCGTCGACAGGGTATAGACGGCAGCACCGCTCGGGTTGGCACCATTCTTCGCCACTGTAAGTACCCCTGGGAGACCTTGCAAGTGTGCCAGTACAGCCGCCTCTGGTCCCTGCACTTCCAGATGAATAGAGCGATAGGGCTGCGTACGCTCCGTCAAGTTGTCGGGCGTGTCGACTGCCACGACCTGGCCACCGTTGATAATGACCACCCGGTCACACGTCATGCTCACTTCGGGGAGGATATGGGTGCTGAGGATGACCGTATGGTTGTGCCGAAGGTTTTTAATGGTCTGGCGGATATCGATGATTTGACGAGGATCGAGTCCTACAGTGGGCTCATCGAGAATGAGGACAGGAGGATCGTTGAGGAGCGCCTGCGCCAGGCCCACGCGCTGGCGATAGCCTTTCGAGAGATTCCCAATGAGACGGCGTTCCATTTCATGCACGCCGCAGAGTTCCATCACCTCACCGACTTTGCGGGTGCGCTCGCGACGCGTAACGCCCTTTACTTCAGCGACAAAGTGCAAGTAGCTATTGACGGTCATTTCCCTGTATAGCGGTACGTTCTCTGGCAGATAGCCGACTCGCTGGCGGACTTCGAGCGCTTGCGCAAAGACATCGTAGCCGGCGACCACGGCGCGTCCACTACTGGCCGGCATGAATCCTGTCAGGATACGCATTGTGGTCGTTTTCCCGGCGCCGTTGGGTCCCAAGAAACCAAGGATCTCTCCTTGCTCAACGCTGAAGGAGAGATCCTGGATCGCTGTCACGGGACCATAGTATTTACTGAGGTGGTCCACCTCGATCATCCTGTGCTCTCCTCCTGCATGCCTTTTAACCCTCTTTCGTTGGTTTGAGTGCGACGTAGAGACTGCTGCCACGGCGTTCGAGCAAAAACAACGCTGGCGTATTCGGAGCAAGATGCGAGGTCGCTTCGGCATATGATTCTATATCCGTGACCGGCTGGCGGTTCACTTCGCGGACAATATCCCCTCGCTGAATACCCGCTTCAGCCGCTGGACTATCCGGCGCCACACGCGACACTACGACACCCTTAGTATTGTCGAGTCGCAAGCTGCGCGCCAGTTCTGGAGTAATGGCTTCGACGCGCAGTCCTACACTCTCTTCCACATCAGAGGGCTGCAACCTGGCCGCTGCCTCTTTCTCCTCCGGCAATGTTCCCAGGGTCACAGGAATCGTCATCTTCTTGCCGCTGCGCAACACCTCAACCTGCACTTTTGTCCCCGGCGCGATAGCCGCTACCATACGCGGGAGTTCGGTCTTATCCTGCACCTTGCTACCCTGAAACCCTATAATGACATCGCCCCGCTGGAGGCCAGCTTTCGCGGCTGGACCATCGGCCATGACATCCGAGACCAAGGCCCCATGCGCATCCTCCAGATTAAACGCTTTGAGGAGGTCTGGAGAAATATCCTGAATCGCCACCCCCAGCCAGCCACGCGTGACACTGCCTTTAGCATGGAGTTGTAACAAGACCTCTTTGGCAAGATTAGTGGGAATGGCAAAACCGATCCCCTGGCCACCAGAAACAATCGCCGTGTTAATACCAATGACCTGTCCACGCATGTTGAAGAGCGGGCCACCACTGTTGCCAGGATTAATGGAGGCATCGGTTTGGATAAAGTCATCGTAAGGGCCAGCGCCAATAATTCTCCCCTTGGCACTGACGATGCCTGACGTCACGGTATGCCCTAAGCCAAACGGGTTACCGATGGCCAGGACCCATTCCCCCACTTCGAGGCCATCAGAGTTGCCAAACGGCACTGTGGGAAGCGGTTTAGGACTTTTGACTTTGATCAAAGCCAGATCCGTCTTTGGATCACGCCCTACGAGCGTGGCGTCAAATTCTTCCTTGGTGGCCAGGGTCACTTTAATTTCCGTGGCTCCCTCTACAACATGATTGTTTGTGACAATAAACCCAGTCGAGTTAATGATGAAACCCGAACCGAGGCCTGAACGCTGGCGCCTCGGGCCACCACGGCCCCCAAAGAAGCGGTCAAAAAATTCCTGAAAGGGATCGTTCTCCTCCCTGCCAAACGGCGAACGCCTGGAGGCTAATTTCTCCTCTGTTTGCTTGCTACTGATATTCACTACGGCCGGCTTGAGATGCTTGGCTAACTCAACAAACGCTGGCGGCACGGGCTGTTCACCGGTCGCAGCACCACTGCCCTCCTCCCAGAGCGGCGCTGCCTTGAGGGGCAGTACTGATAGGAAGCAGCCAAGCCAGAGGCCGAGCAACACCGCATGCATACGGGTTTTCCCTCGGTGCTGAAACAACATGTGACGCAACATGAAGCGTACTCCTTTTCGCATGTGACCACAGGGTGTCTGCGGCCCGCCACGCCAGCTGCAAGCCCCTAGTGCTCACCAGGCGACAGTATTACAGCAAGGGCTTCACGGTGGCAACGGGTCGATGCCGATTTTGGTAATCTAAATCACCCAAGTCTCGAAAAAATTCCCTGGTCTCTCTCGCATCGGACAGCGTTCCATCGTACCCTCGCCGACGGGCCTCGCTTGACCGTGCATAACCTATCTTCCCCCACGCAGCCCACGGCGTAGGGTGTGCACTTGCACCTGGAGGAGCCCACGAAATGGGAGTTGCTGAGGCTTCCACTCACTCTGTGCGAGGAGGTGTTGCCAGGATTTCCCCATAACCTCTATCACAGGGTTGAGGCCATCGGGGTCACAATCACCAGTCCCTTGACGAGTATTATCCTCAGTAGATAAGGTTGTCATGCGATATTCCTTCTCCACACGGGATATAGACAAGGTAGCAATATCATAACGCGAATACAACTTCAGGCAGGGGGCAAATCGCAGTCGTCCATGCAAGCACGGCAACCCTGCCGGCCCATGGCAGATGAGGGGCAAGATGGCTTGCCCCTCCGATCCAAGTTTAGTAATCCATATCCATATCG
>Ga0081538_10001725_pt1 | contig 22233 bp, 22 predicted proteins | sample TabmetS5T2R1_FD_71022 | JGI IMG/M metagenome (GOLD analysis project Ga0081538, IMG submission 71022) | Tabebuia heterophylla rhizosphere microbial communities from the University of Puerto Rico - S5T2R1 | ecosystem: Host-associated > Plants > Roots > Rhizosphere ...
GACGCAGGCCTCCACCTTGAACGGCAGCCAGGCGTGCGCGGTCGCATAGGGCTCCGGCAGCATATAGACGGTGTGCATGTCGTGGAGCGAGTCGAAGATCGCACTCATCTCGGCATGGAACCGCCGGTCGTTCGCCGGAGGCTGCTGCTTCAACTCCTGCCGCAGCGTCTCCAGGCGCGCGATGGGATCGGCCGCGTACAGCTTCTGCTTGAGCGGAAGATGAACGTAGAACTTGTCGAGCAGCTCAATCGCCTGTCCGATCAGCAGATCGCGATCCGCGGGCGTCATTGCCTCCTTGTCCGCCGCGACGAGGAAATCCGTCAACGACACCGTGGGGCATGGCGCATCGGCCGCGGAGGCGCGTTGCATGCCGGAAATCGGCGCGAGCGTGGTCGCAGCGGCCACGCCGGCACCGGCCAGGACGGCGCGACGAGTGAAATTCTCCATTGATACCTCCCCATGATACGCGCCTCATGGTCGGCGCCATCCGTGACCGAACGACAACAATCGCGGCAGCGCGTGCCGGTGTTCAGAAACAATGTCCGACCGCGCTGTCGGCGGCAGTCCGTAACAATAGATTGCGCGCCCACAGGCGGCGCGACGACGCTAGCGCAACAATTGTGCTCCCGGAAGGTATCCTTCAGTATCGTCCTTAAGTACTGCCTTACGTCGTCACTGACTCACATCACGTCGCCCATCACCGTTTCGCCTTCCGCCGGCGGGCGCTCGTAGAATTCCGGATTCATCCGGCTCTTGACGCCCTCGCGCGCGAGCCGCTCCTCGAACTGCTTGCGGATCGCCGGGTCCTCCTGGTGATAGGGGATGGCGCTGCCGCCCTTGCTCAGGTCGATGGCGCCGTAGTCGGCAAGCTGCTCGCCCGGCACGCCGGCCCGGGGGTCGGCGACGGTGAGCAGCGCGCCGGGGTCGCGCGGGTCCACCCTGACCCAGATCGGGGTGCCGGCCGGGGTGTGACGGGAGGCGTTGACCAGCAGGTTCTCGACGATCCGTTCGACCTTGGCCGAGTCGATCGCGATCTCCACCGGCGCCAGGTCGACGAACACGGGGTGGTCCCCGACCAGCTCCGCCTGCGCCTGGTCGACGACCGCGGCGACCAGCGCGCCGAGGTCGACCCGCTCGCGCCGCGGCTCCACCAGCCCCCTGGTCAGGCGGTCGAGGTCGAGCAGGCCGCCGAGGATCCGGTCGAGCCGGCGCGCGTTGGCGCTGAGCCGGCCGAACAGGTCCTCGACGTCGGCGGTCGGCAGCGCCTGGCGGCTCCGCTCCAGGGTGAGCGAGATCCCCAGCACCGACGCCAGCGGGGTGCGCAGGTCGTGGGAGACCGCCTGCAGGAAGGCGCTCTTCAGCTCGTCCAGGCTGCGCAGGTGCTCGGTGGCGGCCTGCTCGTGCTCCAGCGCCACCGCCAGCCGTTCGCCGGCGACCCGTTCGCGGTCGAGGGCGCTGCGGAGGCCCTGCTCGGCCTGGCGGCGCTCGGTGACGTCGCGGGCGACCACCAGCTGCCCGCCGCGGCGTCCCGGCCGCCCGGGCAGCGAGGAGACGACCAGGTCGTAGGTGCGGCCGGCGACGGTCAGCTCGCTGGCGGTGGCCTGGCCGGCGGCGCGGTCGCCGAGGGCGGGGAGCAGCTCGACGGCCGCGTGGCCGACCGCGGCGCCCGGCGGCCGGCCGACCAGCCGCTTGGCCGCCGGGTTGGCGTCGATCACCCGGCCGTAGGGGTCGAGCACCAGCACCGGGTCGTTGATCGTCTCGAAGATCTGGCTGCGGGCCACCGGCCGCTGGTCGAGCAGGCCGAACCGGAACACCCCGAACACCAGGACGCCGGCGGTGACGGTGAACGCGAAGGGGCTCAGGTCGACCTGGCCGAACGGGCCGACGCCCAGGTTGAACAGGAGGTTCACGGCAAAGGGGAGCAGCACCGAGGCGAACACCACGATGCTCTGGCGCCGGTACAGCCGCGACAGCCGCGCCGACGCCAGGATGAAGACGGCGGTGCCCGCCCACAGCAGCGCGTCGGTGTAGACCAGGTGCGCCCAGAACAGCGGCCCCGCCTCCGCGACCGGGCCGCCCTCCTCGGTGTAGAAGCGCACCAGGTCGTGGGTGCCGTCGTTGGCCAGCAGCACCAGGATCGCCAGCGGCTCGATCGCCAGCAGCGCCCCCACCAGCCGGGTCGGCCACCTGGGCCGGCCGATGTAGTGGAAGACGAACGCCAGCCAGGCGGGCACCAGCAGGCAGATGCCGACGTACTTGAGGTCGCCCCACAGCTGCCTGGAGGCGGGGGTGGTGCTGCTCAGCTCCAGCGCGTAGGCGACGCTCCACTGCAACGCCGCCAGCAGCATCACCAGCAGGCTGACGGCCAGGGCGTCGCCGCGCCGGCGCCAGACGTAGCCGACGGCGACCGCGAAGAAGGCGGCGCCGCCGAGCATCAGCCACCCCGCGGCCGACCAGTGCCAGGTCATGGCGACTCGTCCACGTGGTCGCCGCCTCCCCTCGGCCACGCGACCGCCGGGCCCACCGGCGGTGCGGCGCACCGGGCCGGGCCGATCGCACAACCCAGAAGCATCGGCCCGCGGAGCCGGACCCGTCAATCGCGCCGTACCGGCGGACGCCCCGCCCGCGGTGCCGCTACCCTCGTGGACCTTCGGGGAGCCGCCTTCGGGAGGGGCCATGGCACGGTTCGTGGAGCTGCGACGCCACACCGACAACGACGGCGACGTGCTGACCGACGAGGGCGTCGCGGCCGCGCTGCGCATCGGCGCCGGCCTGGAGGGCGGCTACCGGCTGGGGGTCTCCACCGGCGCCCAGCGGGCCACCCAGACGCTGGCGTGCTTCCTGGCCGCCCTCGGCCGGCCGGTGCCCGAGGGGGTGACCGTGGAGCCGGGGCTGCGCTCCCAGCGGGAGGACCGCTGGCGGGCCGCGTACCAGCAGGCGGGCAGCGGCGAGCTGGAGGCGTTGCGCGCCGCCGACCCCGAGCTGGTCGCCACCGACGCCGCCTTGCTCGGCGCGGCGCTCGGCCGGGTGCTGGAGCGGCTGGGGGACGGCCAGCGGGCGCTGGTGGTCGGGCACAGCCCCACCAACGAGGCGGCCGTGCTCGGCCTCACCGGCGAGGCCGTCGCGCCCCTGGCCAAGGGCGCCGGCGTGCTGGTGGTTGACACCGGCGGCGGCTACCGGGTCGAGGCGCTGGACGCCTGACGGGCGGCCCCGGCCGGGGCGGGGCGTCAGCCGGGGTCCTCCAGCTCCGCCACGGTGGCGTAGCGGCCGTGCAGCCAGGCCAGCGGCTCGTCGAGGTCGTGCAGCTCCAGCCGCTCGACCACGCCCTCGACCAGCTGGGCGTAGCCGACCGGGGTGGCCGCCGCCAGCCGGCACCCCGCCCACGGGCGCCTGCCACCAAGGACCGGGCCCCACGGCGACGCGGCCGCCTCCACGCCGTCGAAGGCGCCACGGACCGGCGGGCGCACCTCGGCGAAGCGCTCGGCGAGGGCCCGGTCGCCCACCGCCAGGACGTGCACCACGAACGCGCCGGCCCGCTGCGCGGCCTCCCAGAACGCCGAGGTCGGGTCGACCAGGCCGAGCAGCCGCGCCGGCTCGCCCTCGGCGACCAGCACCGAGGAGACGGTCAGCCCCGCCCCGCCGGACCGCTCGCCGGCGGTCCACACCGTCACCGGCGCCGGCAGCCGTCCGCGCCAGCGGCGCGCCGGGCTGCGGCGGTCGGGCGGCGTGGCGAAGGGGTGCCGCCCGCCGACGCGGATCGGTTCGTCGCCGCCCATGCGGTCGACTCCTCTCGCTCGCGGGCCGGCTGCCGGCCTGGTGCGACGATCTCAGCAGATGACCGGGCGGGCCACAAGCGGCTAGGTTTGGCGCGGCCACGCCCCGAGCATCCGGAGTCCATGTCGCCACGCCGCCGCAGCAGGCCCCGCCGCACCAGGTCCCGTGGTGCGGGGTCGCTGGGCTACCTGCTGCTGGTGGTGCTGGTCGTCGGGGTCGGCTGGCTGCTGGTCGAGCGCGGGGGGCCGCCGCGGACGCCGGACGGGTCCCAGCGGCCCCCGCAGGCCGACGGCCCCGCCGACAACCGCGCGGCCATCCGCCGCCTCGGCGGCGCCGTCGACTACGGCCGCGTCGACCCGGCCACCGGGCAGCGCAGCGGCGTCACCGCCACCGTCACCGCCGCCATGGTCGACGCCGCCGCCGAGGACGAGCTCGGCTCCGCGGCCGACCCCGACATCCGCCCGCCCGGCTTCGACCGGCTGCCCGCGCGCAACCGCGCCCGCGGCCACCTGCTCGGCCGCCAGCTCGGCGGCTCCGGCGACCTGGAGGCGAACCTGGTCGCGCTGTACCAGACGCGGGCCAACAGCCCGGTGATGCGCGACTACGAGGGCGCCGTCGCCGACGCGGCCCAGGCCGGTGAGACGATCCAGTACGCCGTCCGGCCGCTCTACGGGAGCCGCACGTCCGACGGGGCCCCGCGGGCGATCCGGATCACCGCCACCGGCGACGGCGGCTTCCGCCTGGACGTCACCGTCGCCAACACCCCGCAGGCCACCGTCGAGGAGGCCGTCCCGCCGCCGGCGGGCCCGTAGCGGGCCCGGGAGGAGCCGCCATGCTGGACCGGTTGCGCGCGCTGCTGCCGCCGCCGGCCGACCCGGTGGAGCCGGGCCGGCCGGACGGCTGGGCGGAGCTGGAGGCGACCCTGGGGACCCCGCTGCCGGAGGACTTCAAGGCCTTCACCGAGGTGTACGGTTCCGGCAAGGTGGACGACTTCCTGTACCTGTTCAACCCGTTCGCCGCCGGGGAGGACGGCAACCTGCTGGCCGAGAAGGACCGGGTGCTGGCCGCCTACGCCCAGACCCGGGCCAGGTTCCCCGACCGGCTGCCGCTGCCGCCGTTCCCCGAGCCCGGCGGCGTGCTGCCGCTGGGGCGCACCGACAACGGCGACGAGCTGTACTGGGCGACGGGGGGCGACCCCGGCGCCTGGCCGGTGCTGCTGCTGGAGTCGCGCGCCGCCCGCCAGGAGCTCCACCGCACGCCGGTGACCGGGTTCCTGGCGGCGCTGGCCGCCGGCGAGCTCGCCACCCGGGTGCTCCCCGACGAGGTCGTCCACCGCCCCAGCCACCAGTTCACCCCGTTCGGCTGAACCAGCGACCGAGGCCATGAGGACCAACCCGATCCTGCTCACCCTGCTGACCGCCGCGCTGGCGCTGGCGGCCTGCTCCGGCGGCGACCGGCCGGCGGGCCCCCCCGCCACCCCGGGCGGCACCACCGCCGCCGGCGGCACGGCCGCACCCGGCGGCGGCGCGGCGCCGGGCGGCACCGCCCCCACGACGGCGGGCGCCCCCGCGGCGACGGCCACCCCGCCGGCGGCGCCGCCGCCGGCGACCGCCGCCGCCCGGCTGGCCGCCGACCTCACCCGGACCGAGACCGCCCTCCGCGACCCGGCCACGCCGGCGTCACGGCTTCCCGGCCTCGGCCGCGCCCAGCAGCGGCACTACCGCGCCCTGGTCCGCCGGCCACGGCTGCGGGCCGCGGTGCTGCCGCTGCTGCCGCCGGCGCTGCGCCGGGTCGCCGAGGCCAACGTCCTGGCAGGCGCCGAGCTGCGGGCGCTCAGCGGCCCGGCCGGCCGGCTGCCCCGCTGGCGCATCGTCGCGCCGCCCCCGGCGGCGGTGCTGCTGGGCCACTACCGCGCGGCCGAGGCGAGGCTGGGGGTGCCGTGGCACTACCTGGCAGCCATCCACCTGGTCGAGACCAGGATGGGCCGGATCCGCGGGACCAGCAGCGCCGGCGCCAAGGGCCCGATGCAGTTCCTCCCGTCCACCTGGCGGCGCTACGGCGGCGGCGGCGACGTCCACGCCACCCGCGACGCCGTCCTGGCGGCGGCGAGGATGCTGCGCGCCACCGGCGCCCCGGCCGACATGGGCAGGGCCCTGCACGCCTACAACCCCGACCGCCGCTACGTGCGCGGGGTCACCGCCTACGCCAGGCAGATGCGGGCCGACCCGCGCGCCTTCCTCGGCTACCACCAGTGGCAGGTGTACTACGGCGACACCCTGCTGCCCGAGGGGTACCCCGCCAGGCGTCCGGTCGTGCCCCGCTGACCGGCCCCAGGCGATCCATGGCCCGGCACGGCGGCGGGTGGCGGCTGGTCCGCCGCCCGGGTGCCTTCCGGCGGCTCTGGCTGGCGCGGGTCGTCTCCCTGCTCGGCGACTCGGTCGGCCTGGTGGCGCTGATCCTGCTGGTCGCCGGCGAGACCGGCAGCGGGGTCGGCGTCGGCCTGCTGCTGCTGGCCGCGGACGGCACCGCGACGCTGCTCAGCCCCCTGCTGGGGTGGTCGCCGACCGCACCGAGCAGCGCCGCACGATGGTCGCCTGCGAGCTCGGCCAGGCGCTGGCGATCGGCGCCATCGCCCTCCTGGGGCCGCCGCTGGTGGTCCTGCTCGGGCTGGTCGCGGCGCAGTCGGTCCTGGCGGCCACCTTCCAGGCGGCCTCGCGCAGCGCCGTCGCCGAGCTGGTCGACGACGCCGACCTGGAGGGCGCCAACGCGGTCCTGGGCGCGGGCACCTACGGGCTGGAGGTCGCGGGGCCGCTGCTGGTCGCCCTGCTGCTGCCGGTGCTCGACCTGCGCGGGATCCTGGCGCTGGACGCCCTGACGTTCGTGCTGTCGCCGCTGCTGCTGGCCCGCCTGCCGCGGCTGCGGCCGGCGGTCCGGGCGGCCGGCGCCCCCTCCGGCCTCGCCCGGCAGGCGGCGGCCGGCGTCCGGGTCCTCTGGCGCCACCGCCTGCTCAGGGCGGTGGCGCTCGGGCTCCTGGTGGCGGTCGCCTTCAACGGCATGGACGACGTCGCGCTGGTGTTCCTCGGCCGCGACACGCTGCGGGCCGGCGACGCGCTGACGAGCCTGCTGTACGCCGGGTCCGGGCTCGGCCTGCTGCTGGGGTACGCGCTGCTGGCCCGCCGGGGCGCCTGGGGTGCGCCCGCGGCGGTCGCCGTGGCGGGGCTGGCCTGGAGCAGCGCGGGCAACCTGCTCACCGGGCTGGCGCCGGTCCTGGGCGTGGCCTTCGCGATGCAGGTGCTCAGGGGCGGCGGCCTCAGCCTGGTCGACGTCGGCACCGCCACCCTGGTGCAGCGGTCGGTCGGGCGGGAGCTTCGCGGCCGCGCCTTCGCCAACCTCTACGGCGGGGTCGGCCTGGCCGCGGCCGCCTCCTACGCCGCCGGCGGGCCGCTGCTGGAGCTGCTCTCCCCCCGCGGCGTGCTGGTGGTCGCCGGCGCCGGCGGCGTCGCCGCCAGCGCGGTGGCCGCCCTGGCGGTCCGCCGGGCCCGCGGCGCCTGACGGCGGGGACGCCCCGGCGGGGCCGGGTCAGGGAGCGGGGGTCGGCTGGCGGGCGGTGGTGTCCACCAGCGACACCTGCGGTAGCCCCTGGGCGGCGCACGGTGCCGGCGCGCCCGCCCGGCGGCCGACGATCACGTCGGCGTCCTCGTGCCTGCGCCGCAGCAGCAGCAGCGGCGGCAGGGTGAGCAGCAGCGCCAGGCCGCCGGCCACGTACCCGGCCGCCACCGACTGGGCGCGGGCGACGTAGCCGAGCCCGAGCTGGCCGCCGATGCCGCCGGCGCTGGCGACCAGCGACACCGAGGAGACCACCGTGGCCCGCTGCGCCGACGGCACCACGTTGTGCAGGTAGGCCTGCTGCACCGGGGTGCCGACGCCTTCGGCGACGTTGGAGACCAGCAGCAGCGCCACCGCCAGCCAGAACGACTCCACCAGCCCGATGCCCGCGCTGGCGGCCGCGATGACGGCCGAGGCCGCGAGCAGCAGGGTGGTGCGCCGGCCGCAGAAGCGGGTGAAGAACTCGAGCAGGGCGTTGCCGGCGATGGTGGCGAGCGCCACCAGGGCGGCCACCACCCCGGCGACCCACACGGCGTCGCGGCCCAGCAGCTCCAGGAAGTACGGCTGCCAGGCGTAGAACCCCCACATCAGGAACCCACCCTGGAACAGCGCCACGATCATCAGCAGCCGCACCGACCGGCTCCGCCAGCCGAACTGGATGCTGGCGTCCAGCACGCTGCGCATCTCGCGGGGCATCGCCGACAGGGTGGTGGTGCGCGGGGTGAAGCCGACGTCGTGCATCGCCCGCAGCCCGACCAGGAACACGGCGGCCAGCAGCGCCGAGCGGACCACGAACGGCCACGCCAGGTCGACGTTGCCGAGCACCCCGCCGCCCACCGACCCGACCAGCATCGCCGCGCCGGACACCATCTCGCCGCGGGCGAACACCCGGTCCAGCTGCCCCTGGTAGCCGGTGGCGTTGAGCGCGTCGACCAGCCAGGCCTCCACCGCGCCGGAGTAGAAGCTGAAGCCGAGGCCGAGCAGGATCGAGGCGAGGACGAACAGCAGCAGCCCGCCGCCCGCGGCGGAGATGGCCACGTAGCCGAGCGTTCCCACCGTCAGCGTGGCCGCACTGAGCAGGAACGACCGCCGCCGGCCGCTGGTGTCGGCCACCACCCCGGTGGGGACCTCGAACAGCACCATGCCGGCGGTGAAGGCGGCGTTGGCGATGAACACCTCGAAGATGTCCAAGCCGGCGTCCAGCAGGAACAGGGTGTTGACCCCCCAGATGACCGACGCCGACAGGGTGAACAGCGCGGAGATCACCAGGTAGGTCCGCACGATCGGTGCGGGGGCCGCCACCTGGGCGGTCGTCGCGTCCTGGCTCATGCACCACCCTCCCAGCGGGGGCAACGGCCCCGGCAGCCACCACCATTCCCGGCGCTCAGAGCTTCACGCCGTAGGTGCGCTCCAGCTCCTCGATCCAGTCGTCCAGGATGGTGATGCCGTAGCGCTCCGCCAGCCGGTAGTACTCCTTGGCGCCGGCGCCGCCCTCGTGCGCCAGGACCGGCGGCAGCTCCTCGAAGTAGGACTCCAACCCGCCCGGCGACAGGATCTCGACCACCCGCGCCGGAGCGCCGCCGGCGTTCCACATGGCGTGCGGGATCCCGCGGGGCTTCACCATGGAGGCCCCGGTGCCGGCCTCGAGCACGCGGTCGCCGAGGCGGACCCCGACGGTGCCGGCCAGCACCAGCGAGTACTCGTCCTCCCGGGAGTGGTTGTGCGGCTTCACCAGGGTCTTGGCCGGGATCTCGACCTCGAGCACGGCCACGGTCCCGCCGGATGCGGCGCTGTCGACCCGGTAGTCGAACCGCACCCCGTAGAGCTGCACGGTCTTGGCTTCCCCCGGCGCCACCAGCTTCGCGGTCGAGGGTGTGGGCATCACGGACCTCCACTGGCCAGGGGCACGAGGACCCGACGATACCCCACGCCGCCCACAGGGTCCCGACCCCGGCGGGGGTTCCTCGGAAGGCACCGGGGCAGGCGTGGGAGGTAGCCTGCCTGAGCGTGGAGTACTTCTTCTACTGCCGTGGCCGGCCGGGGACCGGGGCGCTGCTGGAGGAGCTGGCCGAGGCCCACTGGTCGTTCATGGACCGCTACGCGGCGGCGATGATCGCCAGGGGGCCGACGCTGACCCCGGACCGCACCACCTGGACCGGCAGCATGCACGTGGTGGACCTCCCCGACGCCGAGGCGGCGCGGGTGTTCGCCTTCCAGGAGCCCTTCTACCGGGCTGGCGCGTACGGCGGGGTGCTGGTGCGCCGCTGGCGCAACGCGCTGGGCCGCACGATGTGGCAGTTCCCCGCCGAGCCCGGCGGTGACCGGCGGTTCCTGGTCATCGGCCACGGCAAGCCGGGCGGGGACGCGGCCCGCCGGGCGCTGGGGGCGGCGCAGCGGCGCTGGTTCGGCGAGCCCGGCCACCGCGACGGGGTCATCCTGCGCGGCCCGTTGCTGTCCGACGACGGCGCCGGGTGGGTGGGCAGCGCGCTGCTGGTCCAGCGGCGCGACCGTGCCGCGGTGGAGGCCATGCTGGCCGGCGCGCCCTACGTGCAGGCCGGGCTGTACGCCAGCGTGGAGGTCCACGACTGGCAGTTCGGCGGGCGCCCCCAAGCGCGCTGACCGGTCCCTGCACGATCGGGCCGTCGCCGGGCGCCGTGCGCTCCCGCCACGGGATCGGGCACCATCGGCGGCATGACGCAGGCGGACGAGGTCCCGACCCTGGCCCTCTCCACCGGGGTGGCGATGCCGCTGGTGGGGTTCGGCACCTGGGGGCTGCGGGGCCGGCGCGGCTACGAGGCCGTCAGCCTCGCGCTGGAGGCCGGCTACCGGCACCTCGACACCGCCACCATGTACGGCAACGAGGCGGAGGTGGGACGCGCCGTCGCCGAGAGCGGGCTGCCGCGGCAGGCGGTGTTCGTCACCACCAAGCTCCCGCCCGGCGCGGCCGGCCGCGAACGCCAGACGATCGACGCGAGCCTCCGGGCGCTCGGCACCGACCACGTCGACCTGTGGCTGGTGCACTGGCCGCCGGGCGGCCGGGCGCGGCCGCGGACCTGGCAGGAGCTCCTGGCGGTCCGCGACGAGGGCCTGGCGCGGGCGGTCGGGGTCAGCAACTACGGCCTGCGGCAGCTCGACGAGCTGATCGAGGCGACCGGGCAGGCGCCGGCGGTCAACCAGCTCCCCTGGAGCCCGTGGCGGCACGACCCTCGGCTGCTGGAGGAGCACCGGGCGCGCGGCGTCGCCGTCGAGGGCTACAGCCCGCTCAGGAACAGCCGCCTCCGCGACCCCGTCCTGACCGCGGTCGCGGCCGCGCACGGGGTGACCCCGGCGCAGGTGGTGCTGCGCTGGCACCTCGAGCACGGCATCGCGGTCATCCCGAAGTCGGCGAACCGCGAACGGATCGTGTCCAACCTCGACCTGTTCGGCTTCTCGCCGACCGCGGAGGAGACCGCCCGGATCGACGCGCTCTCATCCCGCTGACCCCGCGGCTCACGGCAGGTCGAGCTCGAACCAGATGGTCCGCCCGCCCGGGTCCTCGCGGACGCCCCAGCGGCTCGCCAGGGCCCGCACCAGCTCCAGCCCGCGACCCTGCTCGGACGCCACGTGGTGGACCCGGCGCCGCAGCCGCGCGGGCCCGCCGTCGTCCGACACCTCGACGTGCAGGCGGCGGCCTTCCGTGGTGAAGGCGACCTCGAAGGCGCCGCTGCCGCGCCCCGACGAGGTCTGGTCGAGCGTGCTGGTGACGGTCTCGCTGACCAGCAGCCTGGCGGTCTCCCGGACCTCGGAGCCACGGGCCAGCGCGTCGGTGACGAAGCGGCGCGCCGCGGCCACCTGGTCGGGGTGCCGCAGGAACCGCTCGCGCTTCAGGGGTGCCGCAACAGCGTGGTCCGGTCCCATTGGGACCTCCTCGAGGGGGGGTGGAGGCCACTGCAGGAGTCGGTTCGCAGCCCAATGCTTCTCCGGCCAGGGCGGGGTCCAAACCCTCGGCGCGGGGGCAAGTGGGGCAGCACCGTGCCGTACGCGCGGAATCGGCGGCGCCGGCGCGCCGCCCGGCCGAATCGGGTGGCGACCGGCCGGCGGGTCTGGTCCCCTGATGGGGAGATGACCGAGGACCTCCACGTTCGCGTGAACCGGCTGCTGTGGAACCAGGACGCCGACGACTACCAGCGGCGCAACGCGCCGCAGATCCGGGAGCAGGCCTTCAGCGGCGACCTCGCCTGGGGGCTGTGGGCGATCCCCGAATCGCGGCTGGGCGTGCTCGGCGAGGTGGCCGGCAAGGACGTGCTGGAGCTGGGCTGCGGCGGCGCCCAGTGGTCGATGGCGCTCGCCCGCCGCGGCGCGCGGCCGGTCGGGCTGGACCTCTCGGAACGGCAGCTCGGCCACGCCCGCCGCCTCATGCGGGAGGCGGGCGTCCGGTTCCCGCTGGTGCACGGCGACGGCGAGCGGGTGCCGTTCGGGGACGGCAGCTTCGACGTGGTGTTCGCCGACCACGGGGCGTTCTCGTTCGCCGATCCCTACCGGACCGTGCCGGAGTCGGCCAGGGTCCTGCGCCACGGCGGGCTGCTGGCCTTCAGCCACCTCAGCCCGATCTACCAGGTGGCCACGCCGCTGCAGGCCGACCACGCCGGCGACCGGCTGGTCTACGACTACTTCGGCCTGCGCCGCCTCCAGGGACCCGACGGCACGGTGGAGTTCGACCTGCCCTACGGCGCGTGGATCCGCCTGTTCCGCGACTGCGGGCTGGTGGTGGAGGACCTGATCGAGCCGCGGCCGGCGGCGGACGCCACCAGCACCTACCGCGACGCCGCGGACCTCGCCTGGGCGCGCCGCTGGCCCGCGGAGTGCATCTGGCGCGCGCGCAGGGCCTGAGCATGCGGCTCAACTACCCGCCGGCGCTGCCGGTCAGCCAGCGCAAGGACGAGATCCTGGCCACGGTCCGCGACCACCAGGTGGTGGTCGTCGCCGGCGAGACCGGCTCCGGGAAGACCACCCAGCTGCCGAAGATCTGCCTGGAGCTGGGCCGCGGCGTCGGGGCGATGATCGGCCACACCCAGCCGCGCCGCCTGGCGGCCCGGACGGTGGCCGAGCGCGTGGCGGCGGAGCTGGGCACGCCGCTGGGCGGCGCGGTCGGCTACAAGGTGCGGTTCAGCGACCAGGTCGGCGAGGACACGCTGGTCAAGCTGATGACCGACGGCATCCTGCTGGCCGAGCTCCAGCACGACCGCCTGCTGCGCCGGTACGACACGCTGATCATCGACGAGGCGCACGAGCGCAGCCTCAACGTCGACTTCATCCTCGGCTACCTCAAGCGGCTGCTGCCCCGCCGGCCCGACCTGAAGGTGATCGTCACCTCGGCCACGATCGACCCGGAGCGGTTCTCCCGCCACTTCGGCGGCGCGCCGGTGGTGGAGGTCTCCGGCCGGGTCTACCCGGTGGAGGTCCGCTACCGGCCGCTCGGCGACGACGACGGCGACCGCGACCAGACCCAGGCGGTCTGCGACGCGGTCGACGAGCTGGCCGCCGAGGGCCCCGGTGACGTCCTGGTCTTCCTCAGCGGCGAGCGGGAGATCCGCGACACCGCCGACGCCCTGCGCCAGCAGCAGCGCAGGGACACCGAGGTCCTCCCCCTGTACGCGCGGCTGTCCGCGGCCGAGCAGCACCGGGTGTTCCAGCCGCACGCCGGGCGCCGCATCGTCCTGGCGACCAACGTCGCGGAGACGTCGCTGACGGTGCCCGGCGTCAGGTACGTGGTCGACGCGGGGACCGCGCGCATCTCCCGCTACAGCCACCGCACCAAGGTGCAGCGGCTGCCGATCGAGCCCATCTCCCAGGCGTCCGCCAACCAGCGCAAGGGACGCTGCGGGCGCACCGCCGACGGGATCTGCATCCGCCTCTACGGCGAGCAGGACTTCCTGGCGCGCCCGGAGTTCACCGACCCGGAGGTCCTGCGCACCAACCTCGCCTCGGTGATCCTGCAGATGACCGCGCTGGGGCTGGGCGACGTCGCCGGCTTCCCCTTCATCGACCCGCCCGACCGGCGCAGCGTCAAGGCCGGCGTGCAGCTGCTGGAGGAGCTCGGCGCGCTGGCCCCCGCCGGCGGGCGCGAACGCCGCCGCCTCACCCCGCTGGGCCGCACGCTGGCGCAGCTGCCGGTCGACCCGCGCCTGGCGCGCATGGTGGTCGAGGCCGACCGCAACCGCTGCGTCCGGGAGGTCCTGGTGGTCGCCGCCGCCCTGTCGATCCAGGACCCGCGCGAACGCCCGGCGGACAAGCAGGAGGCGGCCGCGGCGCAGCACAACCGCTTCGCCGACCCGGACTCCGACTTCCAGGCCTACCTGAACCTGTGGCAGTACCTGCGGGAACGGCAGAAGGCGCTGTCCTCCAGCCAGTTCCGCAGGCTGTGCCGGGCCGAGTTCCTGCACTACCTGCGGGTCCGCGAGTGGCAGGACCTCTACGGCCAGCTGCGGCAGGTGGCCAGGGACGCCGGGCTGCGGCTGAACAGCACGCCAGGCGACCGCCACCAGGTCCACCTGTCCATCCTGGCCGGGCTGCTGTCCCACCTCGGCCTCAAGGACGGCGAGCGGCGCGAGTACCAGGGGGCCCGCGGGGCGCGCTTCGCGATCTCCCCCGGCTCGGCGCTGTTCCGCAAGCAGCCGCGCTGGGTGATGGCGGCCGAGCTGGTGGAGACCACCCGCCTGTGGGCCCACACCGCCGCGCGGGTCGAGCCGGAATGGGCCGAGGCCCTGGCCGGGCACCTGGTCACGCGGAGCTACGGCGAGCCGCGCTGGGACCCCGACCGCGGCGCGGTGCTGGCCGACGAGAAGGTGACCCTGTTCGGCCTGCCGATCGTGGCGCGGCGCACGGTGAACTACGGCCGCGTCGACCCGCGGCTGGCGCGGGAGCTGTTCATCCGCCGCGCGCTGGTCGAGGGCGACTGGCGGACCCGCCACCGCTTCTTCCACGACAACCGCCGGCTGCTGGAGGAGGTCGAGGAGCTGGAGGACCGGGCGCGCCGCCGCGACCTGCTGGTCGACGACGAGACGCTGTTCGGCTTCTACGACCAGCGCGTCGGCCAGGAGGTGGTCTCCGCCCGCCACTTCGACAGCTGGTGGAAGAAGGCCGGCCGCGCCCGGCCGGAGCTGCTCGACTTCGAGCGGTCGATGCTGGTCAGGCAGGGCGCGGACGCCGTCGACCAGCGGGACTACCCCGACACCTGGCGGCAGGACGGGCTGACGCTGCCGCTCTCCTACCAGTTCCGGCCCGGCAGCGACGCCGACGGCGTCACCGTCCACGTGCCGCTGGCGGTGCTGAACCAGCTGACCGCCGAAGGCTTCCGCTGGCAGGTCCCCGGCCTGCGCGAGGAGCTGGTGACCGCGCTGCTCCGGTCGCTGCCCAAGCCGCTGCGGCGGAACCTCGTCCCGGCGGCCGACCACGCCCGGGCCGTGCTGGAGCGGCTGCGGCCGCGGGAGGAGCCCCTGCTGGAGGCGCTGTCGCGCGAGCTGCAGCGGCTGAGCGGCGTGGCGGTCCCGGCGGACGCCTGGCAGCCGGAGCGGGTGCCCGACCACCTGAAGGTCACCTTCCGGGTGCTCGACGCCGACCAGCGCACCCTGGCGGAGGGCAAGGACCTGGAGGCGCTGAAGCTGCGCCTGCGGGGCCGGATGCGGGCGGCGCTGGCCGCCGCCGGCGACGGCCTGGAACGCCATGGGCTGCGCAGCTGGAGCTTCGGCGCCCTGCCACGGACCGTCGAGTCACGCCGCGGCGGCCGCGTCGTACGGGCCTACCCGGCGCTGGTGGACGAGGGCGACGGCGTCGCCGTCCGCATGCTGGAGAGCGAGGAGGCGCAGCAGCGCGCCATGCGGCAGGGCACCCGGCGCCTGCTGCTGCTGCAGGCGCCGTCGCCGGTGCGGTTCGTGCTCGGACGCCTGGGCGGCGGCGCCAAGCTGACCCTCAGCCGGTACCCGCACGGGAGCGCCACCGAGCTGTTCGACGACTGCGTCGCCTGCGCCGTCGACGCGCTGGTCGCCGAGCACGGCGGGCCGGCCTGGGACGGCGACGGGTTCGCCAGGCTCCGCGGGGTGGTCCGCGCCGGGCTGAACGACGCCACCCTGGAGGTCGTCACCGAGGTGGCGCGCACCCTGGAGGCCGCCGGCGAGGTCGACGAGCGGCTGCGGCGGCTCGGCGACCCGGCGCTGGCGCCGGCGCTGGAGGACGTCGCCGCCCAGCGGGCGGCGCTGGTCCACCCCGGGTTCGTCAGCGCCACCGGGCGGCGCCGGCTGCCGGACCTGCCGCGCTACCTGCACGCCGCCGCGCGCCGCCTGGAGCGGCTGCCGCGCGACCCCGGCCGCGACCGCGAGCAGATGCTGACCGTCCAGCGGCTGCAGCGGTCCTACCAGGAGCTGCTGGACCGGCCGGCCGGCAGCCGGCCGCCGGCCGCTGCCCTGGAGGAGCTCCGCTGGATGCTGGAGGAGCTGCGTGTCAGCTACTTCGCGCAGCAGCTGGGCACCGCCTACCCGGTCTCCGAGCAGCGGTTCCTGGCGGCGCTCCGCCGGGCCGGCGGAGTTGGGTAGACCGCCCCCTCGGTGGGTAAGCAGGCGGAGCGCAGCAGGTCAGCGCGTCACGAGAGGAGCGACCGGTGCCAGAAGGCGAGCCCTGTCCGTACTGCGCGCACCTCGCGCCGAACCCGGATGAGTTGCGCCAGCACCTCCTGCATCTGCACCCCGAGGTCGAGCCGGAGCCGGATTGGCACGACCCCGACGCCGTCCCGCCGCCGCCGCTGCTGCTGTAGACGGGCCGGCCGGCTCAGGGCCCGGGCGCCCGCACCAGGCCGAGCCCGCGGTCGGCGACGTCGACCCCGTCGGCAAAGCCCGAGGTGGTCGCCTGGGCCAGCAGCCGGGCCGTCACCGCGTCGGTGCTGGGCGGCACCGGTGAGGCCAGCACGTCCTCCCACCACAGCGCGGTGACGCCGGCGACGTGCGGCGTCGCCATGCTGGTGCCGCTCAGGCTGCGCAGGCCGCCCCCCACCTTGGCGGACAGCACGTCCACGCCGGGGCCGCTCACCTGCGGCAGGGTGTTGGAGAACGACGCCACCTGGTAGCCGCCGTCCGACCGCTGCACGGCCCCCACCGACACCACCCCGTCCGCGGCCGCCGGCAGCGACGCGGCCAGCTCGTACTTCGGGTCGACGTTGCGCTGGCTCTCGTTGCCGGCGGCGGCGACCACCACCGTGCCCCCGCCGAACGCCTCGCGGCTGCGGATCACCTGCATCAGCGCGTCGAACATGCGCAGGTTGGCGCGGTAGGCCTCCAGCGCGACCGAGGTGGCGAGGTCGACGGGCCAGTCGTCGTCGACCAGCCGCTTGACCAGCCCGGGGAAGTCGAAGCCCAGCGACATCGACAGCACCTGCGCGCCGTTCTGGACCGCCCACTGGATGCCGCGGAACAGCATGTCGGAGTCGCCGCCGCCGTCGTCGCCGAGGACCTTGCCGATGAGGGCCCGCTCGACGCCGGGCGCGACCCCGATGCGGGTCCCACCGACGTCGCGGCCGAGGATGGTGCCGGCGCAGTGGGTCCCGTGGCCCTGCCTGTCCCCGTTGCCGGACCCGGTGAAGTCCTCCTGGGCCAGCGTCACGCCCGCGAACGCGGGGTGGGTGGCGTCGATGCCGGTGTCGAGGACCGACACGACCACGCCGGCGCCGGTGCGGGTGGAGGCGTCGGCGCCCACCGCGCCGATGCCCCACGCCGAGGTCGACGCCTCGGCGTCGCCGACCTCCAGCGGGCGGACCAGCGTCGTCGGCATGACCGGTGCGACCGCCACGACCTGCGGGTCGCGCGACAGCGCCGGCAGGTCGCGCTTGCTGAGCTCCTCGCGGTCGAGGCGGGCCTCCCGCGGCGCGGCGGGCCCGACCCGCACGCCTGCCGCGGGCGACTCGAACGGCCCGGCGGTGGCCGGGGCGCGCAGGTCCCGCAGGACGGTGTAGCTCGGCATGAAGTCCTCCCCCCTGTTCGGGCCGTCGGCGCGGCCGCGACGCGGGCTGGTCGCCCCTTTTCGGCAACCTAACCCGCATCTGGGCGCCTGTCACCACCCTCCGGCGGGGACGCGCCCGGCCGCTGCCGACGGCGCCCGCCGAGGGCGGATCCGCCGGCAGCGGAACGCGGCCCCGGGCGCGGCCCCGTCTGGCACGGTGGCCCGGCGGAGGCCTGGCCGGCAGGCCGCGGATCCCTGGGAGGCAGTCGTGTCCAACCTCGTGCCCGTCGTGATCGAGCAGACCACCCGTGGCGAGCGTTCCTTCGACCTCTACTCCAGGTTGCTCAGCGGCCGGATCGTCTTCCTCGGCACCCAGGTCGACGACGCCAGCGCCAACCTCATCATGGCCCAGCTCATCCACCTGGAGAGCGAGGACCCCGACAAGGACATCTCCCTGTACATCAACTCGCCGGGCGGGTCGGTCACCGCCCTGCTCGGCATCTACGACACCATGCAGTACGTCCGCCCCCAGGTGTCCACCACCTGCCTGGGGTGGGCGGCCTCCGCCGCCGCGGTGATCCTGGCCGCCGGCGCCACCGGCAAGCGGTTCGCGCTGCCGCACTCCACCATCCTGCTGCACCAGCCCCACGGCGGCGCCCAGGGCCAGTCGGCCGACATCGACATCCAGGCCCGCGAGATCCTGCGCCAGCGCGACCTGGTCAACCGGCTGCTGGCCCGGCACAGCGGGCAGCCGGTCGAGCGGATCGCGCGCGACACCGACCGGGACTTCATCCTCGACGCCGAGCAGGCACGCGCCTACGGGCTGGTCGACGAGGTCCTGCCGGCCCGCGCGGTCGTCCCCGAGCTCGCCCCCACCCCAGCGGGCGGGTGAGACGGTGGCCACCGACGCCCCGCGGATGCCGGCGCTGACCGACGCCGAGTGCTCCTTCGTCGACCACTACCTGGCGATCGTCGACCTGGTGGCGCGGATCAACCCCGCCCGCAGCAACGGCCGCACCTACGTGAGCCTGCGGGCCGCGCAGGACCTGGCCGGCGAGGCCAGGGCGCTGCTCGGCGCGGTCGAGCTGATGTGGGAGCGCGGCGAGCGCGAGGTCCACGTCGGCACCCTGACCCGGGCCCTGCGCGCGCTGGACGGGGAGCGCCGCGCCGGCCGCGTCACGCTGCCGCCGTGAGCGGACGCCGCGACCAGCCCCGGCCCGCCCGGCCGCTGCCGGTCAGCGCTTGCGCAGCCGCAGCGCGGTCCAGCCGGCGTCGGCGGTCCAGCCGCCGTCGACCGGCAGCGCCACCCCGTTGACGAAGCCGCTGCGCGCCGGGTCGGCCAGGAACGCGACCGCGGCGGCGACGTCGTCGGGCACCGCGAAGCGGGCCATCGGCACCTGCCCCACGATGTCGTCGTCGCCGTAGCCACCGGCGGCCTGGTCGGCCGCGTCCATCGGGGTCTTCACCCAGCTGGGGCAGACGGCGTTCACCCGCACGCCGCGGCCGCCCCACTCGGCCGCCAGCGTGCGGGTCAGCCCGACCAGGCCGTGCTTGCTGGCGTTGTAGGCGGCACGGTCGGCCACCCCCCGCAGCCCGGCGATCGAGGCGACGTTCACGATCGACCCGGCGCCGGCCCGCAGCATCCTGCGGCCGAACGCCTGCGACAGCAGGAACGGGCCCGTCAGGTTCACCTCCAGCACCCGCCGCCACTGCGCGGCGGTGGTGTCCTCGGCCGGGGCGAGCAGCGACACGCCGGCGTTGTTGACCAGCACGTCGACGCGGCCGAACCGCTCCCCCACGCGGGCGGCGAGGGCGGCGACGGCGGCCTCGTCCGCCACGTCCCCGGCGACGCCGAGCGCCTCGCCGCCGTGGTCGCGCACGGCGGCCAGCGCCTCGGCCGGCTCGCGCAGGTCGCTCAGCGCGACCGCGTAGCCGTCGGCCGCGAGCACCTCGGCCACCCGCCGGCCGATCCCGCGGGCGGCGCCGGTGACCACCGCCACCGGGGCGGTCGACGGCGACGGCATGGGCGGCTCCCCTGACCTGCGCGGGTATACACGGCGGCCGGGAGATCCTATGTTCGACGCCGAGCCGGCGGAAGGGGCGGGACGATGAGGCTGCTGCGGGTCGGCCAGCCGGGCCGGGAGCGCCCGGCGGCGTTGCTGGAGGACGGGTCGCTGGTCGACCTCTCGCCGGTCGCCGGCGAGCTCGACGGCGCCTTCCTGGCCGGCGGCGGCCTGGAGCGGGCACGCGACGCCCTCGACCGCGGGACCCTGCCGGCGCTGGAGCCAGGCGGCCGGGTCGGCCCGCCGGTCGCCCGCCCCGGCAAGGTCGTCGGCATCGGCCTGAACTACCGCGACCACGCCGAGGAGACCGCCGCCCCGCTGCCCGCCGAGCCGGTGCTGTTCCTCAAGGACCCCGGCACCGTCGTCGGGCCGGACGACCAGGTGCTGGTGCCGCGGGGCAGCAGCCGGACCGACTACGAGGTCGAGCTGGCGGTGGTGGTCGGCCGGCGGGCCCGCTACCTCGCCGGCCCGGAGGAGGCCGCCGGCCACGTCGCCGGCTACGCGGTCGCCAACGACGTGTCCGAGCGGGAGTTCCAGCTGGAACGCAACGGCGGCCAGTGGGACAAGGGCAAGTCGTGCGAGACCTTCAACCCGCTGGGGCCGTGGCTGGTCACCGCCGACCAGGTCGGCGACCCGCAGCGGCTCGGCCTGCGGACCTGGGTCAACGGCGAGCTCCGCCAGGACGGCTCCACCAAGGACATGGTCTTCGGCGTCCACCACCTGGTCTGGTACCTCAGCCAGTTCATGGTCCTGGAGCCGGGCGACGTGATCGACACCGGCACCCCCGCCGGGGTCGCCCTCGGCCGGCCCGACCACCCCTACCTGCGTCCCGGCGACGTGGTCGAGCTCGAGGTCGACGGCCTGGGCCGCCAGCGCCAGCGCTTCGCCCAGGCGTAGGGCCACGGTGCTGCGCACGCGGCTCATCCACCCGGAGATCCTCGCCGCGCTGGCCAGCGCCGGCCACGGCTCGCAGCTGCTGCTCTCCGACGGCAACTTCCCCCACGCCACCGCCAGCCCGCCGGGCGCCCGGCGCGTCTACCTCAACCTCTCGCCCGGCCGGGTGACGGTCACCGAGGTGCTGGAGGCGGTCGCGGCGACCGTGCCGCTGGAGGCCGCGGCGGTGATGCGCCCCCACGACGCCGAGGCGCCGCCGATGCTGGAGGAGTACCGGGCGCTGCTGCCGCCGGGCACCCCGGTCGAGGTGGTCGAGCGCACGGCGTTCTACGAGCTCGCCCGCCGGCCCGACGTGACGCTGCTGGTGGCCACCGGCGACCAGCGCCTCTACGCCAACCTGCTGCTCACCATCGGCTACGTCGACCCGGCGGGCGGCTGAGCGCCCGCCGAGGGCTGGGAGGCGGCCACCGTGCCCGACGTCGTCATCACCGGCTTCGACACCGTCGACGTGCGCTTCCCGACCTCGCGGCAGCTCGACGGCTCCGACGCGATGAACCCGGCCCCCGACTACTCGGCCGCCTACGTGGTCCTGCGCACCAGCGACCCGGGCCTGGAGGGCCACGGCTTCTGCTTCACCATCGGCCGCGGCACCGAGCTCTGCGTGCAGGCGATCCGCGCGCTGGCGCCGGAGGTCGTCGGCGACAAGGCCGAGGAGCTGTTCGCCGACATGGGGGGCATGTGGCGCCGGCTGGTCGGCGACAGCCAGCTGCGCTGGCTGGGCCCGGAGAAGGGCGTGGTCCACCTGGCCACCGCGGCGGTGGTCAACGCGGTCTGGGACCTGTACGCCAAGGCGCGCGGCAAGCCGCTGTGGAAGCTGCTCGCCGACCTCGAGCCCGAGGAGGTCGTCGCCCTGGTCGACTTCCGCTACCTGACCGACGCGCTCACCCCCGAGGAGGCGCTGGCGCTGCTGCGCGCCAAGGCCCCCACCAGGCGGGAGCGGGAGGCGCAGCTGGCCGCCGAGGGCTACCCGGCCTACGCCACCTCGCCGGGCTGGCTCGGCTACGACGACGACAAGCTGCGGCGGCGCTGCCGCGAGGCGGTCGAGGCCGGCTTCACCCACGTGAAGCTCAAGGTCGGCGCGAACCTGCGGGACGACCTGCGGCGGCTGCGCATCGCCCGCGAGGCGGTCGGCCCCGACGTCGGCCTGGCGCTGGACGCCAACCAGGTGTGGAGCGTGCCGGAGGCGATCGCCTGGATGGCCGAGCTGGCCGCCTTCGACCCCTGGTGGATCGAGGAGCCGACCAGCCCCGACGACGTCCTGGGGCACGCGGCGATCGCCCGCGCGGTCGCGCCGATCCGGGTGGTGACCGGCGAGCACGTGCAGAACCGGGTGGTGTTCAAGCAGCTGCTCCAGGCCGGCGCGATCGCCGCCTGCCAGGTGGACGCCTGCCGGCTCGCCGGCGTCAACGAGGTGGTGGCGGTGCTGCTGCTGGCGGCCAGGTTCGGCGTGCCGGTGTGCCCGCACGCCGGCGGGGTCGGCCTGTGCGAGCTGGTGGTGCACCTGTCGGCGTTCGACTACGTGGCGGTGAGCGGCTCGCTGGAGGGGCGGATGGTCGAGTACGTGGACCACCTGCACGAGCACTTCACCGAGCCGGTGCGGGTCGAGGGCGGCCGCTACCGGCTGCCGCGGGCGCCCGGGTACGCGGCCATGACCCACCGGGCGCTGGCCGAGCACCGCTTCCCCGACGGTCCGGCGTGGACCGCCCGCTAGCGCGGCAGCAGCTGCCGCAGCCAGGTCTCGGTGGCGACCACGTGCTGGGTGGCCATGGCGTGCGCCAGGGTCAGAGCGACGCGGCCGCCTCGGTGACCAGCTCGGCGAGGCTGGGGTGGACGTGGGCGACGCGGGCGAGGGCGCGGTAGTCGGCCTCCCGCC
>Ga0081538_10001726_pt1 | contig 22212 bp, 27 predicted proteins | sample TabmetS5T2R1_FD_71022 | JGI IMG/M metagenome (GOLD analysis project Ga0081538, IMG submission 71022) | Tabebuia heterophylla rhizosphere microbial communities from the University of Puerto Rico - S5T2R1 | ecosystem: Host-associated > Plants > Roots > Rhizosphere ...
GCGACGGTCTCGCGGACGAGTTCGGAGGAACGCGACACGTGTGGCACGTCGTCCTGGCCGGCGACGCCGCGGGCGGCGGTGGCACCAGCGATGACGGGGGCGCCACCGAGGACAGCGGAGGCGGCTCCGACTACTGATCGCCTCAGACGGGCAGCAGGTTGGCGAGCTGGTCCCAGCCGTCGCCGATCCAGCCCAGCGAGTCGCGGATCCACAGCGTCTGCTGCAGGAACGTGATCCCGGCCGCGGTGAGGAACACGCAGACCGTCAGGTGGGACGGCCAGGCACTGTCCCGCTGGCGACCCAGCCCGCGCTCCAGCACCGCCCGGCCCAGCCGGCGCCGGTCGCGCAGCGCGAGCGAGCCGCCGTCCTCGAAGCTCAGGCTGAACCGGTCCCAGCGGTGCGGCGCGGCGTCGATCACGATGTGGCCCGCCATCCCGAGATGAAGCCCGAGGGCGGGACCGCCGCCGGTCTCCATCCACATCGACTTGCCGCGCCGGTGGGCCTCCGTGAGCGCCGTGCCCGTGAGCGCCGCCGCAATCTCGCCCGGGGCGTGGGGCCGGCACACCCAGGTGTCCGCGTCATCGACCGACGCGATCCGCCGCCCGAGCGCCCGCTGCTCGATCAGGGCGCGGGCGCGCTCGACCTCCGGGAGCTCGGGCAGCTGCTCAGCCTTCCGCCTTCTCCTTGAGGCCCTCCGCCGCGCCGCCCACCAGGAAGTCGCGCACCTTCGCCTCGGCCGGCCCGCGCAGCAGCATCCCGAGGATGCGGCCCGGGTCGGACTCGAGCGCGTAGGTGGCGCGCGTGCGATCGCCGCCCAGGTCCTCGAACGACCAGGAGCCGTGCAGGGACTTGGCGTCGCCCTTCTCCTGCTCCCAGCGGATCGCGGTCGGCGGCTCGTAGGAGAAGCGGAGCAGCGCCCGGACGCTCTTGACCTTGGCGTCCGACTCGGTCTCGACCAGCACGGCGCGGCGCTCGCCGTCGCGCTCGAGCACCTCCACGTCCTTGAGCGAGCCCTGCCACTCGGGGGAGTTCTCGATGTCGGCTGCGATCTCGTAGCAGCGCTCGATCGGAGCGTCGATCTCGACGGTGCGGTCGCCCTTTATGGTGCCCATGGGGCGACTCTAACCAGAGACGGCCACCGGCTGCGCCAAGGTGCCGCGGCGCAGCAGGACGACGCTCGCGCCCACGAACGCCACCGCCATCGCCACCAACACGCCGGCGCTCCACGAGCTCGCCTCGACCACCGCTCCTCCGGCGGCCGCGCCCAGCGAGACCCCGGCCACGAGCGCGGTCAGGGGCCAGGTGAACGCCTCGGTCGCCGTGCCGGGGAGAGACACGCGATCGACGAGCTGGTTGCGCGAGGCGATCAGCGGCGCGATCGGCAGGCCGGCGAGGATCGCGAGCAGCGCCATTGTGAGCGGCGAGCCGGCGAGGAGCAGCGGCGCCACTCCGAGCGGCAGCAGCCAGGCGAAGCAGAGGTGGGCCCGAAGCAGCGGCGAGCCGCCGCCGCGCGCGCCCCACACGAGCCCGCCGACGCCGCTCGCGGCGGACCACACGGCCAGCAGCACTCCGGCGAGCTCCTCCGAGCCCTCGGCCTCGCTGAAGGCGGGCAGCGCCACCTCGAGCGTGCCGAACGTGAAGCCGACCGGCAGGCTCGCCAGCACCAGCGTGCGGAGACCGGGCGAGGCGAGCGCGCCCAGCCCGAAGACGGGCCGGCCGGCCTCGGCGCGTTCCGGTCCGGCCCGGCCGCTCAGCCCGCCGAGCAACATCAGCGTCCCGGTCAGGACGCAGCCGGCCGAGACGATCAGCGCGTACTGCGGCCCCACCGTGGCCACGACGACGGTCGTGAGCAGCGGGCCGAGCACGAAGATGGCCTCGATCATCACCGAGTCGAGCGCGAACGCCCCGGCCAGCAGCTCCGGCCGTCCCTCCAGCAGGTAGGGCCAGCGCGAGCGGAGCACGGAGGACAGCGGCGGGATGGCGGCGCCGGTGAGCAGCGAGGCGGCGGCCAGCAGGGCGACCGCGGCGCTCGCCTCGCCCGCGATCCAGATCAGCAGCAGACCGGCGGCATGCACCGCGGCCAGCGGCAGCAGCATCTCCACGCCGCGGCGATCGATCAGGCGTCCCTGAAACGGGGCTCCCGCGGCGCTGCCGAGCGCCAGCGCACCTGCGCACAGGCCGGCGGCCGCGAACGAGTCGCTCACGTCGCGGACGTAGAGGAGGATCGCGAGCCCGCTGATGCCGATCGGCAGGCGCCCGATCAGCGTGGCCAGCACGATCACCGCCACGCCCGGCGCTCGGAGGATGCGCGCATAGACGCTCACCCCCTGAGGATGCCAAGCTACGCCGCCGTGGAACCGGATGCGGTTGAGATCCGCGTGGTTGCCTGCCTGGTCGAGAAGCAGCGGACGACGCCCGACCAGTACCCGCTCACGCTCAACTCGCTCCGCCTGGCCTGCAACCAGTCGACCAACCGCGACCCGGTCGTCGACTACGACGAGGGCACGATCCGGTCGGCGCTCGACCGGCTCGGCCGGCGCAAGTGGACGACCATGGCGAGCTGGTCGACGGCCCGCTCGGTCAAGTACAAGCACGTGCTCGACCAGGCCCTCGGCCTGGAGCCCGGTCAGCTCTCGCTGCTCGCCGTGCTCATGCTGCGCGGGCCGCAGACGCCCGGCGAGCTGAGGGCGCGGACCGAGCGCATGTACCGGTTCGAGTCGGGCGAGGAGCTCGACCGGACGCTGCGGGAGCTGATCGAGCGCGAGCTGGCCGCGCCGCTGCCGCGCCGGCCCGGCGAGCGCGGGCAGCGCTACACCCACCTGCTCGCGTCCGGCGAGGAGGAGCCCGAAGCGGCGCCGGCGGCGGAGCCGGTCTCCGAGCCGCCCGCGGCCGGCCAGGGCGACGGGCTGGGCGAGCGGGTCGGCCGGCTCGAGGCCGAGCTGGAGGCCGTCCGCGCCGAGCTTCGAGCGCTCCGCGAAGAGCTGGGCGCCTGAGCGCCGCTCTCCGTACGGAATCCGGCCAGAAGCCGCTCACCGGCCTCACCCATCCGGGGAGATGACCCGAATAGGTGTCCATGCTCCCGGTGGCCCAGCGGGAGGCGCCGCTTGCCCCTGCCATCCCGCCCGTCGAGCCGAGTACTCGGTTCGCCGCGCGTGTCGCAAGCGGGATCTTCGCCGGCCAGGCGCTGCTCCTGTTCGTCATCGGCGTGCTGCCGGAGCAGGGGCCAACGTACGTCCCGCGCCTCGTCATCGCGGGCGCCTGCGCGCTCGGCGCCATCGCCCTCCATCTGGCGTCCGACCGGGCCGGGCCGATCACGCTTCAGGCGGCCTGCACCGCGGGCACTCTGCTCGTATCCCTCCACCTGCTGCTGTCCACCGACGGCCCGTCGCTCTCGGACGAGATGCTCTACAGCTGGCTCTCGCTGTTCGCCGCCTACTTCCTCACGGTTCGGCAGGCGGCCGCCCAGCTGGCGTTGATGAGCGGCGCCTACCTCGGCGTGCTGTTCGCATCCGTTCCGGAAAGCGCCGTGGCGGCGAGCTGGCTCACGCTCGTCGGCGTGATCTTCCCGGCCGCCGCGCTCCTGCGCGCGGTCCGCGACGCCGTCACGGGGCTCGTCCGGAGCCTCGCCGAGGCGGCCCGCACCGACACGCTCACCGGCCTCAAGAACCGCCTGGCCCTGGAGCACGAGATCCACGTCGAGGTCGAGCGCACGCTCCGCTCCGAGGTGGAGCTGAGCATCGTGATCGGCGACCTCGACCACTTCAAGAAGGTCAATGACCAGCTCGGGCATCGCGCCGGTGACCAAGCGCTCGTCCGCGTGGGCCATATCCTCGACCACCGCCGGCGCACCGGCGACTCGATCGCGCGCACCGGCGGGGAGGAGTTCACGATCCTGCTGCCGGGTGCGTCGGAGCACGAGGCGTACCTCGTGGCGGAGCGGATGCGCGTGACCGTCGAGCGCGAGTTCGCGAACGACCCGGTGCCGCTCACGTTCAGCTTCGGGGTCGCGACGTATCCCGATCACGGCCGCACTGCCGACGCCGTGATCGAAGCGGCCGACCAGGCGCTCTACGCGGCCAAGTCGCTAGGCCGCAACCGCTCCGTGATCTTCAACCGCGAGATCTCCGCGATCTTCGCGCCCGAGCCGGGCGGGCGCGGGGTCGACGAGACGCACCTCGCCACGCTCTTGTCGCTCGCGGAGGCGCTCGACCTGCGCGACACAGGCACGGCCGCGCACTCGCGCACCGTCGGCCGCTACTGCGGCCTGATCGCGAGGCAGCTGGAGCTGTCGGCCGAGCGCGTGAAGCGCATCGAGGTGGCGGGCGTGCTGCACGACATCGGCAAGATCGGCCTGCCCGACGCGATCCTCCAGAAGCCGGGCCGGCTCGGGCGCGCCGAGCTGACCGAGATCCGCACCCACCCCGAGATCGGCGCGCAGGTGCTGAGCGGGCGGGGCCTCGAGGACCTGCGCGGGTGGGTGCTCGCGCACCACGAGCGGCCGGACGGGAAGGGCTACCCGGATGGCCTCGCCGACGAGGCCATCCCGCTGGAGGCGAAGATCCTGGCCGTCGCCGACGCCTACGAGGCGATGACGGCCGACCGCGTCTACCGCGAGGGCATGGGCGCGAAGGCGGCGCGGGCGGAGCTCCTGCGCTGCGCCGGCACGCAGTTCGACTCGCGCGTCGTGGCGGCGTTCATGGCCGTGCTCGACCGGATCGAGCGCGAGGCAGGACATACTCACGCGGGTGAAGCCGCTTAAGCGGTCGGTCGCGCTCGTCATCGAGACGCCCGGAGGGCTGCTGCTCGTGCGGCGCCCCGACGACGACGAGAGCCTGCCGGGCGAGTGGGGCCTGCCGGCGGCCACGCTTCGCGCCGGCGAGACGGAGGAGGGAGCGGTTCGCCGGGCCGGGCGCGACAAGCTCGGCGTGGAGGTGAGCCCGCTGCACCCACTCGGGGAGGCCGAGGACGAGCGCCCGGGCTACCGGATCGTCATGCGCGACTGGGCGGTGGAGATCACGTCCGGAGTTCCCTCCGTGCCGCAGCCCGGCGGCGAGACCCAGTACGACGACTGGCGCTGGGGCGAGGCCGCCGAGCTGGCGCCCGCCGCCCGGCACGGCTCGCTTTGCGCGCGCGTGCTGCTGCGCGAGCGGGGGATCGCCCCAGGCTAGGCTCCCTCAGCGTGGAGTCTGGCGTCGGCATCCTCGCGCGCGGTCCGTGGCAGGCGGACGAGGTCGAGGCGCGCTGGCTCGACGAGGAGTTCGAGCCGCCGGCGGACGTCCAGCGGGCCGCCGACGCGGCGGTCAGTGACCTGCGCGACCGCGGCTCGCCCGCGCACGACGGGCTCGCCACGCGGCTCGCCAGCTGGCGCGAGGACTCCGGCCGGCTCGTGCTCGAGCTTCAGCCGTCGCGCTGGGCGCTGCGGCTCGTCAAGGGCAACGCGTGCGGGAGCCTGACCGCGCTGTGCGTGGTCCGTTCCGCCGACGGGCGCTGGCTGGCCGGTCGCCGTGCCGACTGGGTGTCGACCTGGGCGGGGCGCTGGGCGCTGGGCGCCGGCGGCGCGGTCGACCTGGGCGAGAGCCCGGCCGAGACGCTCTCCCGCGAGCTGCGCGAGGAGTGGCGCCTCGAGCCCGAGCGCCTCACCGTCGAGGTGCTGGTCCGGCTGCCAGACGGGATCGCGATGCTGGTCGGCCTGGCCACCGTGGCCGACGGCTCCGAGCCCGTGCCCGACGACGAGCACGACACCTGGGCCTGGTGGCCCGCCGACGTGGACAGCTGGCCCGAGGAGGCCGACCCGCGGCTCAGCCTGATGGCACGCCTACTGGACAGCTGACGCCGGTCCCGCCGATCCCGCAGTAGCCGTTCGGGTTCTTCGCCAGGTACTGCTGGTGGTAGTCCTCGGCGTAGTAGAGCTCGGGGGCGTCGGTGATCTCGGTCGTGATCTCGCCGTAGCCGGCCGCCTGCAGGCGCTCGGCGTAGCGGTCGCGCGACGCCTCCGCGGCTGCGCGCTGCGCGTCGCTCGAGACGTAGATGCCCGAGCGGTACTGAGTGCCGACGTCGTTGCCCTGCCGCATGCCCTGCGTCGGGTCGTGCCCCTCCCAAAACAGCTGGAGCACCTTGTCGAACGAGATCTCGGCTGGGCGGAAGACCGCGAGCACGACCTCGTTGTGGCCGGTGCGCCCGGTGCAGACCTCCTCGTAGGTGGGGTTCGGCGTGTAGCCGCCGGCGTAGCCCACCGCGGTCGTGTACATCCCGGGCGCCTGCCAGAAGATGCGCTCGGCCCCCCAGAAGCAGCCCATGCCGACGATCACCTGCTCCGTGTCCTCGGGGAAGGGCGGCTCGAGCGGCGTGCCCAGCACGAAGTGCGTCTCGGGCACCTCGAACGGGCGCTCGTCGCGACCCGGCAGCGCGTCGCTCGGGTCGGGCATGTCGGTCTTGTGGCGGAAGAGGAAGCTCACATAGTCGAGACTAGCGCCCATGCCCCTCGTTACAGACCTCGATCTGGCCGAGCTCGACTACTTCGCCCCCGACCTCAAGGGCGCGCGCTTCCACGACGTCATGGAGGGCCTCAGCGAGCGCGACTGGCTCGCCACCTCCCCGATCGGCTACTTCGTGCTCGACCGCGAGGCGGCGGCGTTCTTCCTGCGCACCCGCGCCGCCACCTTCCCGGGTCTGAAGATCGCCGAGATGTTCGAGGTGCCGGAGGGCCCGCTGCTCGAGCAGATGCGGCGCAACATCCTGCACCTGAACGGCGACGACCACCGCCGGCTGCGCAACCTGGTCAACCCGGCCTTCACGCCGCGGGCGGCGGACCGCTGGCGCCCGGCGATGCGCGAGTTCCTGGCGCGGTTGTGGGAGCCCCTGGCGGAGGCCCGCCGCTGCGAGTTCGTCTCGGCGTTCGCGAAGCCCTACCCGTCGCTCACGATCGCCACCGTGATGGGCGCCCCGCTCGAGGACGCGCCGCGGCTGTACGAGTGGTCGAACCTGATCCAGCGCCAGTTCGACGGGCCCAGCCTGATGCGCGAGCGCGACGCGATCGAGCGCGCCTGCGCCGAGTTCTACGACTGGGCCGGTGCGCTGATCGAGCGCCGCCGCTCGGAGCCGGCGGACGACCTGATCTCCACTCTGATCGCGGCCGAGGAAGCCGGCGACCGGCTGTCCGACGTCGAGTGCATGAACCTCGTGCTGAACGTGCTGGTCGGTGGCGTGGACACGACGCAGTCGCAGCTCGCCCACGCGCTGCGCCTGTTCGCCGGACATCCCGACCAGTGGGCGCTCCTCGCCCAGCAGCCCGAGCTCGCGCCCGCCGCGGTCGAGGAGGTGGTGCGCTTCGAGCCGATCACGCCTTTCACCGCGCGCCTCCTGCACGAGGAGGTGGAGTACCGCGACGTGACCTTCCCGGCCGGGACCGTCGTGATGGTCTGCGCCTTCACCGGGAACAGGGACGGCGTGGACGGCGGCTTCGACATCGCCGCCGACCGAGGCGACGCCAAGCCGCTCACCTTCGGCGCGGGCATCCACTACTGCCTCGGCGCGAACCTGGCGCGCGCCGAGCTGCAGGAGGCGCTGGCGTTCCTGCCCGCGCGCATGCCGGGCCTGGCGCTCGACGGCGAGCCCGAGCTCGGCTCCGTCCACGGCATCTACGGCCTCGATAGCCTGCCGCTCCGGTGGAACTCGGCGTAGGCCTGTTCGCGACTGACTACTCCATTCAGCCCGCCGAGCTCGCCCGGCTGGCGGAGGAGCGCGACTTCGAGTCGCTCTTCTTCACCGAGCACACTCACATCCCGGTGAGCCGCGACACGCCGCGGCCCGGCGGCGGGGAGCTGCCGCGCCAGTACTGGCACTCCTATGACCCGTTCGTCGCCCTGTCGGTGGCTGCCGCGGTGACCGAACGCATCAGGCTCGGGCCGGGCGTGTGCCTGGTCGTCGAGCACGACCCGATCGTGCTGGCCAAGGTCGTTGCCTCGCTCGACCGGCTGTCCGGAGGGCGCGTGCTGTTTGGCGTCGGCGCGGGCTGGAACAGGGAGGAGATGCGCAACCACGGCACCGATCCGCGCCGGCGGTTCAAGTTGCTGCGCGAGCGGGTCGAGGCCATGAAGGCGATCTGGACCCAGGACGAGCCCGAGTACCACGGCGAGTTCGTCGACTTCGACCCGATCTGGTGCTGGCCGAAGCCCCTGCAGGAGCCGCATCCGCCGGTGCTCGTGGGCGGCACCGGCGAGAAGGTCCTCGACCGGGTGCTGTCGTACGGCGACGAATGGTTCCCGAACCGGATGGAGAGCCCCGAGCAGCTGGGCCGGCGGATCGAGGAGCTGCGGCAGCGGGCCGGCCGGCGGGTGAAGGTGTCGTTCTTCGGCGCCAAGCCGGAGAAGCGCGCGGTCGAGCGCTTGGCGGAGGTCGGCGTGGATCGCTGCGTCTTCTACGTCTCGCCGGACGCCGAGCCCGGCGAGGCCGAGCGCCAACTGGACGAGTTCATCGCGCTCGCCTGATGGGCCGGCTCGACCAGCTCGACCTCGGCCTGGAGCTCTCGGAGGAGCAGGAGACCGAGCGGCTGGAGGCCGGCTGGGATCGGCTCGAGGCGCTGCGGCTCGCGCTCGGCGGGAAGCTCGACGGGTACGACCTCGGCCCGCCCGTGTGCGCCCTGTTCGAGGGCTGGGACGCCTCCGGCAAGGGCGGAGCGATCAAGCGCCTCGTGCGGCCCTTCGACCTGCGCCACGTGCGCGTCGCGCAGTTCTCGGCGCCGACGCCCGACGAGAAGCGCCACCACTACCTGCAGCGCTTCTGGCCGGTGCTGCCCGGCAAGGGCGGGATGGCCATCCTGGACCGCTCCTGGTACGGGCGCGTTCTGGTCGAGCGGGTGGAGGGCCTTGCGACGGAGGCCGACTGGCGGCGGGCCTACGGCGAGATCGTCGAGCTCGAGCGCACGCTGACCGCCGGCGGGATGGTGCTGATCAAGTTCTTCATGCACATCTCAGACGAGGAGCAGCTGGAGCGGTTCGAGAAGCGCCGGGACGACCCGATCAAGGCGTGGAAGCTGACCGACGACGACTGGCACAACCGCGAGAAGCGCCCCGAATACCTGGACGCGGTCGAGGAGATGCTCGAGCACACCGACGTCGAGTTCGCGCCGTGGTGCCTGGTCGAGGCCGAGAACAAGAAGTTCGCGCGCGTGAAGGTGGTGGAGACGGTGATCGAGCGGATCGAGGGCGGGATGCGGGAGCGGGGGATCGAGCCGCCCGCGATCACCGCCTAGAGCGGAACCGCGGCCGTGAGGATCTCGCAGCCGTCGTCGGTGATCAGCACGTTCTGCTCGATGCGAACCCCGCCGAAGCCCTCCAGCTCGTCGACGCGATCCCAGTCCACGCCGTCGCGTCCGCGTTCCCGGGCGAGCAGCGCGGGAACGACGTAGATCCCCGGCTCGACCGTCCACGCCTGGCGCGGCCGCAGCGCGATGTCGACGCGCAGGTGCGGCAGGCCTGGCGGAGGCTGGCGCACCTCGTCCGAGGCGGCGCCGGTGTCGCGGACTCCAAGGCCGACCATGTGGCCGACGCCGTGCGGGAAGAACAGCGTGACCGCGCCGCTCTCCACGAGCGCCTCGGGCGAGCCGCGCAGGACGCCGAGCTCGGCGAGCCCTTCCGCGACCACCAGCGCCGCCGCGCGGTGGACGTCGTGCCACTCCGTTCCGGGACGGCAGGCGGCGATGGCGGCCTCGCCGGCGCGCCGGACCGTGTCGTGGACGAGCGCCTGCTCGGCGCTGAACTTGCCGCCGACGGGGTAGGTGCGGGTGATGTCGCTCGCGTAGCCGCGGTACTCGGCGCCCGCGTCGACCAGCAGGAGATCGGCGTCGCGGAGCTCGCGCGCCGTCGGCGAGAAGTGGAGGACGGCGGCGTGCTCGCCCGCCGCGACGATCGACTCGAATGCGAGGAAGTCGCCTCCGCTCCGGAGGAACGCCGCCTCGAGCATGACCTGCAGCTCGCGCTCGGTGCGGCCCGCGGCGATCAGCGGCACGAGCTCCTCGAAGCCGGCGCGCGTGGCCTCCGCGGCTGAGCGCATGCGATCGAGCTCGACGTCGTCCTTGGGGCGGCGGACGTGGATGAGCGCGTCGCGGAGCTCGACGTCGGCGTCGGTCGCCGCGCCGAGCCGGCGCACCGGCCGGCCGCCGACCCACGTCTCGAGCTCGTCCAGCGGGCGCGTGCCTTCGGGCACGCCTTCCCGATCGCCCTGGAGCCCGGTCCACAGCAGCTCCTCGGCGGTGACCGGCGCGACGAACTCGACCCAGCCGTCGGCCGGGGCGTACGCCAGCACGCCGCCGGGACGCTCGCGGTCCGCGAGGTAGAGGTACTCGGAGTGGGCGCGGAACGGGTAGGTGCGGTCGCCGCGCCCGGGCACCGGGATCTGGTCCCCGGCGGCGACGAGCACGACGCCGCCATCGAGGTTCCATGCCGCCGCTGTCGCGGTGCGCCGCCGTTCGAGGAAGGCTTCCGTCATTGGTTCGAGCTCTAGGCGGCGAAGAGGGTGAGGTCCGGCTCGCGGTCGCCGCGGAGGACCGCCACGTCGACCTCGACGCAGGCGATCCCGCGCGACTCCGCCAGCCGGCGCGCCTGTGGCTTGATCGCGCCCGCCGCCAGGACGCCGCGACAGCGGCCCATGCCGGGTTCCCCGCAGATGCGCTCGAGGTAGCGGGTGAGCTGCTCGACGGCCTCGATGGTCCCAACGCGCTTGATCTCCACGGCCACGAACTCGTCCTGGTCGTCGCGGCACATGAGGTCCACGGGGCCGATGTCCGTCGGCCACTCGCGGCGGACGAGCCTGAGGCCCTCCGGGGGCGCATCGGCGAGCAGCTCCTGGAGCTCGCGCTCGACCCCTTCCTTCTCGAGTGCGGCGGCCTCGCCCATGTCGTGCGTCACGTCGGAGATCACCTCGGCGATGCGGATCTCGAGGCGATCCTCGCTGCCCTTCTTGCGCACGACCATCAGGCCCGGCTCCTCCTCGAGGATGGCGGGCGGCGTCATCCAGTTCTGAGGCTTGTAGCCGCCCGTGTCGGCGTGCACCATGACGGAGCCGTCCGACTTGACCATGACGAGCCGGAGGGCCTCCGGCAGGACGGCGGTGAGGCGGCCGGTGTACACGACCTCGCAGCGGGCGACCATCAGGCGCACGCCGGCCACCGTATCCCCGGGGCCGGATGGCCCGGCCGCATGCTGGGCTACCTCCGTCGCCTCCTGAGCAGCAGCCCGCCGCCGATCCCGAGCGCGGCGAGTGCGGCGGCGATGAGGCCGGGGCGGGCGCGCAGGCGCCGGAACTCCTCCTCGACCTCGGGCCAGAGCATCCGCTCCACGAGCCGGGCGGCCTCCTCCGGGCTCGCGGTCAGCTCGGCCACCGGGATCGGCTCGGCGAACGCCACCTGCACCCGGCGCGGCTTGGGGATGGGGCCGAGGAACAGGCGCTCGGATCCGACGATCGCAGCGGGCACGAGCGGTGCGCCGGTCTCGAGCGCGAGCCGGCCGGCGCCGCGGCGCGGGTGGCCGAGGCTGGTCGGGGTCGCGAATGCGCGTGCCCTCCGGGAAGAGGGCGAGGAGGCCACCCTGGCGCAGGATCGTGCGGGCGGTCTCGAGCGCCTCGGCGTCCGCCTCCCCGCGCCGCACCGGGAACGCGCCCAGCCGCACGAGCAGCGGGCCATAGTGCGCCTCGATCAGCTCCGTCTTCGAAGTAACTCGGGGGTAGCCCGGCGAAGCCGGGCGAAGGGGGCGGAGCCCCATGGATTGGGCGCGACGATGGCCGGGCCCTCTCCCGGGATGTGCTCGGCGCCGGACACGTGCATGCGGAACCAGATCCGGAGAAAGGGGGCCACGATCGCCCTGACGACCGCATACAACGGCCGCGACACGCCCCGCTCCCGCGCGAGGCGGTGCGCCTCCTCGTTCGTCATGTGACGAAAGTTACAACCGGCTTTGCCGAAGCACTCGGCTCGGCCGAGTGCGCCCGGACCCCGTTTTCGGGCGTCCCGTTCGGGTAGTCAGGAGGCATGAGCATCCTGGACAAGATCACGGGGCGGGCCAAGAAGGCCGCCGGCGACCTGACCGGTGACCCGTCGATGCGCTCGCAGGGACGTCGTGAAGAGCGCAAGGGCGAGGAGAAGGAGAAGCTCGCCGACGCTCAGGAGCGTGCCGACGAGAAGGCCCAGGACGTGGCCGATCTCGAGCGTCGCACCTGACCGAGGGATCACCGACACAACGGTTTCGAACGGGCGCCGCAAGGCGCCCGTTCTGTTCGAGCCCCGGAGTACCGTAGGCGGCACGTGACGCCCGAGGAACACACCTCTCACGTCGCCTATCGCGCGGTCCTGCTCGCCGCCGGGCTGCTGCTGTTCGGGCTGCTCTTCCGCCAGCTGGTAACGCTCCTGCTGGCGATCCTCATCACGATCATCTTCGCGATCGTGCTCGCGGCGGCGGCCGACCGCCTCGAGCGCCTGAGGATCCCCCGCTCGATCGGCGCGCTCGCGGCTCTGCTCGGCGGGGTCGCCGTCCTGGGGCTCCTCATCTTCCTGCTGATCCCGCCGTTCGTGGACCAGTCGGACGACTTCGTGAACGACGTGCCGCGGATCGTCGACGACCTCGAGACGCTCTACGCCGACGCCACCGGCGAGGACCCCGGCGAGGTCGGGGACCGGGTCCAGGAGTTCGTCGAGCGCTGGACCGACGACCCCCAGCGCCTGATCGGGCCGATCACGTCCATCGGCCTGAACGTGGCCGGCATCCTCGGCGCGCTCGTCCTGATCCTGATCACCGCCTACTACATGGCGGTGCGGCCCGAGCCGCTCGTGGACGGGCTCGTCAGCCTGTTCCCGCCGCGGCGGCGCGCGCACGTCCGCCACGTGCTCGAGCGGCTGCGGCAGTCGTGGGTCGGCTGGATGGAGGGGGTGGCGATCGACATGCTCATCACCTTCGTCCTCCTCTACCTGGGGCTGACGATCATCGGGCTCGACTTCGCGATCTTCTTCGCGGTCCTGTCGGCCCTGTTGGTGGTGGTGCCGTACTTCGGCGCGATCGCCGGCGCCATCCCGCCGGTGCTGTTCGCCTTGACCGACTCCCCGGGCAAGGCGCTGGTCACGCTGGGCGTCTACATCCTCGTGCAGCAGCTCGAGAGCAACGTGACGATCCCGGTGGTCATGGCCAACCGGACGCGCCTGCATCCGGCGATGGTGGCCATCGGCGTCGTCGTCGTGGGACAGCTGTTCGGGTTCGTCGGCCTGTTCGTGGCGGTGCCGATCCTGTCGCTGCTCACGATCGGCGTGGAGGAGTTCTGGGTCAAGCCGATCGAGCAGTCGGAAAGCGAGCGAAGACCCCAGGGGATCGAGCTGCCGTCAGGCGAGCTTCGTGATCGCGATGACGGCGCCGATCAGCACGAAGACGACGATCAGGATCTGGAGCACGATCCAGAAGCGGGGCATTTCCACCGCCGGGCCTCTACTCGATGATCGCCTGCCGCAGCGCGATGGCCACGGCGTGCACCCGCGTGTCCGCCTCGAGCTTGAGGATGGCGCGCTTGGTGTCCGACTTGACGGTCTCGGTCGACAGGCCGATGCGGCGCGCGACCTCCTCTGTGTGGAGGCCCTCGGCGAGCAGCTGAAGGATCTCTCGCTCGCGCTCCGACAGCGGGGCGTCGGGCCCGACCTGGGACATCAGGAGCGCCGGCGACAGCGACGGGTCCACGAACGGCTTCCCGGCCACCACCGTGCGGATGGCGCGCAGCAGGTCCTCGGGGGGCGAGCCCTTCATCACGTAGCCGCGCGCCCCGGCGGCGATCGCGTCCGAGAGCAGCCGCTTGTCCCCGTAGGCGGAGAACATGACCGTCTTGACCTCGGGACTGGCCTCGGCGATCCGCTTGATCGCCGATATCCCGTCGATCCCCGGCAGGCGCACGTCCATGATCACGACCTCGGGGCGGAGGCGGCGGACGGCCTCGACCACTTCCTCGCCGCTCTGCACGTGCCCGACCAGCTCGAGATCGGGCGTGTCGCCGAACATCAAGCCGAGCCCCTGGCGGACCGTCGGATGGTCGTCGACGGTGAGGCACTTTGTTGGTGTGGTCATCAGACCAGACCCTAACTGGTGTTTATCTGAACGGCCAGTCCAGGTTTCGCCGCAGTGAGCGAGGTATTCGTCGCTCCAGCGAGCGAGGTATCCGTCCGCATATGATGCGCGCGATGTTCCAGTCCATGGTCGTTGGCACAGACGGATCCGAGACCGCCGGCGAGGCGGTGCGGCAGGCCACCGAGCTCGCCACGAGCATCGGCGCGACCGTCCATCTCGTGAGCGCCTACGAGCCGGTGCCCGAGGGGCGTTTGCGCGAGGAGCGCCAGCAGGTGCCGGACGACCTGCAGTGGATGGTCAACCCGCGCGAGGACGTCAGCGAGACGCTCGAGCGCGCCGCCGAGACGATTCGCGAGCAGGGCGTTGAGGTCGAGACGCACGCGCGCGAGGGCGACCCCGCCGACGCGATCCTCGACGTGGCGGAGGAGCAGAAGGCAGACCTGATCGTGGTCGGCAACAAGGGCATGACGGGGGCGAAGCGCTTCCTGCTCGGCAGCGTGCCGAACAAGGTGTCCCATCACGCTCCGTGCAGCGTGATGATCATCCGGACGACCTAGCGCAGCGCTGCGGCGGCGTCCACCAGGCCGTACCCGTAGCTCGTGTCGAACCCGGGCGGCCCGAGGTCGCGCGCCGTGGCCTCGAGGTGCCTCTGCACGGCGTCCGGGGTCGGGTTCGGGCCCAGTCGCCCGGTGGCGATCACGAGGGCAGCGATGCCGCTCACGTGGGGGCTCGCCATCGAGGTGCCCTCGTAGCCGCCCGGCAGGCCGAAGCGGCGGACGCTGAGCCCCCGGAAGGTCTGCTGGTAGATCCAGTCGCCGGGGTCGTCGGGATTGCAGAGGGGGAGCTCCTCGGATGCCTCGGGCTCCGCGTCGATGCCGCCGCCGGGCGCGACCACGTCGAGGTCGGAGCCGAAGTTCGAGTAGTCGGACTGGCAGCCGTTGCGCGTGGTGGCGCCCACGGCGATCACCTGGCCCGCGCGGGCGGGGTAGGCGACGCGGCGGCCGAAGCGGTTCCCCGCCGCCGCCACGATCACGACGCCGCGGCGGTGCGCGAAGCGGATCGCGGCGAGGATCTCGGGGATCTCCGAGGCGACCACGTCGAGCTCGAACTCGAGGCTGAGGTTGATCACGTCGACGCGGTGGCGGGCGGCGTACCGGATCGCCTTGGCGATGGCGACGGAGTCGCCTGAGCCCTCCGAGTCGAGCACCCGCAGCGGCATGATCTTCACGCCGTAGGCCACCCCCGCGGCGCCCGTGCCGTTGTTGGTGGCCTGGGCGATCGTGCCGGTCACGTGGGTGCCGTGACCGAACACGTCGTTGGGGTGGCGGTCGCGGTCGATGAAGTCGTAGCCGCGGACGAACGTCTTCTTGCGCAGGTCCGGCGCGCGCCGGTAGCGGCGGAAGCGCTCGAACGCGACTCCGCTGTCGAGCACCGCCACGGTCGCCCCGCGGCCGCCGGGCGCGCCGGCCGCCGCGGCCAGCACCCACGCCTCCGGCATGTTGATGCCGAACCCCTCCCAGAGGTTCCACTGGAGGCGGAAGCCGGGGTCGTCCGGAGTGAACTGCGCGGCGCGCGCGATGTGGTTGGGGACGGCGTACTCGACGCCGGGGTCCGTCTCGAGCTCGGCGATCGTCTCGCGGACGGAGTCGCCGTCAGCGATGCGATGGACCTTCGCCCCGCCGCCGTCCTCGTACTTGACGACCACCTCATCCGGGACGTAGTCGGCCGCCGCGGCCGGTCCGGCCAGCGAGAGCAGCGTCAGGACGGCCGCGATCGAAGGGAGGTGGGGGGGTATCCGCATTTGGTTACGGTGGACTGCGCAGTGTACGAACGCTCCAACATCCCGCGTATGGGGAAGTTGTGACCGCTTGCGTCACCGGCGCCACGGGTTTCATCGGCGCGCACGTCGCGAAACTTGCGGCCGAGTCGTTCGATGCGCTTCGCGTGACGTATCGCGACCAGGCGCGGCTCGGCGCGCTTGCCGAGGTCGAGGCCGACCCTGTCAAGGCGGACGTCCTTGATCGCGGCGCCCTGCGGCGCGCCTTCCGGGGCTGCGAGGTCGTGTTCCACGCTGCCGGCTACGTGGGCTCGCGGCCGCCCGAGCGGGTGTGGGCGGTGAACGCCTTGGCGCCCAGGATCGCCGTGGAGGCCGCGGCGGCGGAGGGGGTCGGTCGCGTGGTAGTCACATCGAGCGTGGCCGGGATCGGTCCAGCCCCGCCGGACCGGGCGGGCACGGAGGAGGACGTCTACCGCGGCGGAGGGCTCGGCCTCACGTATCCCGACGCGAAGCACGAGGGCGAGTCGGAGGCACTGGCCGCGGGCGCGCGGCTCGGCGTGGAGGTGGTGGTCGTCAATCCGTCGTACGTGTTCGGTGCGCCGCTCGACCGGTCGCGGGCGGGCGAGACCTCCAACCGCATGGTGGGGAACTACCTACGCGGGCGGCTGCCGGCCGTCGTGGACGGCGAGACCAACGCGGTGGACGTGCGCGACGTGGCCCGAGGGCACCTGCGGGCCGCGGAGCGGGGGCGCGCCGGCGAGCGGTACGTGCTCGGAGGTCACGACGTCCGGTGGGTCGAGCTGCTCGAGCGAGTGGCGGAGCTGTCCGGCGTGCACCACCCGCTCGTGGTGCTCCCGACGTCGGCGGGGACGGTGGCCCGCTTCATGGAGGCGGTCGGACTGCCGGGGCTCGTCTCCGCCGAGGGGATCGAGCTGATGGCGCAGAACTGGCGCTACTCGTCCGCCAAGGCGCGCCGCGAGCTGGGCTACCGCGCGCGACCGCTCGACAAGACGCTGCAGGACACGATCGACTGGTATCGCGAGCTGATGGACGGGGGAACCCTCGGCGGCGGCCGTACCTCCCCGCTGTCGCTGGCGGCCGCCGGCGTGCGGCTGGCGGGCCGCACCGGGGTGCTGGACGGCGTGCGGGCGGCCGAGCGGTATCTGGGGCGGCGGCTGGTGGTGCGGCCCTGAGCGCCTTCTTCCCCCGCGACGAGTACTACATGCGGCTCGCGCTTCGCGAGGCCGAGCAGGCGATCGAGCACGACGACGTCCCGATCGGCTGCGTCGTCGTGCATTCCGGCGAGGTCATCGCCGCGGCGCGCAACGAGCGCGAGCTGCGCGGGGACCCGACCGCGCACGCCGAGATCCTCGCGCTGCGCGAGGCGTCGCGGCACCTGGCCGGCTGGCGCCTGCTCGACACCGTGCTGTACGTGACCCTCGAGCCATGCGCGATGTGCGCCGGGGCGATCGTGCTGGCGCGCGTGCCGCGCGTGGTCTACGCGGCGCCCGACCCGAAGGCCGGGGCGGCCGGAAGCGTGCTCGACGTCCTTGGCGAGCCGCGCCTCAACCACCGCCCGGACGTGGCCGGCGGGCTGCTGGCCGAAGAGGGGGCGGCGCTGCTGCGGACGTTCTTCGGGCCTCGGCGGACCTAGCTCGCGGTCCCCGGCCGCCGCAGCCGAGGGTCGAGCCAGGCCACGATCACGTCGACGATCGCGCTGGCGAGCACGACGACGATCGCCAGATAGATCGCCAGCCCGACGATCGGTGGCAGGTCGAAGGTGCCGAGCGTCTCGGCGGTGAGGAAACCGACGCCCGGGAGGCCGAAGATCACTTCTACGTAGAGCACGAAGCCGCCGAAGGCGTGCGAGAAATCGAGGCCCCAGACGTTCACCGGCGGGATCAGGCCGTTGCGTAGGACATGACGGCGGATCAGGCGCTTCTCGTCGAGCCCCTTGGCGCGGGCCGTTCGAACCCAGTCCGCGTCGACGGTGTCGAGCAGCGACGCTCGCACGACCTGGACGTAGGCACCGGCGAAGGGCAGCGCGGCGGCGATCCAGGGCAGCAGCAAGTGGGTGAACCACTGGATCGGGTTCTCCCTGAGCGGGACGTAGCCATCCTCCGGGAAGATCATCCACTTGTACGACAGGAAGGCCCAGAACACCGCCGCGAGAACGATCGACGGGATCGAGTAGGCCACGGTCGCGGCGGTCAGGATGGCCCGGTCCAGCCACTGGCCTCTGTGCCGGACGCAGACCAGGGCGAGTGAGATGCCGAGGCCGATCGCGATCAGGCCCGCGCCGCCCACGAGCGAGATCGTCACCGGAAGCGCGTCGATGAAGGCGCTGCGGAGGCTGCCGCAGCTGTAGAAGCAGTCCACGTCGCCGTTGAAGATCCCCTCCATCAGGCGCACGTACTGCGCCGGCAGGGGCTCGTCGAGGCCGTACTTCTCAGTGGCCAGCGCCCTGGTCTCATTGGTGCCCTTCTCGGCGCCGCCGAGGTGGTAGGAGGGGTCGACGTTGGGGACTGTCCAGAAGAGGACGAACGCGATGACCGACGCGAGCCAGGCGGTCACGACGGCCCAGCCCAGCCTCCGTGCGACGAAGGAGATCATCGGCCGCGGAGGAGGTCCACGCCGAGCTTCCGGTGCGGGTCGAGCGCGCGCCGCAGGCCCTCGGCGAGACCGCTCATCGAGAGCACGAACAGGACGAGCGCGACGCAGGGGGCGAGCAGAAGGTGGGTCGAGATGCGGACGTTCTCGATGCCGTCGGCGATCAGCGTGCCGAATGACGGTTCCGGCGGGTTGACTCCGGCGCCGAGGTAGGACAGCGCGGTCTCGAGCACGACCGCATTGGCCAACAGCAGCATGGACAGGACGAGGATCGAGGGCCAGAGATGGGGGAGGAGCTCGGAGGCCATCATGCGGATCGGGCGGACGCCGAGGGCGCGCGCGGCCTCGACGAAGCGCTGCTCGCGCAGGGCGAGGACTTGACCTCTGAGCGGCCGGGCGATGTATGGGATGTAGACGAGCCCGATCACGAGGATCGGGATCAGCTTGGTGCCGCCCTTGATCTCGATGGGGCCGATGTCGGCGCCGCGGAGGTTGATCGCGGTGCCGAGCATGGCTCCGAGAAGGAGGGCGGGAAAGGACCAGATGACGTCGAAGAGGCGGCTGATGACGGCGTCTGTGCGGCCGCGGAAGTAGCCGGCCGCGAGGGCGAGCGGAATCGCGATGGTCAGGGTGATGAGGAGGGCCGCGAAGCCGATCTGAAGCGACGCCCGGGCGCCGTAGAGGATGCGAACCATGAGGTCGCGGCCGTTCTCGTCGGCGCCGAGGAAGAACTCGCTCTGCCAGGTGGGGCCGATGGGGATGCCGTCGACGGAGACGATGTCCGTCGGCTTCCCGTCGATGGTCGTGCGCTCGGTGATGTGGTTGGCCGCCGGCGTCGTGTGGGCGACGTGTTCGGCATAGAGGGGCGCAGCGAGCGCGGCCGCGCAGAGCAAGACGAAGAGGACGGCGAAGGCGACGGCCGTCCTGTCACTCCGGAAGCCCTTGAGAGCGAGCCGCCAGGGCCCAGGCGCGCGCTTCGCAGCTCTCGCGGGCGGAAGCCTTTGGACGCTGGCCTCTGCGGACGACCTCCCCACCACCTCGACCCTACTGCCTCCAGCCGTGACGCCCCGCGCGCGTGTAGGTCAAGTCTCGTAGCCGAGCTCGGCGAGCTTGTCGCCGATCACCTCGAGCACGGACTCCTGCTCCTCGCCGCTCATGCTCTCGCGCCAGCGCCCTGGGCTCGCGAAGCGGAGCGGCTTGCCGCGGCCCTTGGCCTCATCCGGCACGGCCTCGAAGGAGGTCGCCGACACCGCCCCCTGCACCGCTGCCTCGTCCAGGTCGACGCCGAGCCAGGCCGCGATGCGGCGCAGGCTGCCGGCCGTGTCGGCGCGAAGGGCCTCGTAGCGGATCGTGAGCGAGAGCTCCGCCGGATGCGCCTCGAGCGCCCGCTGCACGCACTGGACCCGGTACAGCCAGTGGGCCGCGTTGGTGCGCAGGAACTCGCGCCTGCCATCGACCGACGCCACGCTGGCCGCATCCGGACCGGCGAGCCAGCCGCCCGGCGACACGGCGTCGAGGAGCGAGTCGAGCACGTCGCGACCGTCGCGGAGGAGGAACACGATGCGCGAGCGTGGGAGGGTCGAGCTGAGCAGCGGCGCGGCCTCCGAGCCGTTGGGCTCCTTGACGACGAGAAAGGGGCGCTCGATCCCGTGCTCGCGTGAAGCAACCGCGCCTTGGGCGGCGAGGCGCTCCAAGATCAGCCTCCGCAGCGGCGGGCGCCAGGCGTGCGCATAACGGTCGTGGAAGAAGTAGCTCGGGTCGGAGCCGGACATCGCCCGCACGTCCGCCGCGGTGAAGACGCCGGCCTCGCCCGTGATCAGGACCGGTGCCAGGTGGACGCCGAGGTAGGGCTCGTTGACGGGTACGGCGTGTGGTCGCACGCCGCCGTCCACCTGACGCATCACTGAGCCCGAGAGCGCCTCCGAGCTGGCGGCCAGGGGATACACGAGCAGCTCCATGAGCCAGGTGCTGCCCGTCCGCGGCCCACCGAGGATCCAGACCACGCGCGGCTCGACCTCGTCGAGCCCGTTCGACTCCACGTTCTCGTTCGCACGCGGAGCATACGCGCGAACTCCCTCGCCCTAGAATCGACCTCCCGGAGGGGTGCCGGAGCGGTTGAACGGGGCGGTCTCGAAAACCGTTGTGGGCCTTTCGGTCCACCGAGGGTTCGAATCCCTCCCCCTCCGCTGTTTGAAGCTGTCGCGTTCTATGCGTGAGGCATGGGGAGCAAGAGTGGCCCCCAGCTAGCGCGAGCTGCCGCGTCTGAACTCGCGACCCTGATAGCGAGACCGTCGCGCGTCACCGCCCTGAGTCGATGTCGCGGGGTCTCGTCTTGCGCTTCGGCGGTGCTTCCCCGACGCCCGCGGCTAAGCAGCCGGGCAAGGGTAAACGCAGCGCAGAGGGCGGCCTCGCGGCCGCCCCACTCGTATGCCGACTCAGCGATTCATGGCCGAGCGTGCGAACCCTCTGATCGAAGAGGTGGCGGCGTCCCAGCTGCAGGAATCGCGCTCACTTCTCAGAGGTCCCGGCCTGTTCCGCGAGGACCGGCGCCGGAGAGTTGTGGTGGCCTGACAGGGCTCAGTCCGACCTGCGCTCCCACGTGACTTCGAAGTCGGGCACCACCGGCCGCATCAGCGTATCGACTGGGCAGTAGCGGGCGACGAGTCCGGCGAGCCGCTCCACTCGCTTGTCGGGCTCGTTGGTCGTGATCGTCACGTGCAGGCGCACCGCCCGGTAGTGAATTGGAACGTCCGCCAGCCCCCGTCGCCCGCGGGTGTCGAGCTCGCCCTCGGCGTGCATCTCGAGGCCGCTGTACTCGAACCGGAGCTTGTCTGCCATGCGGCCGGCGGTGACGTTCGTGCAGGCGCAGAGCGAGGCGAGCAGCAGCTCGAGCGGGCTCTGCCCGCGGTCTTGCCCTCCGCGCGACGGCGGCTCGTCGCTGACGAGCGGCGGGAAGTCGCGCACATGGACCGCGCAGGCGGCCCGGTCGATCATTTCCGCTTCCGCCCGGTTGGTAACGATGTATTCCTCGGCCTCACGCACCCTGGCCATGCCCGCCTCCTCGACCAATCCGATCACAACCTTCCTTTCCCGAGGCTGCCGAGTAGTAGGCCATATGGCCCTTCGCGTGGGTCAAATCGTCCCGCAAGCTGACGCGATTCGGGTGTCGGGCACCCTGCGTTCATCGCATTCCGCGCCCGCCGGAACCGGCGGACGAGCTCGTCGTCTGCCCCGACTTCCGGATCGGCGACCAGATCGTCCGCACCATCTCGATGGTTGCCCGCATCGACGCCGCTGTGGAGCTCACGCTCGACGAGCTCCAAATCGAGCAGACCTACCCACGCGACGCGACCGCGGAGCGGTTCTTCCACGAGCACGCCGCGATCTGATGTCACACCCCGCACCCCGGCGGTCTCCAACAGTGGTGAAGGCCTATCACCGACCGAAGGAGACCACCATGTCGATCATCGAGATCTACCGTGTGAAGGTCGACCCGACCAAGGTCGAGCGCCTGCTCGAGATCCACGATCAGGCCGTCGCCGAGTATCAGCAGCAGGTACCCGAGCTGCTGGGGATCGATCTGGTTCGGCTCGATGACGAGACCTGGCTCGACATCATTCGTTGGAGCGGGCCGGTAGACCCTCAGCAGCTGGAGGCCGCAGCCTGCGCGCCGGCCGCGGCCGAGGTTCACGAGCTGATGGCAGAGGAGCTGGGCCACGACCGCGGCGAGCTCGT
>Ga0081538_10001727_pt1 | contig 22202 bp, 18 predicted proteins | sample TabmetS5T2R1_FD_71022 | JGI IMG/M metagenome (GOLD analysis project Ga0081538, IMG submission 71022) | Tabebuia heterophylla rhizosphere microbial communities from the University of Puerto Rico - S5T2R1 | ecosystem: Host-associated > Plants > Roots > Rhizosphere ...
GACCACGCGCCAGGGGCGCGTTTATGCTCCGCATCGTCTTGGACCCGCCGTGGTCGATCCGGGTCCAGGACGGCTCGCCGCTCGCTCTGATCGCGATGACCAGCGGCGACGGCTGGATCGCTCACGACAACGGCGACCGGGTCCGAATCGGCGTCGGCGACGTCGCCGTCGTTCGCGGCGACGAGCCGTACCTGCTGGCCGACGACCCGAACGCCGAGCCGCAGGTGATCGTCCACCCCGGACAGCGCTGCCAGACGCCGGACGGCGTCGACCTGTACGAAGAGATGTCTCTGGGAGTACGGACCTGGGGCAGCGGACCGGACGGCTCGGTGACCATGATGCTCGGCGTCTACGAGGAGGTCGGCGCGGTCGGCCAGCGGCTCCTGGACGCGCTTCCGAGGACCGTGGTCATGTCCGACGACAGCTGGGACGCGGCCCTCCTGTCGGTGCTCGGCCGTGAGATCACGAAGGACGTGCCGGCGCAGAAGGTGGTGCTCGACCGGCTCCTGGACCTGCTGCTCATCTCGGTCCTGCGGGCCTGGTTCGACCGTCCGGAGGCCGAGGCACCGGGCTGGTACCGCGCCCACGCCGATCCGGTGCTCGGGCAGGCGCTCCGGCTGCTGCACGAGAACCCGTCCTATCCGTGGACGGTGGGCGAGCTGGCCGACAAGACGGGCCTGTCCCGAGCCGCCCTGGCGCGCTCGTTCACCGACATGGTCGGCGTGCCGCCGATGACGTACCTGACGGAGTGGCGGCTGGCCCTCGCGGCCGACCTGCTGCGGAATCCCGACGTCACGCTCGACGCGGTCTCGCGCCAGGTCGGCTACGGCAGCGGGTTCGCCCTGAGCGCCGCCTTCAAGCGGGTGCGTGGGGTCAGCCCGCAGGAGCACCGGGTCGGTGCCACCGCGGGCTGACCCCGAGAGGTTGCCGGGTCAGGTCGCCGGGTCGGCGACGGGCGACTCGTTGGCCATCGCCTCGAGCTCGGCCTCCTCCTGCTGGTCGACCGACGGCAACGGCTGCAGGATCGCCGCCGCCAGTCCGATCGCGACGAGGACGATGCCGGCCGCCACCACGAAGGCGAGGTGGTAGCCGCTGGTGAGGGCGTCGGCCTCGAGTCGCCCGTCGGCCAGCAGTTCGTCGGACCGCGATGTCGCGAGCGTCGTGAGGACGGCCAGACCCAGCGCGCCGCCGACCTGTTGCGTGGTGTTCACCAGGCCGGAGGCGAGCCCGGAGTCGCTTCCGGTCGCACTCGACATCGCGAGGATCATCATCGCCGGGAAGGCCAGGCCGGCTCCGATGCCGACGAGCAGCATGGACGGCAGGATGTCAGGCAGGTAGCTGGCATCCACCGGCGCCCGAGCGAACAGCAGCAGGCCGACGACGATGAGCGTCAGCGCGGGCAACAGCACCGCGCGGCCGCCGTACCGGATCGTCAGGTTGGCCGACACGCCCAGCGACAGGCCGCCGATCACGAGCGCGACCGGCAGGAAGGCGAGTCCGATCTGTACCGGGTCGTAGCCGAGCACGCGCTGCATGTACAGCGAGCCGAGAAAGAACATGCCGAACAACCCGCCCACCATCAGGACCTGGATCAGGTTCGCCCCGGTCACGTTGCGGGAGCGGAAGACCCGAAGCGGCAGCAGCGGCTTGGCCGCCGTCGCCTGGCGGACGACGAAACCGGCCAGCAGTGCGACCGACACCGCGCCCAGGCCCAGCGTGCGGCCGGCGCCCCAGCCGTACTCAGCGGCGTTGACGATGGTGTAGACGCCGAGCATCAGCGCGGAGGTCACCAGCAGCGCTCCGGTGGCGTCGGCTCCCTCCCGCAGTCCGATTCCGTCGTCGGAGTCGATCAGTCGGAGCGCGGCGACCGTGGCCGCGATGCCGATCGGCAGGTTGACGAAGAAGATCCAGTGCCAGTTGATGGTCTCGGTGAGGACGCCGCCGGCGAGCAGGCCGATCGAGGCGCCGCCGGCCGCGACGAAGGTGAACGCGCCGATCGCCTTCGCCTGCTCCCGCGGGTCCGGGAACAGCGCCACGATCATGCCGAGGATGACCGCGGCCGCCATAGCTCCGCCGACGCCCTGGAGGAACCGGGCGCCGATGAGCAGCTCCTGGTTGGTCGCGAGGCCACACAGCAGGGACGCGACGGTGAAGACCGACAGGCCGATCACGAACATCTGTTTGCGCCCGATCAGGTCTCCGAGACGTCCGGCGAGGAGCAGCAGGCCGCCGAACGGGATCAGGTACGCGTTGACCACCCAGGCGAGGCTGGACTGCGAGAAGCCGAGGTCGTCCTGGATGGCCGGGAGCGCCACGTTCACGATGGTCTGGTCGAGGATGATCATCAACATCCCCGAGCAGAGCACGAGCAGGGCGAGCCAGCGCGAGTCTCGACGGGCGGGCGAGGGGGATGGTGGGGAAGCAGGGGTCGTCTGCTGGTTCATGGCCAGCAAGAACGACGCCAGAAGATAGTCTTATTCCAGATGATCTCAAAAAGATCAATTGTTAACGCGGCGTTCGCCTCCGCCTCGGGGATTGCCGACACGGCGTCGGTGTGGACAGCCGACCCTTGACCAGCTCGGTCAGGGCGTCCACCCAGGCGTCGCGCTCCCCTGCCGGCAGGGTGGCGAGGACGTCCTCGTAGATGCCGGCGACGACCTTGTCCGCGGCGGCGACGACCTTGCGACCGGCCTTCGTCACCGTCACGATTCGGGCTCGCCGATCGGTGCTCGAGGGGTGCCGCTCGGCGTACCCGAGCCGCTCCAGCTCGTCCAGCGTCACGACCATCGTCGTCTTGTCGAGCAGGCTCAGCTCGGCCAGCTGCCCCTGGGTGAGCTCGCCCGTCATCGCCTTGGACAGCACGCAGTACGTGCGCTGCGAGATGCCGATCTCGGCCAGTGCCGCGGTCAGCTCGGTCGTCAGCACGTGACTCGCCTGGGCGAACAGGTACAGCAGGTCGGTCGTCGGCTTCGCCGGTGCGGTCGCAGACATATGTTCATGCTATCGAAAAAATCCGCTAACAAACCATCTCGCCGCAGATCGATTCGGGCCACCGACGAGACCACCCGCTCGACAGACGAAATGATCCGGGATGACCTATGTACAGCATGTGGCCGGGATGTTACGTTCTGTCGCGATCGGTCGACGGTGCGAGGTCTGTGACATGGACAGTTGGCATGGTGCCCTTCATCGCAAACCGGTCAATCTCGTAGCGGGGTTTCTACGAGAAAGGGAGTACTTCATGTCGGCTCACGTGAATGCTCGGCGCCGACGGGCGCTGCTCGGGGTCACGGCGTCGTTGGCGATGGGAGTGTCGGTAGCACTCGGCACGGACAGCGCGGCCGCGGCACCGACCGATCCGGACGTCGGCGGACCGACGACCAACGTCGTGGGCGGGGTACCGGCCGCGGACGGCGAGTTTCCCTGGATGGTCCACCTGTCGATGGGGTGCGGCGGCTCCCTGCTGACCAACCAGATCGTCCTCACCGCCGCCCACTGCGTCGGCGGCACCGGCGCAGACACCTCGATCACCGCCTTCGTCGGCAGCAACGACCTGAACGACCCGAACGGTGTCGAGGTGGGATCGACGTACGTGTACAGCGGACCCGACAGCGGCGGCCAGGTCGCCGACTGGGCCCTGATCAAGCTCGCCGCGCCGGTCGACCTTCCGACCCTTCCCCTCGCGACGACAGCCGACTTCGACACCGGCACGTTCACGATCGCCGGCTGGGGCGCCACCTCGGAAGGCGGCGGCGGGTCCGACACGCTGCTGAAGGCCGACGTGCCCTTCGTCGACGACGCCCAGTGCGGCCAGGCGTACCCCGAACTGGTCGCGGACGAGGAGATCTGCGCCGGCGACTGGGACAACGGCGGCGTCGACACCTGTCAGGGTGACTCGGGCGGGCCGATGTTCCGGCCCGACGGCACCGGGGCGTGGATCCAGATCGGGATCGTGAGCTGGGGCAACGGCTGCGCCCGCCCGCAGAACCCGGGCGTCTACACCCAGGTGAGCTTCTTCGCCGACGAGATCCAAGCCGCCGCCGCGGGCCTATGACCCTGCGGCGATAGATCAGACGCCGCGCGGAGTGCGTCATCCCCGTGAGGTACTCCGCGCCGGCGTCGCCAATCGTCCACCTCTTCTCGAGGCAGCTCCGCCTCGCCGGATGCTGCCCATCCGCATCAGGGAGCACACCATGAGACTGGTCCACAGAATGAGCCTGGCCGCGGCCGGAGTCGCGGTCCTGTTGACGGGGTCGCAGCTGTCGGCCGCCGGCGCACCCGACGGTCCGACCGCGACCGTGGCGCCGGCGCCGGACATCCCGATCGAGAACGTCCAAGCCCACCTGGCCGAGCTGCAGCGCATCGCCGACGAGAACGGTGGCGACCGGGCCACCGGCCAGCCCGGCTACCGCGCGTCGGTGGACTGGGTCGCCGCCACCCTCGAGGCGGCCGGCTACATCGTCACGGTCCAGGAGTTCACCACCTGGTTCGGCGAGACCAGCTGGAACGTCATCGCCGAGACCTCCGGCGGCGACCCCGGTTCGGTCGTGATGGCCGGCGCCCACCTCGACGCGGTCGTGGCCGGCATCAACGACAACGGCTCCGGCAGCGCCGGGGTGCTGGAGACCGCCCTCCAGTGGGCGGCCAGCGGCCAGACCCCGACGAGCAAGCTGCGCTTCGCCTTCTGGGGGGCCGAGGAGCAGGGCCTCATCGGGTCGAGCCACTACGTCGAGACCCTGCCCGCGGACCAGCTGTCCGCGATCCAGGCGTACCTCAACTTCGACATGATCGGCTCCCCCAACCCCGGCTACTTCGTGTACGACGACAACCCGGCCGGTACCGAGCTGCGTGACCTGTTGACCGCGGAGTTCGCCGAGCGCGGCATCCAGAGCGAGTACATCGACGTCGGTGGCCGGTCCGACCATGCCAGCTTCATCGACGCCGGCATCCCGACCGGCGGCACGTTCACCGGCGCCGAGGGCATCAAGAGCGCCGACCAGGCCGCGAAGTGGGGTGGCACAGCGGGCCAGCCGTTCGACGTCTGCTACCACCAGGCCTGTGACACCGTCGACAACATCGACGCGGCGGCGCTCGACGCCCACGCCGACGTCATCGCCGACGTGGTCTGGCAGCTGGCCGGCGCCGGCGCCAGCGAGCTCGACTCCCTCGCACCGGCCGCCTAGCCCCGCTAGCCCCCATGGCGAACCACATCAAGCAACTGGTTTGGTCTCGTCAGACATCACGGTCCTCCTTGCGTACGTCGAGGGCGGCGTCAGCGCCCCCCGGCTGGGTCGTGGTCGGTGTGGTGCCTTCGACGTGGACGTCGGGGAGCCAGGCGAGCCACGACGGCAGGTACCAGTTGCACTCCCCGAGGAGCTTCATGGTTGCCGGGACCAGGACCGAGCGGATGATCGTGGCGTCGATCAGGAGGGCGACGGCGACGCCGAAGCCCATCTGCTGGAATGCGATGGTGTCGCCCATCGCAAAGCCCCAGAAGACGGCGATGATGATGAGCGCGGCACCAGTGATCAGGCGGGCGGACGAGCCGATGCCGAAAGAGATCGCGGTGTCGGTGTCTCCCGTTTGGGAATAGCGCTCACGGATGCGGCTGAGCAGGAAGACCTGGTAGTCCATCGAGAGACCGAAGAGGACGGCGAACAAGAACAGCGGCACCCAGGCGTCGATCGTCTCGGCCTGGCTGAGTCCCAGCAGTTCATTGCCGATCCCTTCCTGGAAGACGATAACGAGCAGCCCGTAGGCCGCCCCGACCGACAGCAGGTTCAGGCCGATCGCGGTCGCTGACACCACGATCGAGCGGAAGGCCAGCGTGAGCAGGACGAAGCTGAGGCCGAGGACGAACAGCAGCACCAGCGGAAGCCAGTAGTCCACCGTGTCGTGGTAGTCGAGCTCTTCGGCCGTGTCGCCACCCACATAGACGTCGGCCTCGACCCCGGCGAACGCATCGGGGACGGCGTCGTTGCGCAGCTCACGGACGGCGTCGATCGCGTGCTGTCCGTCGGGATTCCCCGAGATCGGCACCGTGACCCTGGCAACCGTCCCCGCCTCGTCGGCCTCGACGACTGGCTCGCCGAAGATCGGGCGGTCCTCAAGCTCACCCTGCAGCCTGGTAAGCGCGTCCTGCACGGCCGGCCCGTCGACGTCGCCGGCGACCGCGATCTCGACCGGCTCGGTCGATTCCATCGGGAACTCCTCGCGGAGCAGGAGGTAGCCCTGCTTGGACTCGAACCGATCGGGCAGTGTCGCCGCCCCCGAGGTGCCCGTGCCGAGCGCGAGCACCGGCGCCGACAGTGCCAGCAGGAAGCCGGCGGCGATCACCAGGCTCACGACCGGACGACGCATCACTCCAGCGACGACGGCACCCCAGAAGCGACCCTCCCGTCCGGCCCGCCCGGCGGCCCGCCCGAACAGCGGGATCCGCAACGCGTTCACCCGGTCCCCCAATAACGCCAGAACGGCCGGCAGCAGCGTCAGCGCCGCGATCACCGCGACGATCCCGACCAGAATCGCACCCGCGGCGAGGCTGCGGAAGATCGTGCTCGGCACCAGTAGCAGCCCGCACATCGCGAGCACGAACGCGATCCCGCTGAACAGAACGGCACGTCCGGCGGTGGCGCCTGCAACCGCTATCGCGTCCGGCTTCTGTCGCCCCTTCAGCCGCTCCTCCCGATACCGAGACAGTGTGAATAGCGAGTAGTCGATACCCAGCGCCAACCCCATGCCGATCAGCATGTTCTGCGTGAACACGGACAGGTCGTACGCCTGCCCCAGTAGCGCTACCAACGCGAGCGCCACCACGATCGACGCCATCGCCAGCATCAGCGGAACCAGACCCGCCACGACAGCGCCGAACACCAGCAGCAACACCACAAGCGCCACCGGGGCACCGAAGAACAGCTCGCCCTTCTTCAGGTCCTCCAACGACGCGGAGTCCTCATCGGTATCCGCGATCCACTCCCCGGTCACCGCGGCCCGGATACCCGGCTCGTCGTCGAGTCGCTGCACAGCCGCCACCACGTCGTCGACGTCGTCCTCCCCGTCCCGGCCGAGCGCCACCAACAAAGCCGTCGCGTCGCCGTCCGGCGAAACGAGACTCCGATCTTCGCCATAGGTGACAACCCGCGTCGCGCCCGCGGCGCGGAGCTCGCCATCGAGTGCGGCAACGTGTTCCCGGACGGCTGCCGTCCGAACGTCGCGGTCCTCGGCCCGAACGACGACGACCTCGGTGATCGCTTGCTCGTTCGTCGCCTCCTGCGGGAAGCCCTCAGCGAGAATCTGCTCTGCCTGCTTCGACTCGGTCGTCCTCGTAACCTCCGCCTCGCCCTCGAACGCCAGCAGTGTCGCCACCAAACCGAAACTGGCCACGATCAAGACCAGCCACACACCCACGACCAGCCAAGGCCGGCCATTGCACATCCGAGCGAGCCTCTCAGTCATCACACACACCTCCAGACGACGAGCCCGCGACGAGTCGATCGAGCGGGTGTCCGGCCACTTTGGTCAGATCCCGCGACGATGATCGCCGCAGCGACGATCGCGTCACTGCCGACGACCAGCGCGTCAGGGTCGGGGCGGCGGTGCTGTTCACTGAGCCTGAATGTGCCGAACATGGCTCGATACTCGCCGGAACAGACGGCGACGGCATCGGCCTAGGGTCTGGACCTCAGGATCAGACCGCAGGGGGAAGCCTGTCCGGCCTCGAATCTTCATGAGCTTCATGGTCCTTACCGGCGCCCGCACCGAAGCCTGCCTCCCAGTAAACGCACGCAGCCGAGCAGAGTGGGCAGAAGTCCGTTCTGCCTCCGGCATGGACGGCCCAACAGTCGCCGAGTGTGTCCAGCGCTTCGCCACCAATCGCCGCGCAGCAGCGATTCCCGCTGAACGCCAGTCGCACCCGACCGTGGATGTGTCGCAACCCCGTCAGTTCCTGAGTCAACGCCGCAGGCGATCCTCAGGCCCTCGCCCACGGCGAGTCAGGTCGGTGCTGCCTGAAGACGTGCGGCCACCCCGGCGTGATCCGACGGCCAGATGCCCCTTCGACGTGCCGAGCCGAAGCGCCACACCGCCAGCACGCGTCCCGCACCGCCCCGCGAGGGTGTCCCGACCAGGATGTGGTCGACCACGGCGGCGGGCTCGCCGGTGGTGGCAACGTGTGGGTTCGTCGGATCCCAGGTCGGTTCGACGCATCCTGCCGACGCGTACCGCCAGGCGTTGACCAGCACCTGACCCGGTACCACGGGCGCAGTCAGGTGCCCCTCCAAGAGGCGCATCTCGTCGGATTGAGCTTCGGCGTTGAAGTCCCCGGTCACCACCGGCGGATACACCGACCTGTCCGCGCGACTCACCAGCCGAGCCAGACTGGTCACTTGAACGACCCGAGCAGCCGATGCGGCGGGATGAGAGTCAAGATGGGCAGAGAAGAAGCTCAGGGTTCCACCCGGTGCAGCGATGCGAGTCGACAGGACAATGCGTCCGCTCCCTCGTTGGTCCGGGTCGGGCAGAGCAACCGTCTGCTCTTCCACGATGGGCCACCGGCTCAACACCGCATTTCCCACCGCAGCCGCGGACGAGTCCCCGGGAAGGCGCTCGCGCCAGTGAGCTGGGGTCGGTGACGGTGCCCACGCCCACGCCATCTTCAGCTTCCCGGCCAACAGTCCCGCAGCGTTGCAATCGTCGGTCGCCCACACCTCTTGCAAGCCGACGATGTCGGCGTCCAGGTCCGCGAGCTCCTCGGCTATCACGTTCAGCCGGGCGGCCCAATCCCCGAATCGCCACCACAGGTTCCACGTCGCCACCGTGATCCCCGGCGCACTCATAGGTCCCATCCCTAACCTCTCTCGCGCACCATGGCGCTCATGATCGGTAGAGGCACTCGAGGTTCGGTGCGTGACACTCGACGTCTTATTGTTGCCCGGCCATATCGAGGACGTACCGGGCGATCGAGAGCCGCTGTCCACCGATTTCATGCGTTCCCCTGGTCCCGGTGTCCAGCCATCCCCGGCTGCGGTAGAAGTCGCGCGCTTCCGCGTTGTCGACGATGACATGGAGGTCCAGTCGGCGATACCCCCACCTGACACACGTGTCGACCAAGGCGGCATGGAGTTGGCGGCCGATGCCACGCCCACGCATCTCCGGAGCGACGTGAAGCGCGCGGAGCATCGCCCCGCGTCCGCGCTCCTCCACCAACCCGAAGCCGCAGCGGTCTGCACCGACAAGGGCGACGAGCATGAGCCGCCGTCGGCTGGTGCTCTCGTTGAACCAGTCCTGCCAGTGCTGATGGACCTCGTCGGGCAGACGTCTTCTCGCGTCCGGGGCGAGAAAGGACTCGTACGCCGACAGCCGCGACGTCGTGTGCAAGGCGGCGATGGCGGAAAGATCCGACGGCCGAGCCGGCCGCAGGGTCACCCTTTCGCTCTGGGTAATCGGTAGCGCCCCTCCGTCGGTCCCATGCTCGCCTGGATCAACTCCGAAACAACTAGCCGAACATCCTGGCTGGCGAACCCAAGGTACCTTCACGCCGGACTGCAGATCCCTGGTCACCCGCACTAGTACCGCACGCTGCGCTGGTTGCCCCACGCCGACGGTTCGAAGTCCGAGTCACGGTGCGAGTCTGCGTCCGCGCCTTTCGAGAGCTCGTCAACAGCACCGTCGCGAGGCCTCGGCCCCGCCGTTTCCTGACGCAACCTGAGGTCGGCGCGGACGCGAACCTCAGACGAGTCGAATTCCGGGGCTGCACCACACCTGCTCAGGCGGTAGCTGGATGGCAGCCGAGATGGCCGGGTGGCGCACGGTCGTCGTGGCACGCCCCCTCGTACGACGACCGTGCGCCACTCGCCGGTCGGGCCTGAGTGGTCGGGGCCCGAACGGTCCGGCCTCGCGGGTCAGTCCTGAGCGGTGCGGCGACTCCGGCACGCGACGACGACCCAGCCGAGACCGATCGTCGCGATCACCGCGGAGCCGGCGACGAAGGAGCGCAGCGGGCCGGGCGCCGTCAGCATGACGGCCGCGATACCCAGTCCGGTGATCACCGCGGCCGCGCGTGGGACGACGCGACTGCGATACATCGCGATCGCGAGCAGCACGGCTCCGACCGCGCCGAGCACCATCGCGATGAAGTACCAACCGAGCTCGGGATCGCGGAACAGCGCGTCGAGCATCGGCAGCAGCGCCTCTCGGTCGTCCATGGTGGCGATCTGGGTGGCGGTCAAGGACTGCACCGAGACGGTGGCGAGGCCGAAGGCGCCGACGACGACGAGGCCGCCGCCGATCATCGCCAGCCGCGGCATACGCGACTGTACGAGGTCGGCCAGGACGAGGGCGACGCCGACGAACGCGATGGCGCCGACGAACGCGAGGCCGCTACCGATCTCGTTGCGCGTCGCGGACTCCGCGAGCTCGTCGAGATAGCGCGCGGTGTCGGGTTGGTCGGCCTCGTCCTGGTACCACGGCGTCGCCAGCACGCGGGCCACGAGCGCGAGCAGCGGGGCGAGGAGCAGGACCGCCGCGCCGGTCGTCGAGAGGCGCGAACGTACCGACGAGTCGACCGATGTTACGGCTGTAGCTGTCATGACGATGTTCCTTCCGAGGAGCGGTGTCGGGTTCGATCTCGACTGTCGGCCAGCGACCCCGGTCGGCGCCTCGGGACTGCCACCGGTCTTCGACTCCGTGCCAGCACGGATGCCGCCGGTACGAGCCGGGGGCGAGGATCGAGCCATGGGGAGCACACCCATGCGGCAGCGCACCGCGGCGATCGTCGTCGTTTCCGGCTGCGCGCTCGTGGCCGCGACCGTGGCCGGCATCCTGTGGATCGAGCACCGGATCGACGAAGCCGGCCGATCCGACCTCACCGACTTCGGCGTCGACGACGTGTGGTTCATCTCCGCGATGGCGAGCGCGACCGTGGTCGGCGCGATCCTCGGACTGCGGCGGCCCGAGCACCCGGTGGGCTGGCTCTTCCTCGGATTGGGCGAGAGCATCGCGCTCAGCGGTCTGCTGGACGTCTACAGCCTCTACGGCGTGGTGGCGGCGCCCGGCAGCCTGCCCGCCGCGGAGGTCGTCGCCGTCCTCAGCGACGCGTCGTTCATCCCGTGGTTCACCCTGCTCACGCTGATCCTGCACCTGACCCCGACCGGCCGGCCGCTGTCGCGCCGATGGGGCTGGCTCGCGGCGGCGAGCGTCGCCGCCGGCCTGCTGTGGATGCTGACCAGCCTGGTCTGGCCGGACCCGCTGGACCCGCCGCTCGACGAGGTGACCGGGCCGATCGCGCTGCCCGACCAGCTCGACGCCGTCCTACGGGTGACTCGAACCAGCCTCGGCGTGCTGACCGGCGCCGGTCTCGTCCTGGCCGGCGCCTCCCTGCTGCTCCGGTTCCACCGGTCCGATCGCGACGACCGGCGGCGGCTGCTGTGGCTGGTGGTCGCCGTCGTCCCGCTGCCGGCGTACGTCGTGCTCGCCTACGTCGCCTCGCCGGACTACCCGCTGCTGCTGTACGCGGCGACCGGCGGCTTCGTGTTCCTGATCCCGATCGCCACCGGGCTCTCCATCGCGAGGTACCACCTGTACGACGTCGAGCGGGTGCTGAGCCGGGCGGTGACGTACCTGCTCGTCTCGGGAGTCCTCGCCGTCACGTTCGCCGTGGTCGTCATCAGCATGGGACGGATCGTCGGCGACCAGGGCGGTCGGTCGCAGCTGTCGGCGGTGGTCGGCACGCTCGCCGCCGTCGCGGTCGCCGCACCGGCCTACCGGGCCTTCCAGGAGGCGATCGACCGGCGGTTCAACCGTCGTCGGTTCGACGTCGTGCGCCGGGTACGGGCTCACGTCCGAGAGCCGACGGACCAGTCGATCGAGTCCGTACTCCGCCAGGCGCTGGCCGATCCCGGGCTGCGCGCGGCGTACTGGGTGGGCGAACGCGGCCGGTGGGTGACCGAAGGCGGTCACCCGGTCGAGCCCGGGCCGGACGACCTCGAGGTGCGTCGCCACGACCTGCCGATCGCCCGCGTCGCCTACACCGTGGAGACCGTCGAGCCCGAGCTGGTCGCCGCCGCGATCGACGAGGCGCGGCCGGAGCTCGAGAACGCTGGACTGCGGGCCGCGATCGCCCTCCAGCTCACGGAGGTACGCGAGTCGCGGCAGCGGATCGCCGCCGCCCAGCTCAGCGAACGACGGCGCGTCGAGCGGGACCTCCACGACGGCGCCCAGCAGCGGCTGCTCGCGCTGGCGCTCCAGCTCCAGGCCGCCCAGGTCAACGGCGATCCGGAGCGGCTCCGTGAGGCCGTCGAGAGTGGGGTCGGTGAGCTGCGAGCCGCGGTGGCGGAGCTTCGCGAGCTCGCCAACGGCCTGCACCCGGCGGTCCTCACCGACTCCGGCCTGGGCGCGGCGCTGGACGACCTGGCGAGCCGGCTGCCGCTACCGGTCGACGTGCGAGTCACCGACCGTCGGTTCGCCCCGCCGATCGAGTCGACCGCGTGGTTCATCGCCTGCGAGGCCATCAGCAACGCGGTCAAGCATGCCGACGCCTCGGAGATCGAGGTGCGGGTCGAGGCGCCGCCGGGCGGTCTCGTCGTGCGCGTGAGCGACGACGGCAGCGGTGGGGCCGATCCGCGCGGCGCCGGCCTCCGGGGAATCGCCGACCGGGCCGAGGCAATCGGCGGGTCGGTCCGGGTGGAGGCTCGGCCGGGCGGCGGAACGGTCGTGACCGGGGAGCTGCCATGCGAGTCGTGATCGCCGACGACTCGGCGCTGTTCCGAGAAGGACTGGCCCGGCTCCTGGCGGAGGCTGACATCGAGGTGTCGGCGATGGTGGGCGACGGTGAGCGACTGGAGGCCGCGGTTGCGGAGCATCGTCCCGACGTCGCCCTGGTCGACATCCGGATGCCGCCGACGTTCACCCACGAAGGGGCGCGCGTGGCCGTCCGGCTGCGCGAACGCGACCCGGCGCTCGGCATCCTGCTGCTGTCCCAGTCGCTGGAGAGTCGCTACGCCGCCCGGCTGGCCCAGAACCACCCGAAGGGATTCGGCTATCTGCTGAAGGACCATGTCGTCGACGTCGCCACACTCGTCGACGCCGTCGAGCGGGTCGGCGCCGGAGGCACCGCTCTCGATCCGGACGTCGTCGCCTACCTCCTCGGCCGACGCACGGCGCGGGACCGGGTCGCCGCCCTCACAGCCCGGGAACGCGACGTCATCGCGCTGATGGCGGAGGGCCGGTCGAACGCCGCGATCGGCCGGCGACTCGTCCTCAACGAGCGAACGGTCGACAGCCACATCAGCAGCATCATGACCAAGCTCGACCTGCTGCCGCAGTCCGACGACCATCGCCGCGTCCTGGCGGTCCTCGCCTGGCTGCAGCAGGACTGAACCGGCGACAGTTCACCTGACCGACACGTGGCGGTGACAGGTCCGTCAAAAGGGACACCTAGCGTCGTCCGCGTCGGGCGGCCGGCCCGACCGACGGGAGGCGGGGTCGTCAGCATGGTGGTGGTTCGAAGCAGCGAGGTCAGAGGGTCGGCGTTCCTCCTTCCTCGGCTCTGGCACCGAGGCATGACCCGAACCGTCCGAGGGATCGCCCGCTTCTCGTCCGGCGACGACCACTCCCGGCGCAACGCCCAGGTGGCCGCGGCGACGATGGCCCAGGAACGGCGCCAACGCGAGGAGGTCGACCACTTCCTCACCGCTCACGCGACGGGTTCCGACCGCGCGGCGGCCGAGGCGGTCTGACGAGGTGGTCTGACCGGGCAGTCTGACGAGACGCCGACGGCACCGGCCAGCTCGCGACGGGCCGATCTCGGACGTCGGCCGTCCGGGTGGGGCATGCTGGTGGCATGGAGGAGGACGGCCGCACGTCGCGCCGACCGCGTCGGCGATCCCGGCGACGGCGCCGGCACCGAGCGCCGAAGCCGCCCGAGCCGACGAGGGCGGCGGCGTCGGCAGTGGAGCCGACGCCCTCCGCCCCCGACTCGGCGTCGACGTCGACGGACACTCCGAGGGCGACCCCGAAGGCCAAGCCCACGGCGGGTCGTCGCCAGCCGCCCGGCAAGCCTCGGGGCAACATCCCGGCCGCCGACCGCGCCGGCATCAGCACCTCGATGGCGATGCGGGCCCGCGAGGTCTCCCGTCCCACCGACTGAAGCGGCGAAGGGCCGTCAGGGCGCCGGCGGCAGCACTCCGGAGCGCTCGTACGAGTGGAGCATCTCGATCCGACGGGTGTGCCGGGGGTCGCCGCTGTACGCCGTCGAGACGAACAGCTCGACGAACCGGGTGGCCTCCTCGACCGAGTGCATTCGGGCGCCGATCGAGATGACGTTGGCGTCGTTGTGCTCACGGGCCAGTCGCGCGGTCTCCTCGTTCCAGACCAGCGCGGCCCGCACCCCGGCCACCTTGTTCGCCGCCATCTGCTCGCCGTTACCGGAGCCGCCGAGGACGACGCCGAGGCTGCCCGGGTCGCGGGTGACCGCGTCGGCCGCGCGCAGGCAGTAGGGCGGGTAGTCGTCGTGGGCGTCGTACGTCGCGGCGCCGTGGTCGACGACCTCGTGGCCGGCACCGGACAGCCAGGTCTCGAGATGGTCCTTCAGCTCGTAGCCGGCGTGGTCCGACCCGATGTGCAGTCGCATGGCGGCCAGTGTCCCAGACCGCTCCTCGGCACAGGGTGCTCAGTCGAACGACGGCTTGCGGGTCCGGGTGCGCTTGAGCTCGAAGAAGCCGTCGGTCTTGGCCACCAGAAGGGTGCCGTCCCAGAGCCGGCCGGCGTCCTCGCCGCGTGGGATCGGCGTGACGACCGGCCCGAAGAACGCGGTGCCGTCGACGTGGACGACCGGGGTGCCGACTTCGAGTCCGACCGGTTCCATGCCCCGGTCGTGGGACGCCCGCAGCGCCTCGTCGAAGGCGGTCGACTCGGCCGCGTCGGCCAGGTCCGCCGAGAGGCCCACCTCCTCGAGGGACTCGACGATGACGTCGCGGTCGGGCTTGCGGCCGGCGGCATGGATCCGGGTGCCGAGCGCCGTGTAGAGCTCGCGCAGGATCCCCTCGCCGGCCCCTTGCTCGGCCGCGATGCACACCCGCACCGGACCCCAGGCCCGATCGAGGAAGCGTCGATAGTCGGCCGGCTTGTCACGGCCCTCGTTGAGAACGGACAGACTCATCACGTGGAACCGGGTCCGGACCGGCCGTACTCGCTCCACCTCCAGCAGCCAGCGGGAGGTGATCCAGGCCCACGGACAGGCCGGGTCGAACCACATGTCGACGTCCTGGTAGGCGGCGGAAACCGTCTGAGCGGCGGCGGACGGGCTCATCGACGCGGTCACGGTAGGCCTCCTCCGAGGCGACAGCACGCGTACGTCCATCCTGCACTACCGGGACGGCGATCCCGACCATTCCGTACGCCGTAACCCAGGCGTTGCCGGATCGCGCCGCCGTCGACTCGGAATCCGGACGTTCGACATGCGAGGATTGCGCGCATGCCAGGTATCAACCTCACTCGGGACGAGGCCGCGGAGCGCGCCAAGCTGCTCGCGGTCGGCGCGCCTCCGGTCTCCTACACGGTCGAGCTCGATCTCGGGGCATCGTCGGACACCACGTTCCCCTCGACGACCGTCATCCGGTTCGGCTGTTCCGAGCCTGGTGCCTCCACCTTCGTCGACCTCGTGGACGCGACGGTGCACCAGATCACCCTCAACGGACGCAACCTGGATCCCGACGAGGTCTACGCCGACAGCCGCATCCGGCTCGACGACCTGGCCGCCGACAACGAGCTCCGCGTCGTCGCGGAGTGCACGTACTCCCACACCGGCGAAGGGCTGCACCGCTTCGTCGACCCGGCCGACGACCGGGTCTACCTGTACTCGCAGTTCGAGGTACCCGACGCGCGTCGGGTCTTCGCCAGCTTCGAGCAGCCCGACCTCAAGGCGACGTTCACCTTCCACGTCATCGCGCCGAGCCACTGGGAGGTCGCCTCCAACGCGATGACCCCGGAGCCGCAGCCGATCCGCGACGGCGCCAGCGTGTGGCGCTTCGAGCCCACCCCGCCGATGTCGACGTACATCACCTGCCTGGTCGCTGGCGAGTACCACGTCGTGCGCGACTCGTACTCCGGCGACTACGGCGAGATCCCGCTCGGCCTGTTCTGTCGCCAGTCGCTGGCCGCGCACCTGGACACCGACGAGCTGCTCGCGATCACGCGACAGGGGTTCGCGTTCTTCGAGTCCGCGTTCGCGATGGCGTACCCCTTCGGGAAGTACGACCAGATCTTCGTGCCCGAGTTCAACATGGGTGCGATGGAGAACGCCGCCTGCGTGACGTTTCGAGACGAGTACATCTTCCGCAGCCGACAGACCAACGCCGAGTACGAGACCCGGGCCAACACGATCCTGCACGAAATGGCCCACATGTGGTTCGGCGATCTCGTCACGATGCGGTGGTGGGACGACCTGTGGCTCAACGAGTCGTTCGCCGAGTGGGCGTCCCATCACGCCGCGACGCGGGCCACGAAGTACACCGACGCCTGGACCGGCTTCTCCAACGCCCGCAAGACCTGGGCGTACCGACAGGACCAGCTGCCGTCGACGCACCCGATCGCGGCCGACAACTACGACCTGGAAGCGGTCGAGGTCAACTTCGACGGCATCACCTACGCGAAGGGCGCCGCGGCGCTGCGCCAGCTCGTCGCATGGGTCGGCGAGGAGCAGTTCCTCGCCGGGCTCGCCGCCTACTTCCGCACCCACGCGTACGGCAACACCGAGCTGATCGACCTGCTGTCGGCCTTGGAGGACGCGTCCGGCCGCGACCTCGGCTCCTGGGCGAAGGAGTGGCTGCAGACCTCCGGCGTCAACACGATGCGGGCCCGGTTCGCCGTCGACGCCGACGGGCGGTTCGAGTCGTTCGTCGTCGAGCAGTCGGCGGCGCCGGACTTCCCCACGCTGCGACGGCACCGGATCGCCGTCGGGCTCTACGACCGCACCGAGGAGGGCCTGGTGCGGCGAGAGCGGTTCGAGACCGACGTCTCCGGCGCCGAGACCGAGCTCGCCGACGCCGTCGGGCATCGGCAGCCCGACCTGATCCTGCTCAACGACGACGACCTGAGCTACACCAAGATCCGGATGGACCCCCGGTCCCTACAGACCCTGGTCGACCACATCGACGAGATCGACTCGTCGCTGGCCCGAGCGCTGTGCTGGGGCGCCGCCTGGGACATGACCCGCGACGCCGAGATGCGCGCCCGCGACTTCGTGACCCTCGTCCTGCGCGGCGTCGGACACGAGACCGACCTGACCGCCGTCCGGTCGCTGCTCGCCCAGGGGCAGGTCGCCGTCGACAACTTCTCCGACCCGACGCACCGCACCGAGCTCGCGGGCCGGTGGGAGTCCGGCCTGCGGACCTTGGTCGAGGCGGCCGAGCCTGGGAGCGACCACCAGCTCGCCCTGGTCCGTGGCTACGCGGCCGCCGCCCGAAGCGACACCGCGCTGGCCTGGATCGCGGGACTCCTCGGCGGCGACGTCGACCTCGACGGCCTGGCCCTCGACCCCGACCTGCGCTGGGCCCTGGTCGGCTCGCTCGCCCGCGCCGGCCGGATGGACGACGCCGACATCGACGCCGAGCTCGCCCGCGACAACACCATCTCCGGCCGGGAGCTGGCCGCGGCCGCCCGAGCCGGCCAGCCGAGTCTGGACGCGAAGGAGCGGGCCTGGGCGGCCGCGGTGACCCGCGACGACGTCCCCAACGAGACCCAGCGCAGCATCGCCCTGGCGTTCCAGGTCCCGGGGCAGGCCGCTGTGCTCGAACCGTTCGTCGACCGCTATCTGTCCGAGGCGGCCACGCTCTGGGAGACCAAGGGCGTCCAGCGGGCCTCCGTCGCCCTGGTGTGCCTGTTCCCCCGGGCCCTGCCGCGTCAGGACGTCCTGGACCGAGTCGATGCCTGGATGTCGTCGACGCAGGCCAATCCGGCCGCTCGGCGCCTCGTCGGTGAGGGCCGGGCCGATCTCGAGCGGGCGCTGCGGGCGCAGGCACGGGACGCCGCTCCGGCGTGAGCCGCGACGTCGGCGCCGTCGCACTGGGTCCGTCGCACTGGCGCCCGTCGCTGGGGGTAGGTGAATCCTGAGACTCGCCGGCGTGCCGCAGGCTTCGCCTGCCGCCAACGGAGCGGGCTCAGTCGGTGTGGAGCGACTCCGGGCGGCGGGCGTGGTCGCCGAGGAGCTGGAGACCGGCGACGATGCCACCGGCGAGGTCGCCCGCGCCGAAGGCACTCTGCATCGAGAGGATGGCGAGGCCGGCCGACTTCTCGTCGACGCGGGATCGAGCCTGCGTACCGGCGACGACCTCGACCTCCCGCGTCGCCGGATCGACCAGGACGAGCACGCTGTCGTCCGGCGCTGGCAGCGCGGCGTGCAGATGCTCGGCGTGCGCTCGCGCTCGATCGTGACAGGCGCCGACGTACACCGAGAACGGATGGCCGCTGGCCTCCGCGGCGTAGTCGATCGCCCGGTCGATCGCGCGTCGCTGGTCGACCGTGAACGCCTCGCTCCCCCTCGCCCCGGCGTCGCCGGACTCCGCGTCGGCGTCGGTACGAGCCGGACCGGAGGACTGGGCTCCGAACTGCTCGCTCTGGGCCAGCCAGGTCACGCCCGGGCGGTAGCGCGACCCCTTGGCCAGTGACGGGGCGAAGACGAGCAGCGAGATCAGGGCGGCCAGCCCGGCGGGAATGCCGACGAAGATCAACAGCACTTCCATGGCCGACATCGTCTCCGCGTCCGGCCACGACGTCGGCGTGTCGGCCGACGCGGGCACGGCGACGGCGACGGGAGCGAGCGCGACGGCGGCCACGGCACCGACTCGGGTGGCGACGCGGAGCGCCCCTGGCGTACTCAGCGGCATGTCGTCACGGTATCGAGTGCGGCGCTCGACGTACGAAGTGCCCCTGAGCCTCTAGCCTGGCGACCATGACCGACCTGGACGAGCTGTCCGCGCTCGAGCTCACGGCCGCCTATCGACGCGGCGACACCACGCCGACCGAGGCGACGGAGCACTTCCTCGACCGTGTCGAACGGCTCAACGACGTCGTCGGCGCCTTCGTGACCGTCACGGCCGACGCCGCGCGCGCAGCGGCCCGCGTCGCGACCGAGGCGTACCGTCGAGGCGACGACCTGCCTCCGCTGTACGGCGTCCCGACCGGCATCAAGGACCTCAACCTCACCGCGGGCGTCCGTACGATGCTCGGCTCCGCGGTGTACGCGGACTTCGTGCCGACCGAGTCGGACGAGGTCGTCAAGCGGATCGAGGCCGCCGGTCTGATCAGCCTGGGCAAGACGAACACACCCGAGTTCGGGTCGCCGCCGTACACCGAGCCGGCCGTGGCGCCGCCGGCCCGGACGCCGTACGACCTGACCCGGTCCTCCGGCGGCTCCTCCGGCGGCGCCGGCGCGGCCGTCGCGGCGGGCCTGGTCCCGATCGCGCAGGGCTCCGACGGCGGCGGCTCGATCCGGATCCCGGCGAGCGTCTGCGGATTGGTCGGCTTCAAGCCGAGTCGAGGTCGGATCAGCCAGGCCCCGCTGTACGGCGACATCAGCGGACTGTCGACCGCCGGGCCGCTGGCCACCACGGTGCGCGACGCGGCCGCCCTGCTCGACGCGTTGGCCGGCCGCCACCCGGGCGACCCGACCTGGGCGCCGCCACTGCCCGAGGGCGAGACGTATCTCGCCTGGTGCGACCGCGACCCGGGCCGACTGCGGATTGCCCGGTTCGCCACGCCGGTGATCGGCACCGCGACCGTCGACCCGCCGGTGCTCGCGGCGTACGAAGCCGCGTCGGAGCTGCTGACCCGGCTCGGCCACGAGGTCGTCGACGTCGAGGCGCCGCTGTCGTCGGCCGCGGTGCCGGTCTTCGAGACGGTGTGGTCGGTGCTCGCCTGCGGCTGGCCGGTGGCGCCGTCGCAGGAGTCGAAGCTGCGGCCGCTGACTCGATGGCTTCGCGGCCGCGGCGCCACCACGTCCGGGCCGGACTTCGCCGGGGCGATGATCCAGATGCGACAGGCGGCGGCCGCCGCGCTGGTCCGGCTGCACCCCTACGACGCGGTGCTCACGCCGACGCTGGGCAAGCTCCCGGCGCCGGTCGGCGGCATCCGCGACGACGACGATCCCGCGGCCGACTTCGAGGCTCAGAAGAACTTCACGCCGTTCACCGCCGCCTGGAACGTCACGGGCATGCCGGCCGTGTCGCTGCCGACGGCGTGGACCGACGGCAGCGATGCCGCGCCAGTGCTCCCGATCGGGACGATGCTGGGTGGGCGGCCCGGGGAGGATCACCTGCTGCTCGCCCTCGCCGCTCAGGTCGAGGCGGCCCACACCGATCCGGACGGGGCGCCGTGGCGGCGGCCGGCGGTCGCCCTCGAGTCGGCCGGGCGGGCTGGGACGCCTGGGTAGCCGGGCTGCGATGGACGCCGCTGCTCGGAGGGACGCCGCTTCGATGGACGCCGGTTCGATGGACGCCGACGGCAACGCCGCAGCCGGCGAGCCGCGACCGGACCCGTTCCCGCTTCGCGGCGCGTCGGTGACGATCGACGCCTGGACTCCGGAGCGCGTCGACCGGATCCGGCCGTGGCTGCGTCCCGACGCCGAGTGGAAGACGTGGGACGCGCCGGACCTCCCCGGTCCCGCCGATTCCGAGGCGGATCGGTTCGCCGCCGGCCTGGTCGACCACCCCTGGCAGCCCGATCCGCTGACCGGCCGGCCGCAACGGTTGTGCGTGGTCGCCGCGAGCGCCGCGATCGGCCTGGTCAGCTGGCATTGGGAGGACGAGCCGTCGGGCTGGCGACGCATCGGGATCGTGCTCTACGACCCGACGCGATGGGGCCGTGGCTTGGGCACCGAGGCGTTCCGGCTCTGGTCCGACTGGCTGGCGGCCCTCCCCGACACGGGTCGGCTGGACCTCGCGACCTGGTCCGGCAACGTCCGCATGATCCGGGTGGCGCACCGGTGCGGGTTCACCGACGAGACCCGACTGGGCGGCACCCGGATCGTCCGGGGCGAGCGCTATGACGGTGTGATCCTGGCTCGTCCCGTCGGGTGAGCCGCGCCCGGTTTTGCGCCCTGGCGGTTGGTCTGCGGCGGCCGACACCAACCGCCAGGGCGCAAAACCGGCTGGGCTACCGTGCCCAGGTGAGCACCGGACAGCCGCCGCCCGACGCCGCCGCCCAGCCCGACACGTCCGCGCAGCCGAACGCCGCCGCGCAGCCTGAGGCCCCGGCCAAGACCGACGGCACCGGACAGCCGCCGCCTGAGGCCGCGGCCCAGCCTGAGGTCGCCGCGCAGTCTGAGGTCGCCGCCCAGCCCGACGCGGCCGCCCAGCCCGACGCGGCCGCCCAGCCAGACGCCGCCGCCTCGTCCGACGGCCGCTATCCCCCGGCCCGGCGCGACGACGTCGTCGACGTCCTGCACGGCGAGCGGGTCGCCGACCCGTACCGCTGGCTCGAGGACGCCGACTCCCCCGACACCAAGACCTGGCAGATCGCGCAGGACGAGCTCCTCGCCACCGCCCGCGCCAGCTGGCCGGCCCGGGAGCGCTTCGCCGATCGGATCGGCGACCTGATGCGCACCGGCGCGGTCGGCACCCCGGTCTGGCGCGGCGAGCGGGCCTTCTACACCCGGCGCGAGCCCGACCAGGAGCACGGCGTCCTCCTCACCCGCGACCCCGACGGCACCGAGCGCACCCTGGTCGACCCGATGGCGCTCGACCCGACCGGCGTTACGACCCTGGATACCTGGCAGCCGAGCAAGGACGGCCGTTTCCTCGCGTACCAGATCTCGACCGGCGGCACGGAGGCCTCGGCGATCCACCTGCTCGACGTCGCGACCGGCGACGCCGTCGACGAGCCGATCGATCGGTGCCGGGTGTCACCGGTCGCCTGGCTCCCGGACAGCAGCGCGTTCTACTACGTACGGCAGCTGCCGCTCGACGCCGTACCGGACGACGAGGCGCAGTATCACCGGCGGGTCTGGCTGCACCGCCTCGGCGCCGATCCCGCCGACGACCCGATCGTGTTCGGGTCCGACCTCGACAAGACGACGTTCTTCGGCGTCTCGGTCAGCTTGGACGGCCGGTGGCTGGTGGTCAGCGCGAGCCAGGGCACCGCGCCGCGCAACGACGTCTGGCTGGCCGACCTCGCGCCCGGTGCGCTCGAGACGCCCGACCTGCGACCGGTGA
>Ga0081538_10001728_pt1 | contig 22198 bp, 17 predicted proteins | sample TabmetS5T2R1_FD_71022 | JGI IMG/M metagenome (GOLD analysis project Ga0081538, IMG submission 71022) | Tabebuia heterophylla rhizosphere microbial communities from the University of Puerto Rico - S5T2R1 | ecosystem: Host-associated > Plants > Roots > Rhizosphere ...
CCGGGCGGGGCGCGGCGGCCCCCCCCCCCCCCCCCCCCCCCCCCCCCCGCCGCCGCGCCCGACGACGCCGCCCCCGGCCCCCCGCCCGCCGGTGGTGACCGGGCCGCCGCGGCCCACGACCCCGCCGGTCGGCGCGCCTCAGCCGCGGCCGCCGGCGCCGCGTCCGCCCGTCGTCACGGGGCCTCGCCCGCCGATCGTGACCGGCCCGCGCGCGCCGGTGCTCCTTCCGCCCGCCACCCGCCGGCTCGAGCTCGTCGGCCGCAACCTGCTCGCCGACGGCGGCGAGCCCGAGGTCCGGCTCGCCGGCCGACCCCTGACCGTGGCCGAGGCCGACGACGGCCGGCTCGTGGTCGAGCTGCCCGAGGAGGGCGCGACCGCGGGGACGCTCGAGGTCGACCACGGGGACGGCGAGGTGACCACCTACGAGCTGGCGTCCGACGACCCCTGGGCGCCGGAGGGGACGTGACCGTGGAGCGCCCCGGCTACGCCGTCTTCACCCTCCGCAGCGGCGAGGCGCTGGAGAACGTGCCCGCTCACGCCGACTGCCTGACCGGCGCCGGCCGCGCCGCCTCGCGGCTCGACGGCGGCCCGCTCGACCGCGCGCTGCGCCACCGCGGCGACGGCTTCCGCGCCGAGGCCGTCTACCACGCGCGCCGCTCGCTCAACGTCGCCGGCGAGCAGCACCGCGGCTACGACGACGTCGAGGAGGAGCTCGGCCTCTCGCGCACGTACCGCGTGCGGCTCGCCGACCCCGCGGCCACGCCCTTCGTCCTCGACCGCCTGCGCGCGCTGCCCAGTGTCGAGTCGGCGGCCGTGCAGACGCTGGCCACCGCGCCGTTCGAGGCCGCCGTGGCGGCCGGCGCGCCGACGGCCGAGCGGGCCGGCGCGGCTCACGCGATGGTGCGCGCCGACGAGGCGCTCGACATCGAGCCCGGCGACGAGCGCGTGACCGTGGCGTGCGTCGACTCGGGGATCGCGCTCGGGCACGCCGAGCTGCAGCGCAAGCTGCTCGCGGGCTTCGACTCGGTCGACATCGGGCTCGGCGCGGTCGGCCCGCAGCTGCGCCTGGTCGGCGACAGCCGCGGACACGACTTCGCGCCGCTCGACGACGTCGGCCACGGCACCCACGTCGCCGGCGTGATCGGCGCGCAGGGCTGGCGGATGCCCAGGGGCCTCGGCGGGCGGGCGCTGATCCTGCCGATCCGGGTGCTGGCGGGCGCGCGGCCAGGGAAGGGCACACGCCCGGTCGGCGTCGGCGCGCTGCCCGACATCGACGCCGGCATGAAGATCGCGGTCGACCTCGGCTCGCAGGTCATCAACATGAGCTTCGGAACGCGCGGCGAGCAGATCGCCGAGGGCGCGCCTCCGCCGCACCAGGCGGTGGTGACCTACGCCACGCGCTACGGATGCGTGCTGATCGCCGCTTCGGGCAACAGCGGACGGCGCGAGCGCTTCTACCCCGCGGCGCTGCCGGAGGTCGTCGCCGTCGGCTCGGTCGACCTCGAGGGGCGGCCGTCGCGCTTCAGCACGTCCGGCGACCACGTGGCGATCATGGCCCCCGGCGAGCGGATCTACAGCTCCGACCGGCGCGGCTACCGCGCCGCCAGCGGCACGTCGTTCGCCGCCCCGTTCGTCGCCGCCGCCGCCGCGCTGCTGCTCGCGCGCCGGCGCCGGCAGGGCCGCCCGCGGCCCGCCCCCGCCGAGGTCCGCACGGCCCTCGTCGGCTCCGCCCGCAACGGCGTCCTCGACGCCGCGGCGGCGCTGCATCACCTCGACGCTCAGGAGGCGTCCCCATGAACAGCAGGCAGGAGCTGGCCCACGAGAGCGAGCTGCTCGCCATCGTCGTCGCCAAGAAGCTCGTCCCGGCCGGCGCGTTCCACGACCGGGACGTCCGGGAGATCGGGCTCGAGCTGGTGCGCAAGGTCGAGAGCGCTGTAGACCGGGAGTCCCGGCGGCTGCTGCAGGAGGCCGCGCAGCATCCGGGCAAGCCACCGCCGGGCGTCGTCGACGTGCTGAGGCGCGGCCTCGGCATCGCGGGTGCGCGGCGCTACGCCAAGCTCGAGCACGCCGACGAGATGAGGACGCTGCCGCTGCACGAGCGCCAGCTGCGGCACTGGATCGCCCACCCGATCACGCAGGACAAGAAGGAGCTCGAGGCCGGGATCCGCATCGGCCTCGGAATCGCAAGCGCCAACGACAAAGAGATCATCGAGGCCCGGCTCGGGCAGCTGTTCAGGAGGGACGACGACATGGCAACCGTGTTCATCTTCGACCCGAGGGCCGTCCCGCTGGGGTTCAACGCGACGTTCTTCAAGAACATCGTCGGCAACGAGGTCGAGAACTCGATCCCGGCGGTCTCCGACGAGGTGCTCGAGGCCACCCAGGACTTCATCTTCGGCGCGATGTCGCTCGACGGCTTCCTGCCGCAGACGTCCGAGCCGGTGCTGCGGGAGACCGCCCGCCGGCTCTCGTTCGAGTCCGGCGGCAAGACCAAGCGCCTCACGCCGGTCGGCGGCGACCCGTTCATCGTCAACCGCGACGCCTACGACCTGATCCGCAAGGAGATCGACGGGCTCCGCACGCCGGCCGGCGCCGCCGCGAACGGTCAGGCCTTCTACGAGGAGCTCGCCTTCGTGGGACGCCTCCTGATCGGCAACGCCGGCTCGGTGCCGATCGACACGCCCGGCCTGCGCGCGCGCGTCCAGGAGGCGCTGACCGAGTACGTGCCCGGCCAGGCCGGCGGCACGCTGGAGCTGCCGCCGCTCGACGCCGCCGAGGTCGCCGGCACCGATCTGGTGCGCGACAACATCCGCGCCGTCGCGCTCATCTACGCGGCCTGGAACCTCGAGGAGATGCAGCTCTTCCGGGTCCACGACCGCGTGCTCGAGGTGTTCATGAACGGCCAGCTGCCGGTCGGCTTCGACAACGGTGGCCGGGCGCTCTCGGACTACTACTTCTCCTCCGACGAGCTGAAGATCTCGGAGGCCGCGCGGCGGATGACCTACACCCGAGTGCTCGGCGTGCCGGGCGGCGAGGTCTCGCGCGAGGCGCCGCCGAACCAGATCTTCCAGGACCTGTTCCTGGCGCTGCTCGCGCACGTCTCCGAGTTCGACCGCCAGCGCCGCATCGCCGACGTGGTGGCCGGCAGCAACTCGCGCGACGACATGCTGTCGCTCACCGGCGAGCAGGTGCGCAAGGCCGGCCGCGACCTGGCCGCCAACACGACGCTCTACGGCTACGGCGGCGTGTTCTTCGTCGCCCAGAAGCTCAAGGACCAGGTCGAGCAGGTGCTGCGCAACCTCAGCACCCCCGAGATCCTGTCCGCCTATGGCGTGCAGAGCCCGTTCCAGGTCGTCGAGCGCGTGTGCGCGAGCGACTTCGGCGGCAAGGTCCCGAACATCGTCCGCTACAAGACGATGGCCGAGGCCGGCAAGCTGATCCTCGACATCGTGGCCGCCAACATCCCGGCCTGGCTCGGGCTGTCGGGCAACGACCTGTTCGAGGACCCGTTCGACACCGGCGAGGGCCCGCCGCCGGACATCCCGCGCAACGTCCAGCGCCAGCTGGCGCGCGCGGTGGAGGACTGGCTGACCGTCAACGGGATCACCGACGAGCAGCGCTCGCGGCTCGGCGAGCCGAAGATCACGCAGGCCGCGCCGAGCATCCCGACGGCCACCGACGGCGCCGGCGGCGCGGCGTTCGACCAGCTGCGGCAGATGGTCGCCGGCGGCCAGATGCCGAGCATGGACCAGCTCAAGGCCCTGCTGCCGGACACGGGCAGCATGGTGAAGCTGTGATCCGGGAGGTGAGAGCGAGAGGAGGCTGATATGCGCGAGCACAGCGCGGCAGCGGGCGCCAAGTCCCTGCTGCACGGCGCGGCGCGGCACCTGGGCACGCTCGATCCCGTCAGCCAGCTCGGTGACGTCCTGGACGAGTCGCTGTCCCGCCCCGCCGGCGACGACGCCTATCGCGGGCACCACACGCTCGAGCCCCTGTTCAGCGAGTCGGCGGCCGGCAGCCTGGCGTTCGACCTGCTGCCCGGCGGCCCGTGGGCGAGCCCGAGCGACCGCGTCGCGATGGCCACCGACACCGCCCGCCGCCTGACCGAGCGCAACTTCGGCCGCCGGGCGCGCCAGTGGCTCGACGGCCACATCGACGTCGCGTCCTCGCTCGGCGGACGGTCGTCGACCTGGGGCGCCGCGCTGCGCAGCGGCTTCGGCCGCGACGGCGCGCTCGAGTCGGCCCTGCACATGGAATGGGGGCCGCAGCTGATGGACGCGCTGCCCGCGCCCCTGCACCGCGTCGTGCGCATCGTGCACGCGACGGCACCGGGGCTGGCTCCGGCCATCTGCACCGTGAGCACGACGCCGCGCGGCGGCAGCCAGCAGGTGACGTTCGCCGTGCCGCGGGCGCTCCCGCTGGCCCGGCTGCAGCCGCTGATGAAGCGGCTCGGGCTCGGGCACCAGCACGCGAGCCTGGTCAGCGCGGTGGCGCTCCTGCTCGGGGCGCGCTACGTCCTGCCGCCGGACTCGGCGACGGTGACGGTCGGCGTCAACCGGGCCGGGGCGCGGCTGCGGCTGGACGTGCACCTCGACGCGATCCCCGACCCGCCGCCGGAGATCACCCGCCTCCTGCGGCTGCAGATGAGCGAGCGCCCGGGCAGCCTGCGCGCGTTCCAGGCGTGGGTGGCGGCCCTCACGCCGGAGGGCTACGACGGCCCCGGCCGGCTGTCGGTCCTCTCGGTGATCGTGCGCCCCGACCGGCCGGCGCGGCTCGCGCTGCACCTGTCGCCGGCCGTGCTCGAGCGGCCGCGGCGCCGGCGGCGGCGGCCGATCCGCGACGAGGAGGACGACGTCTGGACCGTGCCGCGCGACGAGGTTCCGGCGTCGGCGTGGCTGCCCGCGGGGGCGTCGCCATGACCGCCGTCGCCGACCAGACGCTCGCGCCGGTGCGCGCCGCGGTGCGCGACGTGCTGCTGCGCACGCCCGCCTTCCGGGCGCTGCCCAAGGACGAGCAGAAGCGGATCGCGCACAACACGACCAAGGTCGCCCGCTACATGATCGACGCCGGCGGCGAGACCGCCGGCGTCCCGATGTCCGCGATCGTCTCCACCGGGCTCGCCGACCCGCCCGACCGCGCCCGCCAGGTGCTGGACGCCGGCCGCCAGGACAAGACGTCGATGGAGCAGTTCGCCAAGACCGGCGCCACCGCCGCGCAGTCCGGCGGCAAGGCGATGACCGACCTCGTCAACAAGGTCAACTTCCCGGCCTTCGTCGGCGGCCTCGTGGAGGGGACGTTCAACGCGATCGTCAACTCCTCGATCAAGCAGATGGAGGCGTACTCGAGCCTCGTCGAGAACATCGCCAAGTCGGTCGACGAGTACATGCGCGACAACATCACGTCGAACCAGGCGCGCGACTACCTGGCCGGCCGCTACCCCGAGCACCTGAAGGTCGACACGCGTCGCGGCGACCCCAAGCTCGTGCCGGTCCGCGGCGGCAGCACGCGCGGACGCGAGCGCCCGGACCGAGGGCGCGGCGGGTTCGCCCAGTCGCTCGCCTCGTCGGACCTCCCGCTGCCCGACTTCATGAAGGACCTCGGCCTGCCCGAGCCGATCACCCGGCTCGACCCCAAGACCGCCGAGGAGACGCTCGTGCCGGCTGCGCGGCGGCGGATGGCGATGGACCGCCAGCAGCTCCTGGCCACGATGGTCCTGATGGGGATCAACCGGCTGATCGTCACCGACGGCCGGATCAGCGCCAGCTGCGTGTTCGAGCTCGACACCGTCGACGCGATCTCGCAGTTCGCGGACACCGCGGCGACGTTCGACGAGACCACGACCACGCGCAAACGCGGGTGGCACTTCTGGTTCATCCCGTCCGAGGTCCAGCGCACCACGTCGAACTTCAACGTCAGCACCTACAGCTCGACCGAGTCCGAGTCGCGCGCCGAGCTGCACGCGAGGCTGGCCGGCAACGTCGACATCAACTTCCGCAGCGAGACGTTCCCGCTCGAGCGGATGGCCGACCTCCTGCAGATCCAGGAGATCGAGGCCAAGGCGCCGGTCGCCGCGGCCCCGGCGGCGCCGCAGCTGCCGCCGATGCAGCTCCCGCCGCCGCCTCCGCTGCCCCCGCTGCCCGGCCAGTCCCCCGCCCCCGCCACCCCGCCGGCGACATGACCGCGCTGCTCCTCGAAGCCCCACCCGGAACCGAGGAGCTGCTCGAGGCGCTCGCGCTGGCGCGTGAGGCGGCGCCCCCCGTCGCGCTCGCCCTGGCCGACGACCCGCTGCGGCTCGACCTGCCGGCGCTGCCCGCGCTCGTGGTCGCCGCGCCCGAGGTCCTGCGTGCGCTCGGCGCGCTCTACTTCGCCGCCCGGCTGGAGGACACCGGGCTGCTGCGCGCGGTCGACTGGCTCGTGCGCGAGCGGGCCACGCTGCGGATCCCCGCCTCGGCGGCGGCGCAGCTCGAGGACATCGCCCGGCGCCGGCCGGAGGAGCTCGCGGCCGACCAGCGCGCGCGGCTCTACGCGCGGCTGTTCGCCGTCGGCCCGGCGTCGGCGAGCGACCCCGGCAGCGCAGGGTCGCGCTTCGAGCCGCTGCTGGCCGCGCTGTGCTCGGCGCTCGTCGCCTGCGGCGTGCGCGGAGCGGGCGCGCCCGGCGATCGCGCCCACGCGGCGGTCGCCCACGCCGCCCGCGAGCTGGCGGTGGCGGGCGGAGCGGCGGCCGGCAGCGGCGTGGCGCTCTTCGTCCCGCGCGTCGAGGGACAGCTGCGGCGCGCCATCGCCGTGCTGTCCGACCCCGGGATCGGCGCGCTGGTCGGCCAGCGCGCGTTCTGGGCGACGCTGACCGCGCTGCTCGGACCCAACGCACCCGACCACCGGCGGCTGCTCGACATCGCCCGCAACGGCCAGCAGGTCCTGCGCTGGCTGGCGGACGTGGCGGCTCAGCTCGCGGGCCCGGCCGGGGTCGCGCCGGCCGTCCCGTCGATCGCCGTCACGAGCGCGGCCGGCTGGCTGCAGGCGTGCGGCCTCGCGCTGCCGCCGCGCAGGGAGGGATGGGTCTGAGTGCCTACCCTGGCTCCCGCGAAGGGCACGGCGCACGTTCCCCCCGCGCTCCCGCGGCCGTACGCGCGCCCGCCCCGGCCCGACGCCCTGCGCCCGGACCCGGCGACGGTGGCGCTGGTCCGCGACCAGGTGCGCGCGCTGCTGCTGGCGACGCCGTCGTTCTCGGCGCTCCCCGCGGAGCGGCGGCGCCGGCTGGCCGGGGACCTCGTGAAGGTCTCGGCCTACGCGGCCGAGTGCGTGCGCGACGACTGGTACCAGTCCGAGCGCCGGCTGGGCCAGCGCCCGCTGGTGGCGCGCACGGTCCCGGTGGCCGAGGCGCAGGCCGATCAGCGGCCGGGCGCGGGCTTCGAGCCGGGAGCGGCGCAGAAGGTCGGCCAGGTCACGCGCCAGACGCTCGACGCGATCGCCTTCCCCACGTTCGTGGCGGAGCTGATCCGCGGCACGTTCGACGCGATCACCCAGGCCTCGGTCAAGCAGATGGAGGCGTACGGACGCCTGCTCGGCAACGTCGGCCGCTCGGTGGATGACTTCATGAACCAGAACATCTCCGACAACCAGGCGCGCGATTGGCTGGTCGAGAGCTACCCCAACCACCTGCGGATCGAGAAGCGCGGCGGCTCCCCGGCTCCGCAGCGTCCCGGCGCCCGGCAGGCGCGCACGCCGCAGCGCCGGCAGACCACCGTGGAGGCGGTGCTCGCGCCGGTCGAGGGCGCGGGCCCGCCGCTGCCGAACTGGCGCGGCGACCTCGGCGTGAGCGGGACGCCGTCGCTCGACGAGTCGTGGCTGGAGGAGAAGCTCGTGCCCGCCGCGCGCCGCAAGCTGGCCCAGACGCGGCTCTCGATGCTCTCGACGATGGTGCTGATGGGGATGAACCGGATCACCGTGACCGGCGGGAAGCTGCGCGCGACGATGGCCTTCCACATCGACACGTCGGACTTCGCGCGCGAGGAGCGGGCCACCGACCTCGACATCCGGCACGCCGCGCAGGGCGCGGCGAACATGGGCTGGTGGTCGGCGTCGGCCTCGGTCTCGTTCGCGTACGTCTCCTCCACGCGCAACCTGTCCGAGAGCGAGATGAACGTGGCCGCCGACCTCACGAGCGAGGTCGAGATCCACTTCAAGTCCGACGCGTTCCCGCTCGAGCGGATGGCGGGACCGGCCCAGCTCGGGACGATCGTCTCCCACACCGCGGTGCCCGAGGCCAACGCGCCGATCTCCTCGACCGGCTCGCCGATCACCTGGGGCACGGATGTCAAGCCGGCCACCGTGCCGACCCGCGACCGCAAGGAGAGCACGCTGCCGAAGCTCGGCGAGCTGCCGGCCGTCCGCGAGCCGGTCAAGCCCACGCCGCAGCCGGAGAACGACCTCAGGCCGAAGGACGAGGTCGAGGCCGAGAAGAAGAAGCAGGCCGAGGAGAAGAAGCGGGCCGAGGAGCCGAAGCCCGAGGAGACGGTCGAGCCGGCCGTGGCGGACGGAGGCACGGCATGACCGGCCCGCTGGCAGGCCCGTACGCGGCCGACGTCGGTGCCGGCGCCATGCCGGTGAGCCGCGCGGTCTCCGACCTCGTCTCCGCCCAGGTCAACGCGCTGCTGTCCTCGAGCGCCGCCTGGCACGAGCTCAGCCCCGCCCAGCGCGCGGAGCTGTCGGCCAACCTGAACAAGGTCGCGGCCTACTCGGCGGCGCTCGTGCAGGAGGACTTCGCGCTGTCCGAGCGGCTTGGGCAGACGCCGATGCTGCGCAAGCAGATCGTCGAGCCGCCGCTCGCCGAGGCCGCCGCCGACCCGCCGCCCCCGCCGCGTGCGGACGAGTTCGCCCCGCGCGCCGTCAACCAGGTCGCGCGCGTCACGCGCGAGACGCTCAACGCGATCGCGTTCCCGACGTTCGTGGCCGACCTGATCAAGGGCACGTTCAACGCGATCGTCGACGCCTCGATCCAGCAGATGGAGGCGTTCGGGACGCTGCTGGCCAACGTCGCCAAGACCGTTGACCAGTTCATGGCCGACAACATCACCGACAACCAGGCGCGCGACTGGATGGCCGCCCAGTACCCGGAGCACTTCAAGGTGTCGGTCTCGCGCGGCGGCTCCGGCGCTTCGCGCGGCCGACGGTCGCCCGCCCGCGGGCGCGAGGAGGACGAGGGCGGGTCGGCGAAGCTGACCGTGCGGTCCGGCTCCGACGGCAAGAACAAGCCCGACTTCCGCCGCGACCTCGGGCTCAGCCGCAACGTCGACCTCGACGACCGCAGCGCCGAGGAGGTGCTCGTCCCCGCGGCCCGCCGCAAGATGGCCCAGCAGCGCCACCAGCTGCTCTCGACGATGGTGCTGATGGGGATCAACCGCATCGTCGTCACCAGCGGCCGCATCTACGCGCGCATGGGCTTCTTCATCGACGCCACCGACAAGGCCCACGCGGAGTCCGCCTCGCAGTTCGACGTCAGCCACAGCTCGACCGCCGGTGCGGGCTTCCTCGGCGGCGGGTTCGTGTCGCGCACGTCGGTCGCCTACGTGTCCTCGCAGAAGAAGGACTCCGACGCCTCGATCAACGTCCAGGCCGACCTCACCGGCGAGGTCGACCTCAAGTTCAAGAGCGAGACCTTCCCGCTGGAGCGCTTCGCCGACATGGGCGCGATCCAGCAGATCCAGGGCAACACCGCCAACCCGGCGGCCAACACACCATCGACGTCGCTGACGAACCCGCCACCCGCACCTGCGCCCGCGGGGACCTGAAGGAGGGCCGGCCACCATGACCGACTACAGGCAGACGGCCATCGAGCTGGCGCTCGCCGCGGGCGACCCGCCGAAGCGCCCGCTCCCGTTCATCCTCGCCGGGCCGGTGGTCCGGCGCGCCGAGCCGAACGGCGTCTGGTTCTGGTTCGCGTGCAGCGCGGAGATCACCGGCTGCACGCCGCAGATCACCGTGTACGACAGCAAGGGCGCCGTCAACGACACGCTCGCCAACGACAAGGGCTGGATGCGGCTCGACAAGCCGGAGCTGCGGGTGGCGCGGCTCGGCGAGAAGCTGTGGGTCGCCCTGGTCAAGGCCAAGCCGCTCTCACGGCAGTTCACCAACGCGTGGTTCTACGGCTACGAGCTGACGATCTCGTCGCGGAACTTCACGACCACGGTCACGGGCCAGAACCTCGGCCTCGCCTATCCGCCGTTCAAGTACCCGACGTTCATGCTCGGCAACGACGGCGGCCAGCGGCTCGTCCACGGCTCGTGCCGGCGCCCGGGCGCCGAGGGCGGCGATGCCTACGCGACGTTCGACGCCTGGCTGCGCACGCCCCAGACGAGCCCGCTGCTGCCGGGTCGCACGTTCGCGCCGATCTCCGACAGCGCACTCCGTCCGTCCGCGCTGATCCTGACCGGCGACCAGATCTACGCCGACGACGTCGCCCTCCCGCTGTTCAGGGCCGTGCAGCGACTCGCGCGCGACCTCTTCGGCTACGTCGAGCGCGTCCCCACCGGCGACGGCCGCGGGACCGTGTCGGTCGACGACTACCTGCCGATCAAGAGCGGCGCGGCAGCTTCCGCCAACACCCGCAAGGCGCTGACGAGCCGCGGCAGGAGCCCGATCGGGTTCACGACTGACGACGGCGAGGCGCACCTGCTCTCGTTCCCCGAGTTCGCGTCCATGTACCTGCTCGTGATGAACGAGCAGCTGTGCCGCGACTACGGCGTGGACGACGGCACGTCAGTGAACCTCAAGGGGTTCCCGGCGGCCGTCGGAGCGTCGCGCCGCGTGCTGGCGAACATGGCCACGTACATGGTCTTCGACGACCACGAGATCACGGACGACTGGAACCTCGACCTCGAATGGGTCACGAAGACGGGCACCAACTCGACGGCGCGCCGTGTGATCGCCAACGGGCTCGCCGCCTACTGGGCGTTCCAGGGCTGGGGCAACGATCCCGAGGCGCTCGAGCCGCTCAAGGCGCCGATCACCGCCCACCTCGACGCGATGCGCGGCGCGAAGGGCACGCCGGCGGGCGCTGCCGGGGCGTTCGACCGGAACCTGTTCGCCCAGCACTGGTCGTTCGTGGCGCCGACGAGCCCGCCGGCGATGTGCGTCGACGCGCGCACGACGCGCGCGTTCCCGCCGGGCCAGACCGCCGTGCTGACCGGCGAGCGCGTGTGGCCGCACATGCGGCGGCTGGCCAAGCGCCACCAGCTCCGCAAGGGCGCGCCGCTGGTGCTCGTCCTGCCGACGCCGCTGCTCCTGCATCCCAACGTGGCCAAGGGGCAGAAGCACGAGTACGACTGGCCGAAGCAGCGGTACGAGGGCGATTACGAGCTGTACGTCGACAACCCCGAGCAGCGCGCCGAGCTGATCCGCGAGCTGCACGCCGAGCTCGACCCGCCTTCGGTGGTCGTCTTCTCCGGCGACGTTCACAACGGGTCGGTGGTGAGCGGGCTCTACGTCGGCGCGAAGGACCGCAAGGCGATCGACGACCGCCGCGGCACGTGGGGCATGCGCGTCGCCCAGGTGACGAGCAGCCCGATCAAGAACGTCAACGCGAACGCGAAGAAGTGGGGGAACGTCGGCGAGGAGGTCCTGTCCTGGTACGGGACGCTGTACGACGAGCGCAAGGCCTCCGATCCGCCGGGCTACGAGGCCGTCGGCGTCCGCTGGGACCTCTGCCGGACGCGCGGCGACCTCGGCCGCGAGTCATTCATCTGGGAGAACCACCTGTGCGTGGTCGACATACCCGAGACCAACCTGCGCGAGCTCGAAGCGCTGTACGTGGGCAACAAGGACGGGAGGGTCGTGACGGCCAAGGCGACGGTGTCGATGAAGAACGACCCGAAGACGTTCCAGCCCTCGCCGCTGACCGTCCTCCGCAAGAGCGGCTATCCCTTCGAAGCGGAGCCTGAGGCCGAGCTCGTCGGCGTCGGCGCGCCGGCGGGCCCCTACGAGGAGACCGCGATCGAGGCGTACGCGCGGGCGACGTCGGGCGGCTCGGGGCGGGGCAGCGCGCCCCCGCCTCCCCCTCCCCCGCCACCGTCGCCGTCGAAGCGCGCGGCGGCCGACGCGAAGGTCGTGCTCGACCGGATCAAGGCGACGGCGAAGGCGAACGCCAAGACGCCGCTCTCGGTCCCGACGGGCTCGAAGTTCTACAAGCGGCTGACCGACTTCTACCTGAAGGACTACCTCGCCAAGCCGTCCGCGGCCGGCGGCAGGACCGCCGCGGAGGCCAAGATCGGCAAGACGTTCGCCGGGCCTGCGACGGCAGGCGACAAATGGGAGAACGGGGCGCTGAAGCTGTGGAACAAGCAGGCGATCCCGGCGGCCGCGCGGATGATCCAGCCGAAGCTCCCGGCCGAGCTGGCCGCCGCGACCGACATCCTCAGCCTCGCCAACTGGAGGCACCTGCCGCAGATCGACGTCCCGCAGCTGATCGGGCACCTCAACAACGGGCGCGACTTCGAGGACGACGTCAGAGGCGGCGGCCGGAACATCTCCCAGCTCATGCACTGGGGCACCGGCGTCAAGTACTCGAACATCGACAAGCTCGCGATGCGCGAGCTGTTCTTCGCCTACGAGCTGTGGCACCTCGAGGGCTGGGACGTCTTCGGCGAGGACCCGATCAACGACCTGATCTCCGAGGAGGCCGGCCGCATCCTCGGGACCCAGCTGCGCGCCGGAGCCGTCACGAAGGCGAATCTGCAGGCCAAGCTCGACGAGGGCTTCGCCGAGGCACGCGCCTGGGTCGGCACGCTGCTGCGGCCGCGGCTGGCGGAGCTCGACCGCTGGGCGCTGGCCGAGACCCAGCCGCTCGCCAGGATCTGGTACGGCCACCAGGGAAGCTGGCCGCTGTGGGGACCGCACACGATCCAGAGCCAGCTCAAGGGCGGCGCGAGCGTCGACGCGGTCGCGAAGTCCGACCTCGCGAACCGCATCACCTCGATCTACCGGCTGATCTACGAGGCGGACGAGTGGGAGGCGGCCAAGGGCAAGATCGACAACGGCTCGTTCATCCCCAAGCTGATGAAGGGCGACTTCAACGCCGCGTTCGAGAAGCTCGCCAAGGACGATGCGGACCGCCTGAGGGCCGCAGGGTTCGCGCTGGAGGCCCCGGTCACCGCGCTCGAGCTGCCGATCGACGCCTACGCAACCGACCCGTCCGGGACGATGTGCGCGACCGGCACGCAGCCCGGGGCACGCGCGCTCATGCTCGAGCTCGGGCGGCGCTTCGGGGGGCGCGGCGAGATCTTCAACTGCCGGCCGGTGCGCGGCGGCTCGCGGCTGAGCCTGCACGGCGAGGGCCGCGCGGTCGACTGGTACCGCAACGCGAACGACCCGGCACAGCTCGCCGAGGCGGGGCGGATCATCGACTGGCTGCTGGCCGCCGACGCCGCCGGCAACGCGCACGCGCGCGCCCGGCGCCTCGGCGTGCAGGAGATCATCTGGAACCGCCGCATCTGGACCGCGCGGCGGCACGCCGAGGGGTGGCGGCCGTACACCGGCGAGAGCCCGCACACCGACCACCTGCACATCGGGCTCAACTGGCGCGGCGCCCGGCTGCAGAGCTCCTACTGGGCGACCCACGGCGTGTACGGCAAGGCCGCCGACGTCGACGCCCACTTCCGCGCCCGCACGGGGCGCACGTTCATCGACTGGTTCAACGCCACGCAGGCCGGGAAGGGCCCGTGGGCGGGCGTGCGAATGCGCGACGACGCCGACACCCGGCGCCGCTTCGGCCAGGTGTGGGGCGGGATCCAGGCGATGTTCGGCTCGTCGACGATCACGCTCGAGCAGTTCGTTGCCCTGCAGAGCGTCTTCCTCGCCGAGCTCGGCGGCGGGATGGCCCCGATCACCGAGAAGATGGGGCGCACCGGGCACCCGGGGATGGCGTACCTATTCGACGCGATCCCGGGCGTCAAGCAGTCCTACAACAAGGCGCCCAACCGGACCGCCCAGCAGTGCTTCAACGACGCGGACTTCAACGCCGCGCACGGCACGCTCGCGCCCGGCCCGCGGCTGGCCAACACCACGAACGCGGCCTGGGGCGGCCAGGCGTGGCCCGCCGGCGAGCCGACCGACATGGCGACCGCGCCGTACATCGCCCAGGCCGACTTCTGCAAGTTCCGCGGCCGCGGCATGATCCAGACCACCTGGCGCAGCGCGTACCAGCGAGTCGTCGACTGGGTCCTCGCCTACACCGGCAAGAACGCGAAGGTCCTCGACTACAAGCGGCGCTGGACCGGCCAGGACGTGCAGCGCATCCTCAACCGCAGCAGCAACGCCGACTGGGACGACCTGTTCCAGAACTCGACCTACGCCGTGCCGTGGGCCGGGGTCCGGCTGCACGACCAGGGCGCAGGGAACTACCTGGCGATCTCGCCCGAGGCGTCCGTGCGCGCCGGCACCGGCCAGGGCTCGTTCCACAACATGGGGCGCCGGATCAACGGCTCCGGCGCGTACGGGACCAAGCTTCGCGACCGGTGCACGGCGATCCTCAGCGCGCTCGAAGCGGCCGCGCCGCCGGCCGTCACGCTGGCGCTCGAGGGCGGTCCGCCGCCCGCCTCCCAGCTCACCTGGGACGGCGGGACGCCGGAGCAGCTGGCGTTCAAGCGCCGGGTCTACGAGACGCAGGTCAGCCGGGCGGCGCGCGACCGCCGGTTCGTGGCCAGCGTCCCGAAGGGCGAGCTGGCCACGATCGTCGGCGACCACCAGGCGCGCACCGCGGTCGCGGAGGCGTGCCGGCGGCTGCTCGCCGATGCGAGCGCGGCCGGCGGTGCGGACCGCGTCGGGATCGCGAGCGCGTACCGGTCGGTCGGGCGGCAGTTCAGCAACTGGAACGGCAACTTCGCGCGGTACTACGCCCAGACGGCGACCGCGCGCGCCAAGGCGCCCGGCGGCGAGCACGGCGAGCAGGCGGCCGAGCTGCTCGCGCGCCACATCGGCGGCATCCTCGCGGCGCCGGGCTACAGCCTCCACAACGACGGCCGGGCGATCGACTTCCGGACGCGCCACGACGGGCAGTCGCTGGGCGCGAGCACGAAGCAGCGCAAGGCCTGGCGCGACTCGTGGCTCTTCCACTGGCTGAGCGAGCACGCCGCGGGCTACGGCTTCCACCAGAACCTTTCGATCGACGAGCCCTGGCACTGGGAGCACCGCGCGCAGGCCGGCGCGGCGCAGGCGCTCGGGGTGATCGCCGCCGGCGAGGCCGACGTGGCGACCGTGCCCCTGCTCTCCGAGCACCACGACGTCGGGCCCGACATGATCCTGCGCTGGAACGAGATCGCGGACCTCTCGCGCGGCATCGACGTCGTCGTGCACCTGCACGGGTTCTCGTCCAACCGCCGCCTGAACCTGCGGACTGTCAAGCTCCCGATCAGCGGCCTCGACTTCAAGCCGCCCGGCGCACCGAAGGGGATGCCGGCGCACCCCGCCTGGACGGGGCGCGGCCGGCCGACGCTGCTCGTGCTGCCGCGCGGTCGCGCACGGCCGGGGCACGCCGCCGCGTACGACTTCCCCGTCCTCGTCCGGGTCGGCGCCTTCGCGCAGCTGATCGAGGCGGCGCTGCGCGAGTTCGAGGCGCGCGCCGGGACGGGTCGGCGCGTCGAGCCGCGGCGGATCATCCTCACCGCGCACTCGGGCGGCGGCGCGCCGATGAACCGCATCCTCGAGCGCACCGAGGGGACGAGCGTCGACCCGCACGAGGTCCACGTCTTCGACGGCCTCTACGGCCGAGACGCCCCGGGCCTTCGCGCGTGGGTCGCGCGGCGCCTGAAGCGCGACATCGACCAGCTGCGCACCGGCGTGCCCGACGCGCAGGCCTACCTGGCGACGATGGGCTCGGCGCTGCGCATCCTGTACCTGCACGGGAGCGAGCGCGCGACGACGAGGCCGGCCAGCCTCAAGACCCAGGCGGACGTCGACGCGCTGATCCCGCCCGGGACCCCGTACACCGCACTGCTCAAGCGCCGCTTCCGGACCGAGGTCGCGGTCGTGGGCCACATGGCTGTGCCGTACTGGTACGGCGGGCGCCTGCTCGCCGATGTGACCGCGGAGGTCGCGAAGCCCTAACGCAGCCGCGGCAGCACGTCGGCCGAGAACTGCTCCAGGAAGCGGCGCTGATCCTCGCCGGGGGCGTGGAAGACCAGGTGGTCGAAGCCGAGGTCGACGTACGTGCGGATGCGCTCGGCGCACTCGTCGGGGTCGTCGCTGACGATGAAGCGGGTCGGAGCGCGGTCGGCGGCGGCGTCGGCCAGCCGCTCGAGCTCGATCGGGTCGGCGACCCCGGCCTTCTCCTCGCCGCTGAGCGCCAGCGCCGCCCACCACGAGCACGCCTCGCGCGCGTAGTCGAGGTCACGGTCGTACGAGACCTTGACCTCGATCATCCGGGCCAGTCCCTGCGGGTCGCGACCCGCGGCTTCCGCCCCCTCGGCGACCTTGCCGAGCAGCTCCGGGTAGAGGTCGGTGCGCTTGCCGCTGGTGCAGATGAGCCCGTCCCCGATCGCGCCCGCCAGCTTCGCCGCGAGCGGACCGGAGGCGGCGACGTAGATCGGCACCGGCTCGTCGGGCTTGTCGTAGATCGTGGCCAGCTCCGTGCGGTAGTGGGCGCCCTCGAAGGTGACGCGGTCGTCGGTCCACAGCCGCCGCATCAGCTCGACCGCCTCGCGCAGCCGCGCCCGCCGCTCCTTGCCGCTCGGCCACGGCTCGCCCGTCGCGGGCGTCTCGTTCATCGACTCGCCGGTCCCGACCCCGAGGATCACGCGGTCGGGGTTCAGGGAGGCGAGCGTGGCGAACGCCTGCGCGATCACGGCCGGCGAGTAGCGCATCGTGGGCGTCAGCACGCTGGTGGCGAGGGTCACGCGGCTCGTGGCCTGCCCGAGCGCGCCGAGCCAGACGAGCGAGCTCGGGGCGTGGCCGGTCCGGTGGCGCCAGGGCTGGAAGTGGTCCGACACCGCGACCGAGTCGAACCCGGCGCGCTCGGCCTCGATCGCGAGGTCGCGCAGCTCGACGGGGCCGAACTGCTCCGCAGAAGCCTTGTACCCGAGCCGGAGCGCCACGACGGCGGACACTATCCGGGTGCGCCGAGCCTCGCCTCGACGCGTCGTGGGGCGTCGCCGCGGCGGGCCGGGGGCGTCGCCTCGACGGGCCGGGGGCGTCGCCTCGACGACCTCGGGGGCGTCGCCTCGACGGGCCGGGGGCGTCGCCTCGACGGCCCCTGGGGCGTCGCCGCGCTGACCGACGGCGGCCGGACGTGGCCGTTAGGCTCGGGCGATGCTGACGACGTACAGGCGGGTGTGCGTCGGCGTCCTCGCCACGCTCTCACTCGCGCTCCTCCCCACCGCCACGGCCGGCGCCCAGCGCGCCCCCATCACCGCCTGCGGCAACGCGACCGCGGACGGCGGCATCCTCATCTCCGACATCTCCGCACGCCGGGCCTCGTGCAAGACCGCGAGGCGGATCGCGCGGCTGACGACGTCGCGCTGCGAGAGCGGCACGTGCACGGTCCGCGGCTACACCTGCTTCGCGGCGAAGGCCACGGAGGAACTCACGCTCGCGCGCTGCTCGAAGGCGCGCGACGACGACGAGCTCTACCGCACGGTCCGCTTCGACTACGGCCGCTGATCGGCGCGCGCCGAGAACTTACGCGCGCTTGAGCGCGCGCAGAGGCGAGGTTAGGAGTGGCCGGGCACCATGGGCGCATGGAATCGCTCGGCCACGACCTCGCCGCGATCGCCGTCGTCCTGGTGACGGCGGCCATCTTCGCCGCCATGGCCTGGGCGAGCCGCCCGCACTAGGCGGCCACCGGCCCCTCGCTGCGGAGCCGCGCGATCGTGCGCTCGATGCGGCGCCGCCGGCCTGAAGCCGTCGTCGCGGCCTCGACGTTGCGCACGAACCGCCGCTGGCGGCCATAGGGCAGGCTCTCGAAGTAGTGCAGCGCCTCGGGCGCCGACTCGAGGGAGCGCACGAGGTCGGAGGGGACGGCGACGACGCGGGACGGGGGCTCGGGGAGGTCGATCGGGATCATGGTCAGTGAGACCGCCGAGGCGGCCGGAACTCATCGCCCCGCGCCGTATCGGCCGATCGGCGACCGCGATTGCGGTCACGGCGCGCCGCCGCAGAATCGGCCCGATGCGGAGCTTCGACGTGGTGGTGGTCGGCGGCGGCCCGGCGGGCGAGGAGGCGGCCGGACGGCTCGGCGCCCAGGGCCTCGAGGTCGCGATCGTGGAGGACCGGCTGATCGGCGGCGAGTGCGGCTACTGGGCCTGCATGCCGTCGAAGGCCCTGCTGCGACCGTACGAGGCGCTCGCCGAGGCACGCCGCGTGCCGGGCGCCCGGGAGGCGGCGACCGGCCGCCTCGACGTGGCCGCCGTCCTCGCCGGGCGGGACGACGTCATCGACCACTTCGACGACGCCGTGTCGCTCGGCTTCCTGCAGGAGCGCGGCGTCGAGCTCTTCCGCGGCCGCGGCCGGCTCACCGGCGAGCGCCGCGTGGCGGTCGGCGACGAGGAGCTCGAGGCGCGCCGCGCCGTCGTCCTCGCCGCAGGCTCGACGGCGCTGTTCCCGCCGATCGAGGGCCTCGACCGGATCGACGGCGCGTGGACCAACCGCGAGGCCACCACCGCGACCGCGATCCCCGCGCGGATGCTCATCGCCGGCGGCGGGGCCGTCGGCGTCGAGATGGCGCAGGCGTTCCAGACGCTCGGCAGCCAGGTCACGCTCGTCGAGGGCGAGCGGCGACTGCTCCCGCGCGAGGAGCCGTCCGCCTGCGCCCTGATCACGGAGGCGCTCGAGCGCTACGGCGTCGACGTCCGCGCCGGCCAGAGCGCGACGTCGTTCGCCCAGGACGGCGGCACCGTGACCGTGACGACCGCTGACGGCCGCACCGCCGCCGGCGACGTGTTGCTCGTCGCGCTCGGGCGCCGTGTCCCGGACGACCTCGGCGTCGAGACCGTCGGCCTCGAGCCCGGCCGCACGATCGACGTCGACGAGCGCATGCGCGTCCCCGGCGCGCCGTGGCTGTACGCCGTCGGCGACGTCAACGGCCGCACCCTGCACACCCACATGGGCAAGTACCAGAGCCGCGTGGCCGCCGACACGATCCTCGGCCACGACCGCACCGTCTTGCCGCTGGCCGACGGGCCGCTCGCGCCGCGCGTCGTCTTCACCGATCCGCAGCTCGCCGCCGTCGGGCACACGAGCGAGACCGCCGCGGCGGCGGGGATCGCGGTCGACGTCCACGAGACCGAGACCTCGGGGAACCTCGGCGGCAACTTCATCGGGCGCGGCGCGCCGGGCACCGCGCGCTTCCTCGTCGATCGCGAGCGACGGGTGCTCGTCGGCTGCACGATCACCGGCGCGGAGATCGCCGACTTCCTGCACGCGGCGACGATCGCCGTGGTCGGCGAGCTGCCGCTCGACCGCCTGCGCGACGCCGTCCCGCCGTTCCCGACGCGGAGCGAGATCTGGCTCGCGCTGCTCGAGCAGGCCGGCGTCTAGCCCGCCGCGAGCGCCGTCTGCCGCGTCCCGATGGTCAGCGGCGCGAGCAGCAGCCGCTGGACGCCGACGCTGAGGAACGGCGCGTGCGCCTCCTGGTCGTAGCGCCGGGCCAGCACGGCGAGGTCGCGCAGGCTGCGCGGCAGGCCGCGGCGGTTCATCCGCCCGGCCTGGGCCATGGCGACGACCTCGGCGAACATCTCCTCCATCGCCAGCGCGGGGCGGACCTCGACCAGCACCCGGGCCTCGACGTCGCCGGCGTTGGCGAACGAGTGGAGCACGCCGGGAGCGACCTCGACGACGTCGCCCGGGCCGGCCAGCCGCCGCCGCAGGCCGACGCGGAAGCGCATGAGGCCCTCGACGACCTCGAAGCGCTCGGTCTGGATCGGGTGCACGTGCGGGAGCGGGACGGCGCCGCCGGGCCGCAGCCCGAGCTCGAAGGCGAGCAGCTCGCCGCCCGTGGTCGCCGACGTGTGGGTGAAGGTGAAGCGCTCGCCCGTGACCGGGTTCTCGAGCGTCTGGCCGGGGAGGATCGTCATGGCAGAAAGTCAACGCGGAGAAGCTGAGACTGTCCATGGCTATGACGCGCGGAATCATTCGCGATCGTCTACGCTATCTCGATGGACGCGGTCGCTGGACTTCTCGACGGGCCCCGGGCCCGGGACGCCTTCCTCCTGCGCTCGAGCATGGATCCGCCGTGGTCGCTGCGGATCGAGGACGAGGCGCCGCTGACCGTGGTGGCGCTCGTGCGCGGCGAGGCGTGGTTCCTGCCCGAGGCCGGCGAGGCGCGGCGGCTCGAGCGCGGCGACGTCGCGATCGTGCGCGGGCCGGACCCGTACACGGTCGCCGACGACCCCGCCACGCCGCCGCAGATCGTCGTCGGCCCCGACCAGGTCTGCCGCACGCCGGACGGCAGCGAGTCGAAGGAGATGCGCGACCTCGGGGTCCGCACGTGGGGCAACGCGCCGGACGGGAAGACCGTGATGCTGACCGGCACCTACCAGCTCGAGGGCGAGGTCAGCGGGCGCCTGCTGCGAGCGCTCCCCGACCTGCTGGTCCTGCGCCGCGCCGAGTGGGACTGCCCGGTCATCCCGCTCATGGCCGACGAGATCGTCAAGGACGAGCCGGGCCAGGAGGCGGTCCTCGACCGCCTGCTCGACCTGCTGCTGATCGCCGCCCTGCGCGCCTGGTTCGACCGTCCCGACGCCGCGGCGCCGGGGTGGTACCGCGCGTACGGCGACCCGGTGGTGGGCCAGGCGCTGCGGCTCCTGCACCACGAGCCGGGGCGGCCGTGGACGGTGGCCGCGCTGGCCCGCGAGACGGGCAGCTCGCGCGCCGCGCTGGCGCGGCGCTTCCACGAGCTCGTGGGCGAGCCGCCGATGAGCTTCCTCACCGGCTGGCGGATCGCGCTCGCCGCCGACCTGCTGCGCGAGCCGGGCGCCACGATCGGCTCGGTCGCGCACCAGGTCGGCTACGGCAGCCCCTACGCGCTCAGCACGGCGTTCAAGCGGCTCCGCGGCGTCAGCCCGAAGCAGCACCGCGCGCTCGCCGCCTAGTGCGCGTGGCTGTACTCCTCGCGGCGCAGCAGCATCGCGACGAGCATGCTCGGGAGCATGACCAGGTGCTCGAGCATCATCAGCGCGCCGAAGTCGGTGAGCGCGCCGCTCCACAGCAGGCCGATGACCGCGAACGTCGGGAGGAACATCGACGCCGCCATCTCGTTGCACGGCGCCCATCCGTGGCCGCGGTAGCGCATCCACGCCACCATCGGGACGGTCATCGTGACGGCCATCAGGAACAGCGAAGCGGCGGGCGCGTCACCGTGCAGGTCGGTGACGCCGAACGCCTCCAGCACGAGGCCGGCGGGGACGCCGAGGACGAGCATGCCGGCGAACATCGCGACCACCATCTCGAGGTAGTGGCGGATGAAGCGGCGGGTGCCGGAGGCGGGCTTGACGACGAGCGTGCTCATGGGATCTGGACCTCTCTGATCTCGATTGCGGTGGAGCGCTCGGCCACGAAGTAGGGGAGCTGGGCGAGCGCCTGGTCGGAGTCGGACGCGTCGACCGTCCACCACACCTCGTGGCCCCCGGAGAGGCACGAGGCGACGGTGGCGGTGTGACGCAGCGGGCTGGCGTGGCCCTTGAAGGAGGTGAAGGCGACGCCGCACTCCTCGGGCCGGTGCTGGTGGTGGAGCAGGAAGCGCGGCATCGTCACGCCCCGAACCGCCGCAGCCGCAGCGCGTTGGCGACGACGCTGACGCTCGAGAGCGCCATCGCCGCCGACGCGATCACCGGGTTCAGGAGCCCGACGGCCGCCAGCGGCAGCGCGGCGAGGTTGTAGCCGAACGCCCAGCCCAGGTTCTGCTTGATCGTGCGCAGCGTCGCGCGGCTGAGCCCGATCGCCTGCGGCGCGGCGCGCAGGTCGCCGCTCACGAGGGTCAGGTCGGAGGCCTCGATGGCGACGTCGGTGCCGGTGCCGATCGACAGGCCGAGGTCGGCCTGGGCGAGCGCCGGCGCGTCGTTGACCCCGTCGCCCGCCATGGCCACGACGCGGCCGTCGGCCTGGAGCCGGCGGACGACGTCGGCCTTGTCGGCGGGCATCACCTCGGCGATCACCTCGTCGATCCCGACCTCGGCGGCCACGGCGCGCGCCGTCGTCTCGTTGTCGCCGGTGAGCA